>Ga0247741_1002379_pt1 | contig 10455 bp, 8 predicted proteins | sample UWRJL213509R2_FD_180945 | JGI IMG/M metagenome (GOLD analysis project Ga0247741, IMG submission 180945) | Plant litter microbial communities from Arlington Agricultural Research Station in Wisconsin, United States - UWRJ-L213-509R-2 | ecosystem: Environmental > Terrestrial > Plant litter >...
TATATAAGTATCCGGGATATTCGATAGCCACTAATGAGAAGACAGTTTAGCATAAAACAAGGCGAGAAAAAGGGTGCTTCTACCTTCAGGATGCTAGACCACCTTTGCCCCGTTTCGCTCAGTGGATCCAACAGCACTGCGATGTGATACAATGCGGTCGAATCATCTCCAATCTTGAAGGCCGTGTGAAGGCCTTCTAGGAGCCTCTCTGTCGTGGTCTGGGAGGCGCATCAAACAACTCGATCTCGCTGGGATCGGCCTGCTGGCTAGCGGCTAAACAGAGGCAGCCATCGAGACGACATCGGCAGCAAGAATCTTGTCTGTTACCATTGATTGAGAGATGTCAGCCAAAGCTAGCCATACAGGCTCGACACGCTTCGGAATTCACTGTCCTCCAGTGCTCTGAAGCCAACAGCCAGGAAGTCATTGCCCTCGATAGGACCAATGACCCAAGCATTGACAGCGATCGCCTTCGGGCCGGGTTTGAGCTTGATGTTGCGAGAGAGAAGCCGACTTGACTTGGGATAGTCGTCATACACTTTGGTTGGGATGTCTTTTAAGTCGACCCCGCCCGTCACCTTCTCGAATGCTGTCTTGCCACAGATAGGGATTTGAGGACCATCTGTAAGAGCCGCTGGAACATCAAGGCCAAGCGCAGAGAGTAAAGGAGACGGTGGAGCATTGGAAAGAAGCTTGCGAGTGAAGGTGAGAGAGAAGCCAGGAAACGGGTGCTCGTGGTCTACTGTGGGACTTTGAGCTGTTGATGGATTGTGAACGAAAGCCAACCGAGCCTTGGAATCCGGGGCCTGCAAGAGTGAATGGTTAGAATACACCCATTGAATCTCAAGGCATATGCATACCAGAGAGGTCAGTGCCTCCTTAACCAGGTCCAAGCCACCCGCAGACTCAAGGTCCGCAACTACATACAAGCTTTCTAATGCAGTAGTTCATTTGGCTACAGGGAAAATTTTCCAGGAGTCAGCGTCGACAGTCATCGGACGACGGAAATGCCTGCTCACGAGGATGGACGTGGGAGGCAGACGACGATCTGAATTTGTTCTTCTTGAAGAGCCCAGGAAGATTAACAATCCTCAAGCTTCCTGGCGCCGCTTCGGTGGACTGGTGAGGCCATCGTCCTCTACATCCATGTCGTCTGCACCCGCCTTCAAGCCCTTCATCTTCCTCGTCTGCAACTTGCCCAGATCCTGCTTGGCAATATGTACACGACCACGCAGATCTCCCACATCGTCGACTTCCATGTTCTTCTGCTTCTTCCCCAGCCCCTTCTCGACGTCTGTTTTCTTGAGTTTCGGTCGTTTCATGGCCTGTTTGAGGAGCTCCGGATCGGCAGGCTGATGACGACGGAGAACCAAGTCGAGAGAAGGACCCATCAGTACGAGCTCCACGCGGGGTATCCTGGTACCAGACGAAAGGAGTTGTAGGGTATACGTTCGGATGTGAACTTTTGGTAATGACGATACGTCTTCGCCTGAAGCGCTGTTGAGAGTAGCGGGTGTGGGTGCGCAGGTCACGCTGATTACATGCTCGATGCCCGGGAGACATATTGAGTCGATCACTTCGCCGTTGAAGAAATCGGTCAGGATGGATTTTAGTTGGATGAAGCGAGGATGCGTATCGAACAGCTCTGAAGCAAAGTGCATCAGTGGCTTATGGCCAGGTGTGAATTTCGGTGACTAATCCGCATTATTAGTCCCGATAAAAGTTGCAGAGTAGCGACAGAAATACCTTGAATTCTGCCATCCCAACCCAACTTTCCACACCGACTTCGGACATGTCGAGCACCTTTCCGTCGAACATCCGGACAAAAGTCAGACCGTGAGGCCGCTTTTTTGTTGTCTGTCCGACAACAAACAATGAGGCATCGTTTTTTGAGGCCCAAAATTCCAGTGACGCAGCAGATGTCGAGTCTGCATCAAATGGATGTATCGGATTCTTTTTGTTGAAGGCGATGGCATGCGGTCGCTTGAGAGCCATCTAGAACAGGGGAGTCAATATAATTCATAGACTATATTTCGAGAGCACGCACCAATTCTTTCATGACAGAATTGAGCACCTCACCGCTGTGTGTACCCTGTTCGGGGGTCCTCAACTTCCTTCGGTTGCCGAGCATCTAAAACTCGCTTCGAGCGAGCATTCTTGGGTTTACTATTATATAAATCAGAGACTTTCTTTCGATATAGATATATTCTTACATCGTACGTAGCATATCTGCACAAAGTGAATTCAGCGCTTGTGGAAGGAAAGAGGAAAATGCATCCAGCCAAACACCACCAAAGGCAAAGTTCGGTGAAACGGCCCGAACCATCATCCAACTTGAACTTGAATGAGATCGAATGCTACTGCTACTGCTACAGCAGGATATTACCGTTCCAGGTCCTTTTTTTGCATGATACTGATTCGCTGCGATCCGAAAATCAACCCCGCCCGTTATCCAAGATTCCTTGCTTCCTAAGGTCCCACTGTGACCATGGTCTCTGACTTGGAATGGCGCACAACAGCGCTGGATCAACCCATTTAGATTCACTTCGGTAAGAATTCCATATTATACTCGCCTTGATTTCAACTTGAGATTTTCTCATCGTCAATCAGACGCATGTCCTAGGGACACTACGTCATGGAAGGAGGGGTGTACGGCTTTCAAGTTAGCCTCACTGACCACAGGAAAGAAAACACTGGAGGAAAACTTCTCACTAGAATCCCTCCGGGACTCAGATGTGCGTATGGGCGACTTCGTATTTCTTACGCTGACGATATGACCAGGACGGCACGAGTAAAACCATGGATATCTACGCTCGGAACAGGACACATCTGTCAACCGCGGACGTTGCCTACGTCCAAGGTTTCTGCTAAAATACCACAAAGGATCTCACTATCCTTCAAAGACAAATTTCCGATCTCCACGCTGGCGTCCTCAAGTCTCTCCATCAGCTGGCCCAGTTTTTGTGCATTGTAACTGAAAACGTGCTCAAGTGAACGCCGCCAAATAACTCCTCGCACCCATTCGCCTCTTGCCAACTGAAATCTTAACGCTCATCTTCGAGATGAGCGTGACGAACGAAATATTGGACAACCGATGTTCGATGCGCACCTCCTTTCGTCTCACTCAAGTATGCAAAGTCTGGCGGGACATTGCCACTCATACCCCGGCTCTTTGGAGCACTGTTTGCATCGACTGCGCTCAGATAAAGTCGTGGCCTCTGAAAACCCTCCAAAGCTGGACAAATGCTATTTCCGAACGCAACCACTTCAAAGGACTGCAAGTCGAGATACACGATAAACCTCACATTGAGCTGGAGCCACTCAATTACGATACGAATTCGCTTTTCGACAAGATATCACAAAGCATTTCCTCTCTGTCTCTCGTCATCCATAGCGATGGCTTCTGTTGGTGGCTGTCGCACTAGGATGATGGAAATTTTTGTGACGTTCGTGCATTGTCTTTGATTTTGACGACCAGAAAACGAAATGACGACAGAGACTTTCCCCAAGAGAGATTTTCTCATTTAACGCATGTCTCGGTCTCCGTGGGGTACCCTTCCATAATTTTGGATATCTTGCTCCCCTGGGAAAATCTCGAACACCTCTCCTACCACTTCCACCTCGAAAGTAGCCAATTCACAACAGATCTGGCTAACAGCAGTGTTTGCGTCTGGGGGCGGACCAGTAACTGGTGCAAGTCGAATCTACGATCTTTGGAACTGAAGTTTCAACAAGACCTACGGACGTACAACCCTCGCCTCTCCCTAACTGCCCTGGTGACCCTAACAAATCTGAAGACGCTCTCAGTCGTCAATGATTTCGATGGCGAGGCGGCGACCATCTTAGATCGTGTCACCCTACCTGCACTTGAAGATGAAGCCATAACCCCTTGCTAGTTGACCCTCGATTCTTCCGATACACCGCACATGGACATGTTCCTGAACATCGGCCGCCTGAAAGATACCTTCGCTCAACTCACTCGTCTCACCCTACTTCGAGTTTGCATCGCAGATTCCAACATCCTTCCTCTCCTCCGCGCATTGCATGCCTTAGTCTATTTCCACCTGCTCAGTGTCTCGCAATGGGGTGAAACCAAGAGACCTTCTGGGAGCAATGTGGACAAACCTATCGACCCCTTTGGACGCCTGAGGATGCTCAGCTGCTTCACCTTTTGACTGTAGCGATGCATGGATCAGATACAACTTTGATATCTCAACAATCCAATGATGTGCTTTTACCCCGCTTGAAACGAATTCACTTCTACTATCCGTGTTTTTTCAAAGACCACCAGGCGCATGCTCGAGCGCATGCTGCTCTCGTCAGGTCTCGTTTGGAGCATTGTGCAAAGGGCAACGCGGTTCCCGACTTCCATCTCACTCTCTCACACTTGGATTTCTGGGCGACGATATCATCTCTCTGCACAGCCATGGACCTTGAGTTGGGTAGAGTGCGTTCATTGGAGCACTTTACACTCGAACATGTCCGTGATGACGGACTGTCGAGGGAAATCAACAGGATGGAATACACCCAGGCCGACTGCGAATCAAATTCCGAGTGCAATGATCCTGACTGAGGATGCAAGGGCGAGTGAGGGATGTTCTTGGGCACTTTCTTGCACTATCATTTTGATGGATCCTGCGGTAATGCAAGTTTTCCATCACCTAGACAAACACACATGAAGTTTGTATGCGGAAGAGACAGAATGATATTATGTCAATCTACAATTCAAAGTATAATTTCACATAAGAACAAGGGAATGCAGCGAGTGAGGGTCAAAGGAAATGGCAGTGTAGAAAGAGCTGTCGGTCTGAGAATCGCTTGAGGGATTCTCGGGGTGTGTGTTGTGGAAAGGCGGGTGCGAATATCTTAGCGATCGTCTGAGATAGGTGCTGAAAGAAATACATGGAATGGTGGGAACGGAGGGAATGGAAGGTTGAGGGGTGGGTCGTGAACGTTAACTGAACGCGTGAACGTTTGAACTGGGATGCTCTTCGTGAGCCGTGAACTGAGCATGCGTGAATTGAACGTGGACGTGGACGTGCGTGAAATGGGGTGTATTGAAATCCGAGTGCGGGATCAACGAGGGGAGCGAGAAGTCGGAGGACTTGGTGGCAAACGAGTGCCGATACATTAGATGTACCTACAATTATATACTATATCTACATCTAAGTAGCACATGTACACGAAACGTCGGTGAGCCCATCAAAGATACGCGCAGCTGCCGAGCTCGCTACTAATAAATTCCAACATACCCCCTCGTGAGCGGGACTTGACAAAACTTGACGACTTGGGGTGAACTGAACGAAACTGGGCGACGACGACATAGGAGACCTGAGCGTCCGTGAAGAACTCAGCCAGGAGGGGTACCTTACAGCAGGATCTGCACAAATCTCATTGGGGGAACTCCAGAGGATAGAACTGACTTGGTAAATTTTACAAGACTACGGCTGGGTAAAGGTGTCTGTCGGAATGGAGGAAGCATGTCCAGTGAGTAGAATGTCTGTGACGTCATAGCTTACTCTCCCTCAGTTGACAGAAGACGGAGCACTTTCAACCTCAGGCCCATTCCTCACCCACTCTCCGAGACTGCCTGCTCCTACTACATGTGACGAATGTTTCGTACACACACTAGATTGCCTGTTGCCCTGTGGCATCGATATACTTGCTAGTAACTAGTAATCTCATAATTTCATGTGGTTCCCTGGGCGTATATAGAGCATGCAAAATTTGTGGGCCCGTCTCATCTGCAAGAATTTAATCAGTGAAGCTTTCATAGCACGCACAAGACGTCCTGTGTTCCCGAGAATATGTGCTATGAGAGATGTGCATACCTAGGTTGCGGAACACTAGCGGGGTGCTGCAATAGATAAAAGAGCCGGAAAGAGAACCAAAAATTGTGAAATTATAGGCACAGGAATCAATTAAACGATAAAGGATGGTGAGTGAATAGCGTATCTGCAACTATAAGAATGTGAGATGGGAGGGTAAAAATGGAGTGGTGAGGCTATGGACAGTAACAATCACGCCATCGAGGCCCAATGGTTGCATTGGCAAAATCAACAGAGGAAGCAGCGGAGTGAGGGATAGTAAGAATATTAAAAGAGTCGGGCAACCGTGCATCGAGTGGGACAAACATGAGGTACGCTCGTCTGTCTGCGGAAAGAAGCCATCCGGTGTATCCAGGGCTAGGATCGTTGGCCTGCTCCCTAATGTAGTGAGGCTCCATATCCCACACTCGCACTGAATGATCATGTGAGCCAGAGACGATGCGCATACCATCAGTCGAAAATGCGACCGAGTTGACCGACTCAAGGTAGCCGCCGTTCAGCACATTCAGCTGCTTGCCCGTCGACGCGTCCCACACCCGCACCGATTTGTCATGTGAGCCAGAGACGATGCGCATACCATCCGTCGAAAATGCGACCGACTTGACCGACGAAGTGTGACCTTCCAGCACATTCAGCTGCTTGCCCGCTGACGCGTCCCACAACCGCACCGATTTGTCGTCTGAGCCAGAGACAATGCGTGTACCATCCGTCGAAAATGCGACCGAGTTGACCCACGAAGTGTGGCCGTTCAGCACATTCAGCTGGTTGCCAGTCGACGCGTCCCACACCCGCACCGAATTGTCGTATGAGCCAGAGACGATGCGCATACCATCCGTCGAAAATGCGACCGAGTTGACCCACGAAGTGTGGCCGTTGAGCACATTCAGCTGCTTGCCCGTCGACGCGTCCCACACCCGCACCGAATTGTCACATGAGCCAGAGACGATGCGCGTACCATCTGTCGAAAATGCGACCGAGTTGACCCACGAAGTGTGGCCATTCAGCACATTCAGCTGCTTGCCCGTTGACGCGTCCCACACCCGCACCGATTTGTCGTGTGAGCCAGAGACGATGCGCGTACCATCCGTCGAAAATGCGACCGAGAAGACCGACTCAGTGTGATTGTTCAGCACATTCAGCTCCTTGCCCGTTGACGCGTCCCACACCCGCACCGAATTGTCGTATGAGCCAGAGACGATGCGTGTACCATCCGTCGAAAATGCGACTGAGAAGACCAACGAAGTGTGGCCGTTCAGCACATTCAGCTGCTTGCCCGTCGACGCGTTCCACACCCGCACCGAATTGTCGTATGAGCCAGAGACGATGCGCGTACCATCCGTCGAAAATGCGACCGACTTGACCGACTCAGTGTGGCCGTTCAGCACATTCAGCTGCTTGCCCGTCGACGCGTCCCACACCCGCACCGATTTGTCATCTGAGCCAGAGACGATGCGCGTACCATCCGTCGAAAATGCGACCGAGAAGACCGACCAAGTGTGGCCGTTTAGCACATTCAGCTGGTTGCCTGTCGACGCGTCCCACAGCCGCACCGATTTGTCACGTGAGCTAGAGACGATCCGCGTACCATCCGTCGAAAATGCGACCGAGAAGACCGACCAAGTGTGGCCGTTGAGCACATTCAGCTGCTTGCCCGTCGACGCGTCCCACACCCGCACCGATTTGTCGTCTGAGCCAGAGACAATGCGCGTACCATCCGTCGAAAATGCGACCGAGAAGACCGACCAAGTGTGGCCGTTTAGCACATTCAGCTGCTTGCCCGTCGACGCGTCCCACACCCGCACCGATCTGTCATCTGAGCCAGAGACGATGCGCGTACCATCCGTCGAAAATGCGACCGAGTTGACCCACGAAGTGTGGCCGTTCAGCACATTCAGCTGGTTGCCCGTCGACGCGTCCCACACCCGCACCAATTTGTCATCTGAGCCAGAGACGATGTGCGTACCATCCGTCGAAAATGCGACCGAGAAGACCGACGAAGTGTGGCCATTCAGCACATTCAGCTGCTTGCCCGTCGATGCGTCCCACACCCGCACCGATTTGTCGTCTGAGCCAGAGACGATGCGCGTACCATCCGTCGAAAATGCGACCGACTTGACTGACGAAGTGTGACCTTCCAGCACATTCAGCTGCTTGCCCGCCGACGCATCCCACACCCGCACCGATTTGTCGTCTGAGCCAGAGACAATGCGTGTACCATCCGTCGAAAATGCGACCGACTTGACTGACGAAGTGTGACCTTCCAGCACATTCAGCTGCTTGCCCGCCGACGCGTCCCACACCCGCACCGATTTGTCATCTGAGCCAGAGACAATGCGCGTACCATCCGTCGAAAATGCGACCGAGTTGACCCACGAAGTGTGGCCGTTCAGCACATTCAGCTGCTTGCCCGTCGATGCGTCCCACACCCGCACCAATTTGTCATCTGAGCCAGAGACGATGCGCGTACCATCCGTCGAAAATGCGACCGACCTGACTACACTCCCCACTCTAAGGTTCATCAACGATATACCGCTTCGCGAAGCATTGGTAAATGATGGAATTCCAGGGAAGCGGCTCCTCCACTCCTGGCAGGGTTCCGACTCTCCTGGCCATGTCGAAAGTGCAGAGACGTAAAGGTGTGGCGTCGACAATACAGCAGGACTTGCACTGAAGTACACTGCAAAAGTAGCAGCCTCAGCAAATTGTTTGGCTAATCCTGAGTCCGTCTATGCAATTCGGTCAGGTGATCATAAAATATTAAGGCAAGGTGGGACTCACGTTTGCAACCCACTTAGATGCCGATCGAAGCATTCGCTCACATAGACCACTTGAACCCAACAGGTTCATAGCCTCGATCCAGAATATGGCGCCAAGTCTCAGGAATTCCAACAAGATGTTGTGGAGGAGACCAGAGGTGGACGATGAGACGGAGGAGAGGTGCTGATCCCAATTGCGGCAAGAATAGCTCAGTGTCGCAGAGATGTTGTTCTTGATAGCATCTGAGAGTGTCAGATTATCACAATCAAATACAAATGAAGACTCGATGTTCCCGATATTGAATCGCAGCCCTTCCTTCATGACCCGGAAGCAGGAGACTGTCAGACGTTGATGGTTTTCAATTTGATTACACCAAAATTCGTTTGACCGATCCTGGTCTAACAGGAAGTCGGGGAAAGATTTGTGGTACCATAGGACCTTGTCATTTTCGGTATAGAGAACAGCGTGAAGTCCTCTGAGAACAGCATCAGCGCCTTGCCTGTAAGCAGTGATGTTCGTAGAAGTGCAAATATTGGCAGCAGTAGACGTAGATGTACGCTCTGCCGTGCCAACAAAAGTGTGAAGTAGTTGGAGACGGCGCTGATAGATAAGTGGTTGAAGATTCGAAAATGTACCCTTGAGGACTTGATGGTATAGCTCATCCAGCAAAGATGTCCCTGTTGTCGACATTCGCGGATTCACAGAGGTTAACTTGGAAAGGAGCTCGACTAAGAGCTCAACTTTCTCGTCGGGCTCATGGCCATCCAGGTACTTCAGGATTGTCGCAGCATAGATGAATAAGCCATTTGCCAGACTCACGACTTGATCTATAATGTCATTGGGAGCATTTGGAACGCTCGCAAATAGGAACACCCTGATGTCCCCTTGGGCTTCCTCGACAGGTACTTTCTCCAGACGGTAGAGCTGCTTGTCTCCAAATGCTTCCACATGGGAGACGATATCAGGGTCCGGCCGACTAGTCGCGAAGAATTTGAGACCCTTTAGGCGATTTTCATTGATGACATTGAGAAGGTCGCGCAAGAACTCGGACCCGCCGGTTCCGTCTATTTCGTCAAGAGCATCAATGACGATGAGGTATTGCGGTTGCGGTGTCGATGAACTTGCGAGCCGCGTGGTTTCGGATGCTTTCCAGGGTTTGACAAGCAGACCCTCGAGCTGAGCGCGGGGGCTCTGGTTGATGGTATCAAACTTCCCGGAATGGGTTAGAGCGTCGGCGAATGGCTTGCACTTAAGAGCGAGCTGATAAACGATCGTACGAACGATATGGGTGGCGGTTCTTGTCCCCTCGAATAGCCGCGAGCATAAGAAATTGCCTCCCAGGACAATCGGGTCATCGGCTGTGACCAACTCGAAGCGACGTGCGATAGTATGCGCGATGGTGCTCTTTCCTGAGCCAGCAGGACCAAAAAGCCAGTAGATGGTTTCCGAGGATGATCCTTCAGCCCAGGTGACAATGTCGTTCAGCAGACGTTTGCGAGTCCCATGAGTGCAGACTGAGCGTCGCAGCGCCTCCTTCTTCGCTCCCTCCAAATGATATTTGTGGTCGGCAAGATCGGACGGTTGAAGATCCTTTAAGAGAGATCTCTTCGGGGAGGTTAGTATGGTGCCAGGTTCAAGGTCGAGGTTACATACCCTGTGGACCTCTTCAATCGCATGGACGACCTTGAAGATGCGGAGATCAGTTTCGAGCTAAACAGAGGAATTTCAATTAGATACCACACGCCGAAAACATGTGTTACGCACCCCGAACTGGATTCTCGCCTCGTTGACATGCTCAAAGATCTCCGCGATCCGCGATTTCTCATCATCATAGTCAGCGACCTTCTTCAAAATCCACTCCTCGCTCCGG
>Ga0247741_1002380_pt1 | contig 10454 bp, 12 predicted proteins | sample UWRJL213509R2_FD_180945 | JGI IMG/M metagenome (GOLD analysis project Ga0247741, IMG submission 180945) | Plant litter microbial communities from Arlington Agricultural Research Station in Wisconsin, United States - UWRJ-L213-509R-2 | ecosystem: Environmental > Terrestrial > Plant litter >...
TTGCGATCCGGATCGTACACGCGCGCCCATGCCGGCGACTTCCCGGCGACGAGCTGCGGGATCAGGATCCCCGCGATCGTGCCGTGGGTGAGGCCGTTGCCCGAGTCGCCCGTGCACAGATAGACGTTCGGGATCTCGGGCGACTTCCCGATGTGCGCCGCACCGTCGACCGGCTCCATGATCTGTCCCGACCACCGCGCGACCACCTCGCCGGCGACCGGAAAATACTCGCGCGTCCACGCTTCGAGCGCGGCGAACTGCGGCCCCGCCTCGCCCTGCCCCACGCGGTGATCCTCGCCGCCGACGACGAGGGTGTCGTTGGCGACGCGGACGTAGTGGTAGCTATCGCCGGTCTCCCAGTAGAGACCATGCGGGATCGCGTCGGCCGGCAATGCGAACGCCACGCAGTAGCTGCGGTACGGCGCCTGCTGCAGGCAGATCTTGAACGCGCTCGACATGTCGCAATTGGTCGCGTCGACGACGATCTTCGCCGCGATCGGGCTCCGGTTCGTCATCAGAACGCGCAGCGGCTCTCCGGCCTCGATCGTCTCCGCGTGCACGCCGGTGTAGATCTCGACACCCAGCTCGCGCGCGTAGGCGACGAGCCCGCGCAGGTACGCCACCGGGTGAAACTCCGCCTGGTTCGCGAACTTGATCGCCGGCCCACTCGCGTACGGCAACGGCGCTCCGGCGACGAGCTCGCAGGTCAGCCCGGCGCGTTGCGCGGCGGCGAGCTCCTGCTCGAGCTCGCGGTGCGAGCGCGGCCGGTGCGCGAACGGCTCGAACAGATATCCATCGACGCGGCGGAAGTCGCAGTCGATCCCGCGATCCGAGACCATCCGCTCGATGTAGTCGATCGCGGCGGCGTGACTCTCCGCCACGATGCGCGCGCCGTCGGAGCCGAACTTCCTCTCGAGCACGTGGTAGCGGTCATCGACCGCGGACGCGAGATGAGCGCTCGTGCGCGCCGTCTCGCCACCGCCGATCGGCCCGTCGTCGATCACCACTGCCTTCCGACCCCCGCGCGCGAGCTCGATCGCGCAGGTCAGCCCCGTGATCCCGGCGCCGATCACCAGCACGTCGACCTCCGAAGGCGGCTCACCCGAGAAGGTCGGAAGGTCGGCGTCGAGCCAGAGCGAGGTCGTGATTCCACCCGTGGGTATCGGCATCCGGCACCCATGTTCAAACACGGTGCCGAGGATCACGCGGCCCGCGCGCGCTCACGAGCGCCGCAGCGTGCGCCCGAGCACGCAGCGCCCGATGCGCCCGTCGCATTCCCGCAGCTCCGCGCTGGCACGCGCTCCGCATTGGCTTCGGGCATGTCGCTTGTTGCCAAGGCTCTCATCGGAATCAGCGCGGCGGCGGCCGCGGTCTCGCTCGTGCGCGCGCTGCGGAAGCCGGAGCGCCCGTTCATGGAGCAGCTACAGCCGGAGATCGCGCTCGACGATGACTACGACGTCACGTTCTGGATGCGCCGCCTCCACGTCTCGAAGCGCCAGCTCATCGATGCCGTGCGCAGCGTCGGCGCTGACTCCGGTCGTGTGCAGACATATCTCGCCGCGCACTGATGCGCGTCGTCTCGGCGATCCTCGAGATCACGCCGGGAACGCGCGCGCCGCGTCGCCCGGATCTGTGACCTCGTTCGCGAGGCAACGCGCGAACCACGCATCGAAGCCTGCCGGCAGCGCGACCTGCGTGCGACCGCTCGGCGGCGGTCCCGCATTGGCCATCGCCTCCATCAGCATCGCCATCGGGTGACCGCTCGGCTCCAGATCCGCGTCCCAGTACGGGCGGCCCGTCATGAGCGAGAAGGCGATCAACGCCAGCTGTGCGCTGGCATTGGCGTCCGTGGTTCGTTCGCCCTTCGCCTCGCCCGGCGTCAGGCTCGGATGGCGCATGTACTGCCCCGACGCCGTGTACGTCCCGGCGACGAGCTCGCGCGCCCAGCTGCGCCACGCCTCGATGCCGAGGTTCCACAGCCGCGTACCGTGGCGCGTGACCATCATGTGGCGCGCGGTCACCGACGGAGCGATGCCAACCTGTTTCGCGGCCGCGAGCCCCGCCGCGGCGTCGGCGAGAACCGCGCGCGTCTCGGCGGCGCTCGCGCTCGTCTTCCGCGCTTCGATCGCCTCGCCTTCGACGTACTGCATCGCGTAGTAGGGGCGACCGTCCTCGCAGAATCCGACGTCGACGACCGGGATCACGGCCGGCGACTGGACGTTCTGCAGGCTGCGGCCGACCTCGAGATAGCGCAGCCTCGACTGATCGCGGAGTGGAAAGCCGAGAGAGAGGACCTTGACCGCGAGCTTCTCGCCGCGCGACTCGGCGACAAACACCGGATCGCTGGTGGAGCAGTTCGGGTGCGGCGGCTCGAGGGAAGCGCCGAGGGTGTAGCCCGTGATCGCCGGAACCATGGCGTCACTCTAGCGCGAGCTGTCGGTGCAGCGACGGCGTTCTTCGATCACTCGTCGTCGGGCTTGATCGCGATGTCGTGAAGCCGGCGCAACTGCGTGCGATGCAGACCGAGTGCGCGCGCCGCGGCGGCAACCTTGCCGTCGTTCGCGCGCAACGCCGCTTCGATCCGCCGAGCACGTCGGTCATCCGCGGTCACTGAGGGAGCGACGAGAGAAAACCCTCGATCGCCGCGATGGTCTCGGCCGGCTTGTCGATGTGCACGGAGTGACCCGCGCCCTCGATCATCACGAGCTTCGTGTGCGGGCGGCGCATCGCCATCGCCTCGAGTGCCTCGCGCTTGATGACGCGGCTCTCGGTGCCGCCGATCACCAGCGCCGCGCACTGCGAGGCCATCCACGCGCTCCAGTGATCGCCGTTGAGCGAACGCTCTGACTCGAGGAGCTCGTGCGGATCCCAGCGCAGCGTGAATCCACCATCGATCTGTTTGATCGACTTCGCGAGGTACGGTGCGAGGCGCTCGCCGATCTTCGCCTCGAGGGCCGCGCGCGTCGGATACACGCCGCCCCATTCGAGGACGAACGTATCGTCGTCGTTCCGCACCACGTCCATCTCCTCGATGATCAGGCCCCGCACGGGATGCGCCGCCGCGTAGAGATAGGCGGTCATCCCGCCGAACGAGTGACCGAGGAGCACGACCGGCTCGTCGATCCCGATGTGGCGCAGGAGCGCGGCGATATCACCGACGTAGTTCTTCGGACCGTGCTGCCGCGTGTGGTCGGTGAAGCCGTGCCCACGCTGATCGAGCGCGACCACGCGCCACGCCGGCGTGAACGCAGGTGCGATGCCCTCGAAATCCGAGGCGCCCATCCAGTGTGCGTGAAGCATCAGCAGCACCGGCTTCTCGCCACCGCTATCGAGATACGAGAACGTGAGTCCGTCGTGAGAAAAGCTCGACCGAGCTAGCTCGCTCATGCCCGGAGGCGATGCAAGCCGCGCACCTCAGGGCGAGAAGACGAACGGCGTGCGAATCGTGATGCCGCCGCCGGCGTGGAACGCGTTGACGCCGTCGGTCATGTCGCGCGCGCCGGCCTCGATGTAGAGCCCGAGCGCATACGAGCCGAGGAAGAGACCGCGCGGCTCGATGCCTACGCCGCTCTTGTAGAGCTCGATGCTGAGGCGACCGGTGCCGCCGATGCCGGCGTGCGACTCGTCGAACGCGGCGCTGCCGATGTACTCGCCGCGCGCGGTGGCGAACGAGCGCCACCAGGTGCCGGCCGCGATCGCGTAGCCGGCCTCGAGGTACGCGCCGCCATACGCGATGCCGTGGCTATCGCCCATCGCGTCGACCGGCGTGGACATCAGCGAGCCGAACACGCCGATGCCCACATCGAGGCGCGTGGGGTTCGGGCTCAGCGATGCCCAGTGCACGCCGACCGCCATCTGCACGCCGCGCGCGAAGCCGTCCTTCGTGTCGGCGGTGTTCGCGCCGATATCGATCTTCAGCGGCAGCATGAAGCGCGGACCGGGACGGCGGCGGTACGTCACCGCGGGCCCGCTCGCCGAGGGCGAAGGGTCCGTGCGGTGATCGCGCACCTCGGCCGAAGCGTCGATGGCGGTGAGCGTGATGAGGGTGAGGCAGAGGGCGGGCGCGATCTTGAGCATGATGCCTACACAACGGCACACCGCGCCGAAACGGGATCATTAAGTTGCGACCGCGCAACCTACGGGAACCGTTCAGCTCGGACGGTCGTAGCGCCAGCCGCCCGGGCGTACGAGCCGAGCGGCTTCGCCGCAGAAGCCATCGAGGTCCGCGACGTGATCCACCACGAGGCTCGAGATGGCGCCGTCGAACGATTCGGCCGGAAGCTCGGTCCACGTGACGGGCGCGAGGTGAGTAGTCGCGTAGATGCCACGTGCCCGCGCGAGCATCGCATCGGAGAGATCCACGCCCACGATCTCGCGCGCGCCGTGACCGAGTAGCAACGCGCCGATGCGTCCCGTGCCGCAGCCGAGATCCACGACGCGCGCTCCGGGTACGCGCCCGCACAGCTGCGGCGATGCCGCGAGCAGCTCGATATCGAGGCGATCATCGACCGTGTCGTACGTCGGCGCCCAGCGAGCGTAGGCCTCTTCGACGTCGAGCGTCGCGTAGTTGCGGCGATCGTAGTGCGCGAACGGCTTCGGTGCTCCGACGCTCACGCGGTGCGCTCTAGCACGCAGCACGCTACGCTGGGCGTGTGGTCCTCGAGCACGGCGACATCCAGTTCGTGTTCCAGCCGACGGTGCAGGCCGCCGACGCGCTGGAGGTCGCGCTCGGCGTGCAGGCGTTCTTCGTGATCCTCTCGCCCGCCGGCGGCAAGCATCGCCGCGTGCGCGTGGGCAAGAAGCGGATGCCGGCCTCCGCCCGCGAGCGCTTCTGGGCGCGCGTGGAGCGCGTCGGTTCGTTCCAGCGCGTGCTCGGCGACAAGCTCGAGGCCGATACCTACGACACGAAGACGCGCGGCGAGCGTTACCAGCCCGCGGCGCGTCCGATCGCACACGGCAGCTACGAGATCGTGCAGCACGAGGATCACGTCCACCTTCGCTACGACGTGGAGCCCTTCGCCTTCGAGGACGCGCCCGACGAGATCGCGGTGCCGGAGCACGGCGACCATCTCCTGCTCTGGAAGCGTGTCCCCAAGGCCGGCGCCGTGTGGACGCACGCACCGCGCATCGATCAGCTCGATGTCGAAGGTGGCGAGCTCGTCCTCGTCGGTCCCGGCCACGCGGCCGAACCGGCGAGCTGACTTCACCGGTCTCACGTTTCAGTCCGCGGGGACTGCGCTCACCAGGTGTCGATGTAGCGGCGCTCGCTGCTCGGCGGCGGCGCGGCGGTCATGCCGCGGATCAACCAGTCGCGTGTATCGGCCGGATCGATCACGCCATCGAGCTCGAGATACGAGGCCATGCTGATCGCCTTGCCGCGCTCGTACGCGACGGCCACCGCACGGCCTACGAGCGCATCGCGCGACGCTTCGTCGGGGAGCGCCTCGAGCTCCTTCTTCAGCGACAGCCGCACCGCGCCCTCGAGCCCCATCGCGCCGAACTCGCCGCTCGGCCAGCTGATCGTGAACACGCCCGCGTGAAAGTGGCCGCCCGTCATCGCCTGGGCGCCGAGCCCGTAGCCGCGCCGGAGCACCACCGCGAACATCGGCACCCGCAACCGCGCCGCGACCGCGAACAGCCGCGATGCGTGCCGCACGAGCCCCGTCGACTCGGCCTTCGGGCCCACCATGAAGCCAGGCGTATCGCACAGCGACACGATCGGCAGCGCGAACGCATCGCAGAGCTGCATGAAGCGCGCGAGCTTGTCGGCCGCATCCGAATCGATCGCGCCGCCGAGATGCTGCGAGCTATTGGCGACGATCCCGACCGCGCGACCGCCGATCCGCGCCAGCGCCGTCACCGCCGCGAGCCCGAAGTCCTTGCGCAGCTCGAGCACCGAGTCCGTATCCGCGATCGCTTCCACGATCGGTCGCACCTTGTACGCGCGCCGCTGCTCCTGCGGCACCAGCGTGCGCAGCGCCGTCTGATCCGCGCACGTCCACGCGCGCGTCTCTCCCGCGAAGTACGCGAAGTACCGCTTCGCCACCGCCACCGCGGCCGCCTCGTCCGCGACGCGCACGTCCACCACGCCGCTCTTCACCTGCATGTCGATCGGCCCCACCTCCTCGGGCGAGAACGTGCCGAGCCCGCCGCCTTCGATCATCGCGGGCCCGCCCATGCCGATCGAGCTGTTCTCGGTGGCGATCACCACGTCGCACAGCCCGAGCAGCGCCGCGTTCCCCGCGAAGCAGCGGCCCGACACGATGCCGATCCGAGGCGCCAGGCCGTTCAGGGCGGCGAACGCGCGAAAGCTCGTCGTATCCAGCCCCGCCACCAGCGGCATGTCCGTATCGTTCGGCCTCCCTCCGCCGCCCTCGGCGAACAGCACCACCGGCAACCGCCACTGCTCGGCGAGCGCGAGCATGCGATCGAGCTTCTTGTGGCTCATCCCGCCCTGCGTGCCGGCGAACACCGTGTAGTCGTACGCGAGCACCATCGCGCGCTGCCCGCCGATCGTCGCCGTGCCCGCGAGCAAGCCATCCGCCGGGCTCGCCGCGATCAGCTGCTCCTGCGTCAGCCGCGCGCGCTGCGCCGCGAGCGCGAGCCCGCCGTACTCCGCGAAGCTCCCCGGATCCACCAGGTCCTCGACGTTCTCGCGCGCCGTGCGCTGTCCCGTCTTCCTCCGCCGCGCCACCGCCTCGGGTCGCGCCGCATCGAGCGTTACCGCCGTGCGCGCACGCAGCTCGGCGAGATCGGGACGAACATCATCGGTTGCCACCGCCCGACACTACCTCGCACCAGCGGCCTGCGTGATCACGCAAGTTCTTGCGTAGTCACGAGACCCCGGTGCTTGCGAGGTCGCGCAGTTGCGCGTTGGTGCGGGGCTTGCCTCTGGGGTCCGCAACTCCAACCGCAAGGACACCGACACCATGGGCAATTTTCAGTACGACGGCTACACGCTTCCGATTCCGCAGGGCTGGGAGAACCTCCCGGTCGACGCCTGGTTCTTCAAGCTCGAGACGCTGCGCGAACGGCTGATGCACGCGGAGGACGAGAACCTCCAGCGGATGCAAGACGAAGAGGGCAACGACCTGGATCCCGAGGAGGTCATCCTGATCCTCGAGGGCTTTCAGAACGGCGGCCACTACGAGAAGTTCCGGGGGTGGGGCGTGTGGAGCTGGGCGAGCCAGCTCGGCGAGGACCCGACGAACCTCGAGTTCCGGATGACGGGCATCGCCCGCGAGAAGATCATGGCGAACAAGGCGGCCTCGATGGGCGGCGCCGGCGGCGGGCTCGCGCCGGTGGAGGGCGTGAGCTGCGAGACGTGGGCGCAGATCAACGCGGGCATCGCGAGCGGCGGCGACATGGACAAGCTCCTCGCGCAGGCGCAGATGGATCGCGCGAAGTGGGACCGCGTGAACGGCGAGTGGCTCGCGCGGATGTCGACCGACACGACGATGGCGATCGCCACGGTGTATGGCGCCGCGTTCACCGGCGGTGGCTACGGCCAGTTCTCCGGCGCGGCGGCGCAGGCGGCGGAAGTGGGCGTGGGCGGAGACCTCAGCAACGAGCCGATGCCGTTCGAGCGCTACTGCGAGATCGAAGCGGCGATGGCGTGCGCATCGGAGCGCGGCGAGGACGTCACCCAGACGCTCGCGCAGTTCGGCATGACGGCGATGGAGTGGGGACAGCTCGGCATGTTCTGGAGCAAGAAGATGCAACAGGACGCGCGGGGCTATCACCGCCTGTACACCGAGTACTCCGCCCGCTATCGCGCCCAGTACTCGGTCTGACATGCCGCACGACCTCGCCACGCTCGAGCGCGATCTGGAACGCTGCATCTCCGAGATGCGCGAGGTCGCGCAGTGGGCCGCTACCGAGACCACCGACGAGTGGCGCGCCATCGTCGAGGCGATGACCGGTGCGCCGCCGGCAAATCTGAAGTCCGCCGGCACGGCGGCAAATCCCGCCGAGGTGCGCGCCGTGCTGATCGGCATCCAGCGCATGTTCACGCACCGGCTCGCCGACGTGACGGCGCTCGACGACGATGCTCTGTGGGAATTCCGCCACCGCCGGATCGCGCAGCTCGTCGAGACCGAGGTCGCGGCCTACATCGCGGCCGTCGCGCCGCGCTCGAGCGTGGCCTCGGCGTTCGCACGCGCCGCGGTCCGCTCGCCCGTTCTCTCCGCCGCACCGCGCGTGCAGCTCCTGCGCTGCCGCACGTGCGCGGCTCCGCGGCATCGCGAGGCGCCGACCTGCGCGTACTGCGGCCACCCGTTCTTCAAGGAGCACGCCTGATGCTGTCCTGGTTCAAGAAGTCCAAGCCCACGCCTGCTCCCGAGCCGGTGGCGCCCGCGGCCGAGCCACTACCTCCTCCTACGCCGCCGGCCGTGTCGAATGCGGCGGTCGCGCTGGTGCAGCGCTGGGACGCGACCATCGCCGAGATCCGCGCGCGCCTGCACGACGTGCTCTTCGAGGCCGTCACGGCGAGCGAGCCGCTCGTCGCCACGATTCGCTCGGATCTCGCACCGCTCGTGCTCCCGTGGAACACCATCACGCCGCGGGTGCATGCGCTGCGCGAGGAGCTCTCATCGGCGTGGAACGCGATCAGCGACGAGATGTCGGCCTCGGGCGCGTTCACGCACGAGGCGCTCTACGCCGAGGGTTGCAAGCGCGACCTCGCCGGCTGCGAGCTCGAGCTGATGCACGAACGAGCGCTCGGCTCCGTGATGGCCCGCGCCGCGGATCGGATGCTCGCGGCTGCCGTCACCACCGACGCGAAGGTCCACGCGTGCAACCAGTGCGGCGCGGCGCTCGAGCGTGTCACCCCGGTCTCGCGCTCGCTCAACGTCACGTGCGCGTACTGCAACTCGCTGAACACCGTGCATCCCGGTGACGCGATGCGCATGTTCGCTGCTTCGGGCGCGATCCACCTCGCGGCCGACGAGGCTCGTCCCTCCGGCGACGCGATGCGCCGGATGGAGACGCAGCTCCGCCAGTACCGCGACAAGGCAGCCGTGCCGATCGCGCTCCTCATCGAGCTCGAGGCCACGACCCACCAGTACTGGTCGACGCGGCTCGCCGTCGAGGCGCGGTACAATCCCGACGACGCACCGTACGTACAACCGAAGCTCGACCGCCACATGAAGGACGTGCTGCGCACCCTCCGCCAGTACTGGCAGTGGCGCGATTACGAGACCCAGCGAGGTTAGAAACGCGGCGCCTTGCGATGACGATCGGGTGCAGATCGCTCATGCTCTACGCATGTCCGAACGACGCGAGCACGAGCGCTTCGAGCTCCTTGCGCGGGTCGAGCTCAGTCACGGCGGTCAGGTCGAGACCTTTGTCGTGATCAACATCTCGGCGGGCGGGCTCCTTCTCCGCAACGACCACAATCTCCAGATCGCGATCGGCGAGCGGATCCGGATCTCGCTCGACGCGCCCGAGCTCGCGCCGGCGTTTACGATCGACGCGAAGATCGTGCGCGTGGTGGGGCAAACCGCGAAGGCCGGCCTGCTCGCCGCGATGTGGATCTCGAGCGACACGAGTGCGACGGCGGCGCTCGGTCAGATCCTCTGGAACCTGCGAAAAAGCTAGCTCCCGCTGGCACCGATCCTGCTCCTTTCTCTCGCATGCAGGCAGGACCTTTGTTGAACGTCTCGATCCTGCTCGTCGAGGACGACGTCGCCGTGCGCGAGCCGCTCGGCGAGGCCTTGGAGTCCGCGGGCTACACCGTGGCGGCGTGCGGCAACGGAAGCGAGGCGCTTGCCATGTTGAAGGTCGTCACCCCGGCCGTGATCATTCTCGACATCGCGATGCCGGTGATGGACGGCGCCGAGTTTCGTCAGGTGCAGAGTCGCGACGAGCAGCTCAATGGCATTCCGACGATCGTCATGACCGGCACGAAGCGCGATCCTCAGCTGGACGAGGACGTGGCCGAGGTGCTGATCAAGCCGATTCATCCGGGTGATCTGGTGGCCGTCGTCAACCGCTTCTGCGGCCCGACGTAGACCTTCGCTGCAGCGTCGGAAAAGCCGATGATTTCGAGGCTTGCGCGCTTCCCCCACGTCGCGAGAATCGGTCGCGTGGGACGGGGTCGAAGTTCCAGCGCATGCTCCTCAACTACAATCACGTTTTCTACTTCCACGTAGCGGCGGTCGAGGGTTCAGTCGCGGGAGCTGCACTGCGCCTCGGCGTTCGCCAGCCGACGGTGAGCGAGCAGATCCGCGTGCTGGAGAGGGCGCTCGGGACCGAGCTCTTCGAGCGCACGCAGTCCGGGCTTCGGCTCACCGAGGCAGGTCGCCTCGCGTTCGTCCATACGGCGCGGATGTTCCGCGCGGGCGAGCAGATCGGACCGAGCAAGGCGACCCCGACCCGGACCCTGCGCATCGGCGTCAGCGACGGCATCGCCCGGTCCACGATGATCGATCTCGCGCTGCCGTTGCTCCTGGCCG
>Ga0247741_1002381_pt1 | contig 10452 bp, 8 predicted proteins | sample UWRJL213509R2_FD_180945 | JGI IMG/M metagenome (GOLD analysis project Ga0247741, IMG submission 180945) | Plant litter microbial communities from Arlington Agricultural Research Station in Wisconsin, United States - UWRJ-L213-509R-2 | ecosystem: Environmental > Terrestrial > Plant litter >...
GGTGCCCTCAAATCCATAAAACGCGAAATCTTTTGTAAATTCTTTGATTATTTCCTTTTTCGTAGGCCATCAGGCCATCACGTGACGTTATTCGATTGTGGTTGACCCATACCTTAGCAAGAAAGACGACTTTCACTGCGTCCACTGCGCTCTCTCGGCCCCAAACTGAGGGAAACGGCAGCACGGGTTACGATAATCCAAAGCACACCTATCGATATTTTTGCATGAAAATCCGTCAGATGTAAATGCCAACGAAGATTGTGAATTCAAGTTTATTTGTCTCTGGGGTTTCGAATCTCTCGATGCGAAGGCTAGTCACATCCATTCACGAGTTGTCGGTCTTCGTCATTTTATTAAAATTGATCGGCTAACATCGTTCAACACAGACCATCTATCTCGATGCGAGTCGTTGACTTCATCATCGGTAACGCCACTTCCTCAACCACTGGCGCAGACGGCCATCCATCTTTATCGAACATATGAACCCAATGGGGCGCCAGTTCCCGTTGGGTCTTTGTCGGCGCGCCGCCATCAAATTGACCTACACCATTCGATTCGATGCTCGAATGGGTGCCCCCTTTGAATGTTATACGAGGAAACCTTGTGGTCTCGTTATCGACCCCATCCCAATTGCACCCGACACTTGGATATGGCGGCTTATCAACCATCAAAGCCTTCTTCCCCACCTCAGACATCGACAGCGGTCCAAATACTTTCCGACCTGAGGCGTTGGTGCAACGTATCTCCACCGCCGGACATTGAAAGATATGCGCCAAGAGACTTTATCATAAGCGTCGAAAGCTATACGCTATATGGCAAGAGATACATCACCGTTGAATATTGTGAGTATGCCCCTTTTTATTTTCCCTTTTTGTCGAGGACGTTAGACTTTGGAGCTTCATTATCGATGTCTTGGGGCCTTTCAGTCGTTCTTTTGTCATTCACTTGCTATACGATACGAATGTCTGATAACAGATTTATAGATCTATGGGACCCTATCCGTAAGGAACCCCCCGGGTGCCATAGACCGATTTTCATCTTCGCCTGTATCGTCGACCCCTCCCCCGTTCTCTCGCTTCCAACTTGAATCTGCCTTGAGCTCAGGTGAAGTCCGGCTAATTGAACTGCGATCGTGGAGATACCAGGCCCCCTTCCTCTGCTGAAGAACCCCTTTGAACGGCAATCCCTGCCAGCGGCGACTTTTCATCACATCAACCATGAAGGCTGCATGGATCTCGGGAGGCCGAGTTGGGATTTATGTCTGGCGCAAGTTGATGGGCCCTGCGACGTGCAAGCTACCCGCTTCTCTATCGATAACATTCAGTCATTCTGGATAGGACCGTAAAGTGACATCGCTGGTTGAAAATCCTTGGAGGGTCTGACAAAGGTCGGCGCCTCTGGAGGGCACTTGACGGGTGCGATGGCGGTGCTGAACGAGTGTGTAGAGCAGTTCAATGGCGACGGTCCGTGCATCTCACCAATTTGTGTCCATTGGTGTAATCTCAACTCGACAACAAGGTGCAGGACATTCAAGATGGTTTGCTGAAGATGACGACGTCGTACCCTGAGGGCATCGAAGACAGTCAAGTAAGCACCATGTTATCTTTCTCTTCTCATTTGCTCGTTTCTGCTCGATTTCGTTTCCCTTTTATCTTCAACCTAATGATCCCCTGCCCAGAATCTACGCTGACCTTGTTATCCAGCCTTACCCTTCAGCGTGGACAACATCATGCCTCAAGCAAACGTTTTTAGAACCGGATTCATTGGATATTGTGACCCTCGCCAACGTCTCTACAGCTAAAACTTACCACACCCCACAACACTCGCGCCAACACAAAAGGTTTCCTTGCCCCGTTAGCTATGTGGATAGCATCAATTGAATACGCATTCTAGCTTTTTGCATTCCTTTTGAAGTATGCGAAATTTATAGATGTGATTTACTCCAGCAGGCTAGACTCTCCGCGAACAGCTCTGAAACTTTCTGTCCCATGAGGTGCACCCGGTGCATGTGTTGCAACTCTTTGTCTCCCCAACGTAGCGAGGACCTATGGATTCAAAGCACGTTGTCAAATTGTTCAAAGACATAAGTGGCTATCTTCGCGCCTGGGACGACCCCGAGATCCGACTCATTCTCAGCTCATGGCCGTTGCTGACAAGTGCGCATACTTCTTTTCATTGTCAATCAGCTGATTTCTTTTGTGTCAAATTAGGACCTAGTCGGAGCGTCCATGTCGGGCCTTACGCTGAGAGTTTCGTACAAAAGTTGTAGCTTTCATTCAGTTTAAAATCCAGCCGCGCTCAAATTTACAAAGGGAATTCTCGCAAAGGCTTGAACTTCCTCCGACTAGTCTGCAAGTGGGGAACGTGATATTCGAGAGTGTGAGTCAATGATTTATTAGTACGTCCCTCATCCTCGATTCTATCCGATCGTGACTGGAGAGCAGTTGACGCCGACGAGTTGCTCTACAATTGCCGTCAGGATTTTGCTCGAAGAACGCCGTGTGTAAAAAAGGAAGAATCTTACTTGAATAATTATTTTCGCAGCACACGGGGGTCGAGGAACTGTCAGGCATGTCACGGTTAGGACTTTAATCAAAGTATCGGAGGCGCAAAACATACCAAGAGCCACCTTTGCCAACACCGACGACGGTGAGAGGGCTGCATTGGGTGCCAATCATGCCGGTGAGGTTGGGAATGACCGCGTTGACAAGACCAAGTGCTTTTATTCCAGCGGCGGAGGTTGGTGAAGCGAGGGTACCGCAGCACTGGATGGGACCGGTGTTGCAGCTGTTTTTGATAGCAGGAGAGGCCATGGCAGAAGTGGCGAAGGTAGCAACAATGATGACGGTGATCTTGGAGAACATTTTTGAAGTTGGTGCTCGTTCGTTGGGTTATGCGGTAGCGAAGACGAATGAAACGAGATACGAAGGATGATTTGACTGATGTTCAGAGTCAACTGCAACTCTGTCCTTATAGGCCTGCAAACATGGTTCGGCAAAGAGCGTCCTGAATAAACCTACGATGTTAATTTACGCCAAAACTGCAGTTTCCATTCAGTGCCTACCTCCTAAGTTCCATCGAATAGCGCGAATCGGTCTCTTAGTTCTGACACATGCCCGGCACTGGACACCGGAAATTCACAGATCTGCATGCACAAGAGGCCCTAGTGTCGATGGATTGCTCGCCGTAGACGTCTCCCGCCTCCGCTCACCTCAAGGTTTGCCCGATGCGGCTTCCCCCTGAGGACATCATGCACACGCACGGAAAGAAATTTGTCGACCTGACCTTACCAAATCGAGTAAACGCGTTTCCAAAAAACTGAGTACCACCTCAGTTAGATGCTCTACTCCTTGATGTCAGGCGGCTAAACCAATATCTTGAAGAATATTTACAGAGTTGGAAACATTCCTTTGGTATTCGCTAGTAAGGTCAGGGAAACAATGATCGATTTAAAAGACAAAGGGGCCAAATCATTAGACGCCTTTATGTCATAGTATTCGCACCAATGTCAATGAAATCTCCTCGGCTAAAGTGGACGAGCGTTTCTCTAGTAGATATTGTCCACTTGCATGCAAGCACACAATTATTGGGATGAAGCACGACTACTAGTAGCAGCGACCTTGAGGGGACATTTTCCAGTTCTAAATGGATCCTGTGATGATTTGAGCAGAAGCGACGTCAAGGCCGTCGGTAACTGATTATCCTTCAAGGCATGTTCGTAACCGTATATGGAGAAAACAAAGCCGTAAATACGCTGGCATGCTTAATGGGCGCTGCCAATGCTCACTCCAAAGTTGTGGGATCCAACAGCCACCATCCGCCGGTACCATGTATAGTACTTACCCACTTTGCTCATATTCAACAAATTCCTCGCACCGAGTAATATTTTCTCGTATATTCAGAGCACATATAAGCCTCTGAAAATCGTCGTGAATCAATATTTTAAACAACCTCTCTCGTCGTTCATACATCTCAGACCCAGCAAATCCCAATCGTCTCCGATGTTCTCTATGATTGCCATCTTTATCGCCACCGCCTTCGCTGCCTCGGCAGTCGCTTCGCCTGACATCAAAAACAGCTGCAACACTGGTCCCATCCAATGTTGTGGAAATCTGTACGCACCCAACTCGGCGGCTGCGACCACAGCCATTGGACTTCTCAACGTCGTCATTCCTAACATCACGGGCGACATTGGCGCTCAATGCGACCCCATCACCGTCGTTGGAGCTGGAAAAGGAGCTTCATGGTCAGTATATGGCACATTTATAAGCGTTCATGTCCATTGACCTTTCGATTCTCGAAACTGTAGCTCATCCAAGCCTGTATGCTGCGAACACAACTACTACCGTGTGTTTTATCTATTGCCTTCATTTATTTTTGAAATCTACTAATATTCTTGGCAGAGCAAGGTGTCGGGTTGAACTGCAGCCCTGTAACGGTTTTGTGAATGGGGATAGGCGTACTGGTGTAGACGAGGTCGTGGTCGTAGTCGCAATATTTTTCCCTCCTGTTTCGCTGAATCGACATCGTTCATCAAATTGCATGAAAGTGATAACCTTGAAACTGACCCAAAGTTTGAAAAAACATCGCGGATGTAGGACGACATTCTGAACAGCTGCAGACAATTATTCGTTGATGGAAAGTGCGTGATATCTGGCGCTTCTACGTACACGCGGACTCCGGTTGCTTCGGTAGCGCTCGATATGGACGCTGTGATCGACGACGGCCATCGTTTTACTTAACTTGCAACTCAGGGTGTTCATGCAACCCATGAATTTGCGATTACAGAAAATAGGCTACCACCTACAATGTATTTGAGGCTGTATCGGTGGCATAGGCTCGATGAGGCCTTCAAGGGCGTTCCCATCCAGAGATGAGATCCTCATTGTTCGACGCTTCGACAAGGGAGAGGACCTCTTCGTCACTTTCGTCGCCATCCGCTTTCGGCATTGTAGTCTTCATAGCCTGTTCAATTGTGTGAGCGTCTGCCTTACGGTCAGCCTAGCACCTGCTTGCGTACCTCCCAAATTTCTACTTCCTCTGCATCGCTGTCCACACCACTGTCCCAATGAACCAGTCAGTCCGCTACCACGTCCACCTTCATGTTCGAACATCTCGGTGTATAAGTCGAAGCCTGTGGAGAACTTCTGCGTCACAGAGGAGTAGGGCACACCCTGACTGCATAGGACATCGAACATAAGTCTGGCGAACCCAATGATCTGTGTCGTAATTATTTTTGGCCTGACAATAGGCTAGACATGGAGGCGGCCAGCGAAGCGCACAAGCTTGAAGTAGACGAACATGATATGATCGATTCAGTGGCTGGACGGATCGCGAACAGCGGACCCGCCTTTGTAGACGAGTTCTGCATCGTTTGTGTGAATAGAGTTGATGCCGAGGATCCTCTCAGCGGACCCCGGAGAAGATCCTGACGGTCGGTTCAACAATGATACTTGGCCCATTGCTGTTGAGGACCTAAACGACATTCGGTTTTTCGACAAAGTTTGCCGTCAACAATCCACCGCTGGTAGTTAATACGTTGAACTCGAGCGCCTGATCCGCGGCTGGAGGTAAGGTCAACATTTCTGCAGGACAGAAAGACTCTGAGCGTACTTATTTCGTAGAATGTGGACATGAAACCCATGTCCACCGCCTTGGATGTAAACACCTGCAAGCCCAACGCTGTCGGTATGATGAGTAAGAAGATCAAGAATCCAGCCGGCTCGACGTACTGGGCGTTCTCCACCAATTACCAAGGCCTGGAGGCTCTATTCATTTGCCAACTGGTAGAGCTCCCAAAGCTGCTGCGGCTCCTACCGTTACGGCTCCACGAGATCCATTCGGCCCAGTATACTTGGTTGCGAAAGTCATATCTTTGAAATTGTGGGTGCTGTTTATCGACCTCCTTATCTGGTCGAGCAACCGAGAAGGTCATGGCCAAGGTAGAGGTCTATTTCTCGCGCGCAGTCAACGCCCGATTTGATGGATGTGGTTGATCGAAAGCAGTGAATCCACTTCTACCTCTCCAACCCTTGACCCCTCGTATCGAATATCTGCAATCTGTCAGGATTCTCGTTTGTCAGCGGCGGTCAATAAGAGACCAAATAGAGGATCGTTACTAACGAGAGTTGCTCCATCGCAAACCTCGCTTCCCCTGATAAACGTTTCGGTCACGTTCTGAGGCCGGCAGTCAGGTAACTCGGAGCTCTTATTTGTACCACGGCATTGAAGAAACTACCGGTGGAATATGAATCAGTGACGGGTATAAGAACTGGGACATAACAACGCACTAGTCGGCTGAGTCCACATTAAATAGAATTCGCCTGAGTGTTTGTCCATGATTTCTGGGATGGATTAGGTCCTTGTTTGGATGAAGGTCCTCTGCGTTCTCAATGGGAAGTAGGGGGTAGGGGTTGATGTTTGAATTCGAGCACCCTCCCAGCAAGAGCCTACCGAGGCGACAATGTTTTAATGAGGCGCATAAACTAGTAGAAGCTGTTACGACGCACCCTGTTTGAGTATTCTCCATACTCTAAGCTGATTTCGTTCGTGTAGATCCCAACCTGCGGCACCGACTCCAAAACATTCTTATACATGATCGATCGATACTCGGCCAGCTCATGTTCGTCGAAACCGTTTCGATGCATAATCTTTATGCGCCTGACAATTGTACTCTTCCCCGACTCGCCTAAACCCTGAAAACCTAGTCAATGACGAACACAGTCGCACTAGGGGGAGAATTGGCGTACCTAATTAATATCACATTTTCAAGGTACTAGTAGAATCTGTGCGTGCGGCTGCTTCAGGAAGAGAAGCATTCGAACTGCATATGTTGTTGGCCAAGACGTCGCTAGATCAGCAACAGCTTAGTCAAAACTATGCGAAAATTTAGGCCAAGATGGTCGTGGGTTGTAAGTACGTACGTCTATTGCTCTCCATTGTAGTGGACTTGGACCCTGGCGCATTAGGGAGGTAAACACATCAATAGAGCCACAGCAAGCCGGTGTGTCCAGTGCGATCGAGGACAACGTTGAATTCGATGTTGGTCGTTCATCGCCGGTAGGTTGACACCGCAGGTGCACTTATGTTTGCGGTCACACATGGGATCCGGTTGGTGGTGAGGACTTGGAAGGAGGGTCGGCCAGAGAGCGCGACCGAAAGAGAATAGTCACGGACGATGGGAGAAGACTGGGCTGAGAGTGTTTCCGCATAAGATCGTGTGGACGTGTCAGGTGCGAAGAGTTTGGGTGTAGATGAGGGATAGGGTGGTTGCGAAGGGATGGAGGGGTTAAGGGCGGAGTGTAGATGCATTTACTACGTCCAAACGGGTTGGATGGCCATTACTTGAGGAGAACTTTACAGAGGTCGTAATGCGCGGGGTATGCACATGGAATGTTCCATAGAAGTGCATTTGACGACAAATTCTCCGTCGACGTCCAACGTCCACTCCAGTAGATTGGCACACCCAGGGATCAAATTGACGGCCAGGGGTTAGGGGGACACTACGCATCTTGGACCTTGAATTACGCGTTGTAATTATCAGGCCGGATAGCCATGATTTGAGGAGGACGACTGGAAAAGAATTCATTAGACTTGGAGAAAGAGTGAAGAAAAAATAAGGCGCACCAAGCAGCTGCTATTGCTAACGGCGATGAGTTCGTCATAGGCCGACATGTATATGGCTGGACGGATTACGCCGTCATTTCAAGAGGATGCTAGGAGGATGCTGGTGCATGGTCGGGCTGAGGGAACCGACGGCCAGCGCATCAATGCATCAACGTTCAACGTCAAGTGGCGAGTACTGGAGAGTACCAAGACGGAGTAAATGCCTCGATATCTTGTCCTAGTTGGGTCAATGGCAGAACGGTGGGACGCAGAGTGATGGCAGAGAACAAAGGTAGACGCCGTCTTATGTAAGCTGGTCAAATCTTGCCTTTGCACTTGCACTTTCAACAGCAAATACAATGGCATCCTCAAAACCCTCCAAATTCGGGCGCTTTGGAAAATATATCGGAAATCGTGTTCGCGAGGCTCGTGACGCGATACTCCCAACCTCTCGAGCCTCATCTCCGCATTCATCTGGAGCAAATCCACCTAGTACTACCGCTGATGAATCTCAGCAACCTCCTGGCCACTCTTCATCGGCCGTTCCAGGATCCGGCAATGTTACTTCTGGACAGTCTTCTCAGAACGCCATCGCAGCTACTCCTGATACCAGCACCCATGGAAAATACAAGAATGGCCTAGGTGTTGCATGGCATGGGTTGGAAACAGCGCTCCGGGTTCTCGAAAAGAGTGCAGATGCATTTCCTCCACTCAAGTCAGCTGTCGGTGGATTGGTTGCTTGTCTAGATGTGGTTCAGGTAAGTCATAGCCGTTTGTTTAAGCTACTATGTCCTGAACTATGTCACAGACAGCTGCAGGCAATCAGGAAGATTATCAAGACCTAGCCTCCGAACTCACGACTATGGCGGCGACTTTGAATGAGCATGTCGCCAGGCTCGCTACTGAGGATCGGACTGGCAGCATTGGACGCATTTTGAAGTGAGACCCAATGTTCATCCGCTCATATAAGTTGGGACTGAAAATACCAACAGATCGATTAAAGCGGAGGTGGCACAGATTCGCCAAAAGCAAGACCATGGAAAGGGAAGGCAACTACTGGAATCCACTCAAGACAGGGCCAACGTCATCAAGCGGTATCGTAGGATCGAGTCCTTGTTCCGTCAACTGCAAGTGAGTAAATGACCGCATTTCACAGGCGCTCTGTGATCTGATACACTTTTAGAGTGACATTACACTCCGAACATGGGACATCACCAGCAAGCAGCTTGAGGTATGCTCAAAACGTCAGCAAGTTCAAGCGAGTTGACATTCCATTTACAGGCAACACTGCTTCAACGCCTATCTGCTGTGGATGACGCCCGATACGATTCTCGTTACTCCACAACTGCTGGTCGACGAGGGTGCACAGCAGAGACGCGCGAGAAGATCCTAGCAGACCTCAGACTCTGGGTCGAAGACGCGAATGGAGCCAAGGTGTATTGGATGGATGGCATGGCAGGGACTGGCAAGACGACGATCCTGTACAGCCTATGCAAGTGGCTAGACGAGATTGGTCAACTTGGAGGGAACTTCTGCTGTTCCCGTGGTTTATCTTCATGCCGCGACGTGAACAACATCATCCCGACCATCGCAGATCAGCTCGCGCAGTACTCTTCTGCTTTTCGAGCGGCGCTATGCAGAGTTCTACAAGAGGATCCTAAAGCCGGCGCGAAGGATGTCAGGTCACAGTTCCAGAAGCTCGTGCAGCAGCCTATGCAGGAGGTGAAGGACGCAATGCCGGGCGGTGTTGTCGTGGCTATCGATGCCTTGGACGAATGCGAGGACGGCTACGCGGTGCAGCTATTCCTTCGAACTTTAGTGGACCTTGCTGCGGACCTACCCATCAAGTTCTTCATCACCAGTCGACCAGAACCCGTGATCCGAGATGAGATGCTGAGGCCAGGACACTCGCCGTCTGTGTTCCATCTGCACGACATCGAGAAGTCCATTGTGGAAGCGGACATCAAGAAGTATCTGGAAGAGGCGCTTCGCTCAATGTCTCCGCCCCTTGCATCACTCGACGAAGTAAATCAGCTGTCCAAACGCGCCGGCAAGCTCTTCATCTATGCGGCCACTGCTGTACGATATATCTATCCGAAAGGTCGCAAGATATCTGTAGACACCAGAGACCGCCTACAGAAGGTGCTTGGTGCTGTCTCCAGTTCGAAGCAGCATGCCGAGCTCGATGGCTTATATACCGGTGTGCTATCCGCAGCTTTTGACGGCCAGCAACTCGAGGACGAGGAAATCCACCGTATCCGCATCACGCTCTGGACAGCAGTATGCGCGAAGGAACCAATGACGGCTCAGACACTTGCGTCACTTGTTGGGCTGAGTGAAGGGCAAGTGCAGGTGTCTTTAGAGCCTCTGCGGTCGGTGCTTCACGTGCCGGAGGGTGTCGATGAACAAGTTTCCACCTTACATGCATCATTCGCCGACTACATGTTTGACCAACGGCGATCACAAATGTTCCATTGCAACCAGAGTCTACACAATGGACGCATTGCTAACGGGTGCTTCAACGTGATGAAGAATCAACTGCGATTCAACATCTGCAAGCTCGAGTCATCGTTCGTGTTCGACAAGGACGTGCCTGACCTAGCAAATCGCAAGAAGATGTTCATTTCGTGCGGCCTCTCCTATGCATGTCGGTACTGGAGTGAGCACTTGGTGCAGGGGGGAATGTCAGATATGGTGCACGAGAAACTGGAAAACTTTCTCCGTCACCAACTATTGTTCTGGATGGAGGTTCTGAACCTTGAACAACGGATTGATCTTGGGGCAAAGATACTACTTCACGTGCGGAAGTCTCTCAAGGTAAATAAAAATACTTGTGACCCTAGAGTT
>Ga0247741_1002383_pt1 | contig 10447 bp, 14 predicted proteins | sample UWRJL213509R2_FD_180945 | JGI IMG/M metagenome (GOLD analysis project Ga0247741, IMG submission 180945) | Plant litter microbial communities from Arlington Agricultural Research Station in Wisconsin, United States - UWRJ-L213-509R-2 | ecosystem: Environmental > Terrestrial > Plant litter >...
GAGATGACGATTTCTTGATCGACGAAGAGTCTGCTCGGCGTTTTCAGGACTTGATTGCGAATGGCTACAATATCAATATCACCTGCAGACTTTGGCGTGGAAAAAAAGACCGCGATTTACTTGCGTGGTCGGTAGAAAGTCGAATGCAATAATCCAGAACAGCGGACTAAACCAAGTATCTTAATCATGCCTTCCATTGCATTTTCGCTCCAGTTTCGCGAGGCGTGGTACAAGAGTGATGACGCTGAGAATGGGTTGGACGATGTTTATTTACTTTCATCTACCTCTTCCTAGCAGTGTTCCATAACTCTTTAGGTTTACCTCCATGGCGCCCATGTATCCCAATCTACACTCATCTCATCATCTCATAACGGATCCTGTTCAAACAAGAAACTGCGAGTTTGTGGGTCCCGTGGTATACGTACAAATAGACCCACCCCGATTTGAATCTTACCATTGTTATTGACCTGCACATTCCGCGGCCGGTGACGTTCGAACATAGATCACACATACTTCCGCCGGGCCAACTAAATCATGTCTTCAACTACGAATCAAGACGGACGAGGAGATCCCACGAGCCCACCCGTGAACACCCCAGGTACGCTCCGTTGTCATACCCGAGCGAGCGCTTAAATGATGCGAACCCTGATCGACGATGATCCAGGTAACGGAGGAGAAGAAAGAGTTGTAATAATGCGACTCTGCTCCTGTACGACGGGTATGTCATATGGATCCGAGCTGGTACCATTCCCTGCATCCTACGAGGCGAGTTCACGATCCTCGAAATGTGAGGTCAGTTCGTGACTGACTATACCTCCACTTTCCGATTCAAAAGGACGCGATGCTGGATGCGATCACCGTATTTTTCGATTCTCTACCTCCTAACACCACTCCATCGGAGATCGAGATAAAATACGCATACAAATGCGCTGACGGGAGCGGTGGTTGGGCTGGTCTGTCCAGTGCCAAGGGTTCACCGGAAAAGTGGCGTCAGGCGCTGAAGGCAAGCTATCCCGGGGCTTGCGAGCTTGGCGTGTTCCATATCCCTTCAATACCGGCGGAAAATATAAGGAGGGTGTTTCCTTATTCGTCTCAGGCGACGCAGGACGCATCTGGGGCGGGTATAAATCGGACGCGAGTGAGCGTCAAGTTTAATGCTGAGCAGATTGTGTTCGATGCACCACCTACCCTCGCAGTGAGTTTAATTACTTTAGGCCAACGCGTTTTTTCATCATCCTGATCCCTTTCAATCACCAGGACTGCATTCCTCCTGTCAAAGCTGCCATTTCTGAGGCCATGCGTGAGGGAGCTTATAGATATTGGAGCCAAGGGGCTGGGAAGGGCAATTTTGGGAGAATCACACCTTGCCAAGTCAAGCTTTATGCGCATTCAATACACGGAAGGTCGCCTAAGGAGCTGGATGAAGAAGACTATAGCAAAATGAGGATGGAGAACCTTGGAGTTATTTACCTGGAGGCGAAATATACATTCTAGATTCTAGTAGTTTCGAAATTCCATGCTTGGATCTTGGATCAAGTACTACATGAAACGCAGCAGCGAACGCTGACATCCAGTGGGGTCAGCAAAGTCAGGCCGATCATTTCTGGGCGCTTATTTTGGCCAATATAAGAGCTTCCTGCCCGCAACATCAACGACTGAGTCAGCGTTATGCACAAAGATACATACAACAAATTCCTTCCCATTACAAAATTCAACTATCCTACACTTACACCTTTTTCTTCTTCCTCCTAACCTCCAACACATTCACCGTCGGCCCTCCCCCTTGCTCCTTTTCTTCCTGGCCCTCTCCTGTTACCTTCACACCACCACCAACACTTAGCCCCACCGAATCAGCCTTGTTCTCTTGCACAGGTAAAACCGCGTTCCGCGTAGCCACCGACCCATAAATATACCCCCGATACATCTCCAACGACGCGACGGGTTCCGCGAATGGGTTGGGCGATACCTCTGGTATCTAAACGCAAGTGAAACCACCCAGCCGACGTGCATGCATCGGCTCACCCCCAATGGTGGTGAATGGAACGTCTAAATAACTCTTATGTGATATTTTCGGTATTCGTGATGCTGTTAATGTGAAGTTGGTGTGATGTCTTCAAGGTTATACTAAGGAAACCGGAATCCCAGTGTTCCGTCTTTTGAAAGGTTGGGCAATATTTTGAAGGGAAAAGGTGCTTCTGATGCAATCCGTGATTCTTGGGTAACCAAAAGTTGACTTAAAGTCGTCGTGAAATCGTCATAACAGTGAGGCCACTGTGAAGGCCTCTGACACATGAATAGTGTTCAACTCATATTAATAGACCATGAGAGGAAGCAGTCCAGACCTCGAAACCATTCCTCGGAAGTTCGTACTTAGTTCACTTCAGCTGGTAGGTTTTCGGTGTCATGATGATTTCATTGTTTTCGTCAAACATGATGGTGTCTTGAGATGCGACGTGTAATCCGGATTTGAACTGTTACCGGGTAGCCTGGCCCAGTGGTGAGATTTCTGATTCTGCGCGTTGGATGTTTGTAAGAGGCGTATGCATTGATGACAGAGGTAGCTGGAATTATGGGATATGGGATATTATGATTGGGGACTGAGGTATGCTGGCATATTCGTGTCCTGGGTTCTCAAATAATGACGAATCTGAGAGTTCAATATATAAATAAAGGTTGTAGTAAAGGTTATGGTGGCTTCTAATGTATGAATGTATGGGCAATATACTGTGCAATAAACATTTGTGAAATAAATCAAATTTGGTACAGGTTTGCGAAGCTATTTCGAAAAATTTGGTACAGGTTGAACTCAACATCGTCAGAAGCTTTGGTGTAGATTGGGGACTTAATCGTGGATTAGAAGGGATCTGACCAATGAGAATAGTTCTCCCTCATCAGCAGTACATTGACACGCCAGATATAGACGCCTGACGCCAATATAGAGTCAGCTATGGGGCCGCTTACTTGCTCTTCCAGCAAGGGACTGGCGATTCCTTCTGTTCACTCTGTTTGGAGGTATTGTGTAAGACTTTCCCGAAGATTTAGAGCGTTGGTGGGAGCCCGTTTCACAACGGCGACAATACAGCGGCAATCAAATTTAAATAGGCGCCCAGCGCTCAGTGCTTGCCAAACCACAGTAACCGCTCAACAACTTAAGTGAAGCTATCGGCTGAAATAACCGTTTCACGTCTCTGTCAAGTACTTATTTAGCCTACTGGACCTGAAATACTATGTTTCCGTCCAGAGTCAGGGGACTAACCGGGCCCACTTTAGGACTATGAATGTGTGAAGAGACGTGAGGTTCGCTGGGAGGTGCGAATTGTCGTGAGGCTTGAAGGTCACTGTAAGGTGCGATATTGTTGTGAGGTATAAAATTTGCTGTAAGATGCAAAGTCGCCGTAGTAGGGCGCAATGATGACATTCACTGTAAGGTGTAAAGTATCCTCGAAGGCATAAATGTCGCCGTAGTAGGGCGCAACGATGAAATTTGCTGTAAGGTGCAAAGTAGCCTCGAAGGCATAAAGGTCGCTGTAGTAGGTAGCAACGTTGTTATGAGGCATGGAGATCACGGTAGAGCGCAACATTGCCGTGAGGTGTAAGATTTGTTATAATGTGCGAAGTTGCCTCGAGGGCGTAAAAGTCGCTTGAGGTACGACGTTGCCATGAGGCATAATATTCGCTGTAAGGTGCGAAGTTGCCTCGAGGGCATAGAGATCGCTTGAGGTATGACATTGCCATGAGGCATACGATTCGCTGTAAGGTGCGAAGTTGCCTCGAAGGCATAAAGAAGGGCGCTTGAGGTGCGCGGTTGCCTCAAAGGCATAAAGATTGCTTGAGGTGCAAAGTTGCCTCAAAGGCATAAAGGTTGCATAAGGTGCAACATGAGGTAAGAAGTTGGCTGTGAAGTCTTGTGAAGTGCGAAGTTGTCGTAGGACATAAAGATCACCCCAACGGTGTGAAGGTCATCATACGAGTACAGTGATGTTGGTCCACTGAAGACGAGGATGGTAGTCTGAAATGAAGGTCAAAGGAAGGTAGAGTGAGCATGGTGGAAAGGAAGTTAGGAGTGCTCACTCTGTTGCAACATATAGGTCGCCTTAGCTGTGCAATGTTCGATTCAGCTTGATTTGAAGAATGGTTGGGATGTCGCTGAATCCCGTCCCAAGGTATATTGTTGTTGTAGATGTCGTTCGCCTATCGTTGGGAAGGAGCACACTCAGGTTTCCCCATTGTTGTGAGGGGAGATGTTGAGGTTCTTGCTGCTGCGCTCCGTTGTTCTCGTTCTTGGGTGCGTCATCCTCATTGTTTTTGTTATGTTCGTCAACTTCCTCAGGTTGCGGCTGTTGTGGTGGCTCTACACTAGTTCGAAGTGTTGACAAACAAGTAATAGCTGAGACCAAAACTGAGACGTCGACCGAGACTATACAGCGACGAGGGAAGGGCGAGGTGGAGGTAAGAGGTAAGGTACGCGGTTCTGTCACGGTCGCAGTGCGCACGTCACACAAGAAGACGGCCCGCGTTCGCGGGTCTTTCATTACGATCAGCGGTGCCACCATCGGACTTGAATTCCGCACACCAGTACAGCATCCCTAGGATAAGTACTCGTCCTTCGCACTCTCATACGTTCAGGTCCCTGTGCCGCCACCATACCTTCCACAGATGACTCTGTCTTCGTCAAGAACCCATGCTAAAACCATGCTGCTTTGTAGATGGATCCTATCTTATCTCAAGCGAGGACCCCGATTCATACAGGCGATTCTTCAGCGCCTATTTTCTTGGTCGGGGTTTAGGGGAGGACAGTGGTGTTTTTCGCCCACAACCGATGAGGAGAAGAAAGCCAGAGGGTCACCACAACATTGTTCTTCCTTACCTTCTGGTGAAGCATCAAGAAGGGATCATGTCTTCGACGACGGGAAAGCATTGGACAGTTCATCCACAAAGGAACAGTCACTGATTATGCCGGATCTTCCCTACACCACCCTTGATGACGGCGAGATCATATCCCTTGATAATGTCGCATGTTCGTCAATCACATTCCCAGGTAGTAGCATACGAAATGCATCACAATCCCCGACAAACCTCGAACTTTCGAGAAGGGCCCATGAGCAACACGTGGCCAGCACTTCCAGGAGCCATTCTCGCGCCAGTTCTGTCTGCACAAACTCATCGCGAAGATCGTCCGAAAGTCACATCATTGTTGGCATCGAGGACGCAGAAGGCACAACGAACTGTGCGGTACCACTATCTCAAACGATCGTACCTGGCCCTAATGTTTCAGTGACTCGGTGGTTGAATATGGCGCACATCTCACCTACTATTCCTGTTGGAACGCAACGTTACCTGGATAGACCGAAGATGTATGTGACGATAGTTTACAATCCCAAAGGCCATTAAGATGAAGCTAATCTGTTTACTGCATCCAGAGATAAATATTCAGACAACATCACTATAGATCCGCTGACTGTAGCTTACGAAGGGTAGGTCAACGTCGTATCGTCATTTATTTGACGACTAATGTCAAGCCTACAGGCCGCGCATGCCAATTGGATGGACGCTATGTGATCATCCGGAGGGGGCACGCTATTTCTACCACAGCGAAAAGGTTTGATGGTTCTGTCGTAGGACCTTCCGAGCTGAAACCAAATTTGTTTACTAGAAAATCTATACGGATGCCAATATCCTTGACGAGAAAATTTTCCTCAGAGCGGCTGAAGATATCAAATATATTGAAGAAGTCGTAAACGAGTATGGAGACCTGGTTCCCAAAAACCGGCATCTGGTAATGGAGCTGCACTATGTGCCTGATTCGAAGGACGGTATTCAGACAGACTATTACTTTGTGGATCACGATAGTCGTAAAATCTTCTTTCTCGATCCCTTCCGAGCTGACTCCATGAATGCATGGTGGGAGGCTCCTGGCTGTAATTCGATGAAGCAGCTTGGTAGGTTTCCCTTTTGGTGCAAACTCGCTGAATTATCTGACGTCGTCGTCAGGGATCGAGATGGAGGCTCAGTACTGGTAAACCTAATACTGTTGCGATAGACATGTCGTATCTAATTTTTCCAGGTACTTCGTCAACTTGTATCCGGACGGCATCTCGTTGTCACTGCCACTGATTGCAGGCCTTCGAGATATTACGCATCACTTTATCGGAGGTAAAGCGCAATGATCTTCGCACAAACTAAGATCTTGGTAATTTACGATTATTGACAGATAGAATGACTTCTGCGGGTTCGATTGCTCCATTTACGTTGGAGTATTTGGAAAGGATCTTGGGCCTGACGAACAATATGGAGCGTAAGCGCATGAAAATCAGTCACTATGATGACGACTGACTTATCGCTTATTCCAGGAAACCTCGCAGCAGGCGTGGCCACAGTTGGAACTAACAGCCTCTTATGTATGTGATATTTTGCTACATTAGTTCTCAATTAAGTTGCTTTGTTAAAGCGCGCCTTCTCTACAGCCTTTGTGAGTCAGTTTATTATTGATTCAAAGTTTCATATTCAAGTTCTATTTCTGAGACCATGCACGATATCTTAACTTTCATGGAGAAGCACACGCCCGCCTTGAACTTGACAACTCCATTTACGGGGATGTTGCCAGCGAGCGTACCATGTTCATAAGGATAGCAGCCCCATTCCTGTTTTGGGCTCCCTACATCCACCACCAGGCTTTACAGGAAGTGTGGGGTGATTGGGTGCGTTGGGAGGAGGCGTTGACACACCTCAAAGAAGAGTGGCAAGAGTTTGTTCTCCTCGTGCGCGTCTTTCTCCTGTTGTAGACATAGCCATCCTGACATCATTCATAGGGAACTGTGCTGCTGAATGGCAATGTGGGATTCCTAGCCATTCAGTCTGTGGACAACTCAGACAAACATTACCTCTCCGGGGCCCAGATTGCAAGCTACCTCTCCATAGTTGCCAGTGTCGGGAGCATTCTTCTAGGCTTGAAGCTCTTGCTTCGCCAACGTAAGAGCAAATTAACACACAAGGATGACATTTTGGTAAGGTTACCCAGTAATTTTACAATTTCCTACTTTGCTGACTCCAACCAGCGATTCAATCCGAATGGAAACAACCAATACCTAGAAATCCAAGCCATCTTACACAGTCTCCCATATGCACTGCTCATGTGGGCGTAAGTCTTCACCATCCTGTCATTGCATACAACTGGATTAACTACCTGGTTGCACTTCTAGGGTGGTGGCTTTTCTGGCTGCTTTTTCTTTCCACTTTTTTCTTGAAACAACAACAGTTACCCGCAGTATTGTTGGCACCATAGGCGGAATTGTGGCTGGTCTCGTAGCATTGTCGGTTATCCACGCCTGGGAGTCCAACACTCGCCCACATCAACCCACATTGAACAACAATCCCATGGATTCTGTCACGAGATTCAGGAGCAGCGTCTCTACCTTTGGACAAAAACTTCGTGATATCTTCAAGTTCGAAATACAAATGCGACCAAGGATAAGTTTACGATGGCCAACCAGAACCAGCCCTTCTCTACATGAAGTTTAGCAGTTCCTGATCCAGGTCAGGAGTGCTATTGGACACTATGTAGCACTATAGCATTGTAGAAAGGGTGAGGACTGATGTTTTACACTTTCACTTCGTAAAATTTTGATAACGCTGGTATAAACACTTACTACTACTCGTTATGGGCAAAAGTGATGTCGTGGCACATATTTTCCCACGCATGCAGACAGCGGGGGAATGACACAATTCTGAGACTCCATATTTGACGAGCAAGTACTATGGTAGTCATTATATATTCATATAGCGTTTGAAATATATTGGTGCCATACAAGTGGAGATATGCCATTGACATTATTTTGTGCATTGCGATTGCTCGTTCAAATCTTCCAGGCTCGTATTCTGTTAGAACACAGGGCAAGGCCACAATAATTGATTAGAAATTTAATTTTTCAGTTGTTTTTATGATGGTTAATTTATGAGTAGCTTGGACCAGATTTTTACTTGATACTGATGCAAGAGAAATGATGACCACCATTTTGGAAATGACAGGTATGATTCTCACCGCACATGAGAGAATTAGTGACATTTCCGCCTTCTTTCTCTCTAATAATGCCTACTGGAGCCTTTAAGAATAGATATATGTTTTTATGTAGTTTCTCTCTCTGAAAATGAGCAGCAAAAGCTGTTTTTCGGTTGAGGGATTTCCCCTGATTCGAGGTTACCTTCGTTCTCGGCCAATAGCATCATTTATTGCAAACTTGTCTGCTCACAGTCTGTACATCCACAATTTTTATTATTTAAAGAATTTTATAACAGGTTCTTGTATGCCTACTTGATGTTCTAACGGAATACAAGCCCGGAAGATTCGAACGAGCAATCGCAATGCACAAAATAATGTCAATGGCATATCTCCACTTATATGGCACCAATATATTTCAAACGCTATATAAATATATAATGACTACCATAGTGATGCTGCAGTCCGGGTCTGAACCGCGGGTCGAACCTGAACCTCTTGAACCGGACCCAAGGTTTGGGCCAAGGTTCAAAGAAAATGCTGAACCAGACCTAAGGTTCGGGTCGGGGTTCACAAAATTTGGGAAATGTCTGAACCGGGTTCAGACAGGGTCATTACCGCTCCCAACGGGCAGTCGCTGAGTTCAGATTCCACAAGGAATGTAAAAATTATGTTGGACATCATCACCCAGATAGCTCTTTTCTTTGTTCAACAGCCATGCTGGAGTGACTGCCGACTTCTGAGAGAAGTAAGCTTTGGTTTAATGGCCTAATTCACCTCAACTTTCTCTTTCAGCCAAATAACATTTTGTAAAATGCTGAATATCTCCAAGTGACCCAATCAGACAAAATTTAGGACTGAAATTCAGGTTGTAATTCCATTGTTTTATCTTGGAGGACACGCTGACTGTGAGTTACACAGGGAATATTCGGCGAGCAGGAGAACAGAAAGAAGGAGTACAAATACTGCACCGAGTTGACAGTAAAATAAATTTCAACGCCTCTACTCACCCAATCAGTACAGCCGAATGTCAGAAGACCAGTGTGCTGTTGTATCTGATGGACAACTGCTAGACGAGAAGGAGATTTCTTGGTTCAATGATGCAGACGACGCTGATCCTATTTCTACTTCCACAGGCGCTTCTTTGAGCACTGCCACCTCTCACATCTCTGCAGAAAGACCTGATGGTCTGAGAATCGAATGTCAGATTCTCGGGGTGTGTGTTGTGCAAAGGGCGGTGCGAGTATCTCAGCAGTCGTCTGGGATAGGTACTGAACGAAATCCGTGGAACGGTAGGGACGGAGGGTTAAATGCGTGGGTCGTGAACTGGGATGCTCTTCGTGAGCCGTGAACTGAGCGTGAACGTAGGTAGCTTCTCATGAGCTGGACTGGGTGTACGTGAACGTGAATATACTGGATGCTTCTCGTGAGCTGGATGACGTCTGGACGTGAACGAAACGGCGACGACTGGGGCGAACTGAACGAAACTGGCGACGACGACAACTGGTGAGTGGGGGGGATCGATTCCACTACAGAAAATGTAGTGTATATGAGGTTTTTATAGTAGATAAAATGGAATAGGAGTAGAAAGCTGAGGCACAGTCCAGAATAATGGAACTACAAAAATGATGAGAAATAAAAGATAATGATACTACCTTGGAGACGAGCGCGTGCGTGATGAACGACTTGCGCGTGTTTTCCGTGCTCAGCCAGTAAGGGTACCTTACATCTCTTCTACCGATGCTCCCTTGGGTTCATCCACTTGCAAGGCAACTATGATTCATTCATACTTTACTGGTGGTCCCTCTCCCGTGGTCCTTGTTGCCGAGCATGCATTTTCAAGTGGAGGCACCACCGGCTCGGCAAAGCGAAATCGACTGAAACCAAAGGCCTTCGAGGCCCTGCAATTACTCAAGAGCGCCTACCGCAATGGGCATCTAGCAGCGGAAAAGGAGCCCCAGAAGCACATTGAGTCTGTCCTTGAGCTTCTTGATGATGAAGACAAGCCGTCTCTCAGTCCAAGATGGAAGGGAAAGGGAAAACAGGTGGATTTTGAGAAAACGTACGCTCTTGCCTAGGTAGTTACATGTTTATAACCCGAAAATTCAGTTTTCTCGCCAAATTCCTCACTTTTCGAGTCCGGTTCCGGTCCAGCACCCTCTTAAACCTGACCCGAACCTTTTGAACCTGACCCGACGGTTCAGTCCAAGGTTCAGCAGAATCTCTGGACCGAACCGCGGCATCACTTCCAGCTCTACCCGTAGCGAGGTACGAGGGAAGGTTAGAGCCCTGTCTTCGTATTAGGAAAGGCGATGTGACCTGTAACGTCACAGTTGCCTCTTTCCTCCCTCCCTCAATCTCGACGCCAGGTGGGGCTCGAGTCGAGCACACAGCGCGCTGTACACCAGCCGCTTATTTTTCATTCCTCCTCTCTCCTCCGTCATTCGATTTGGT
>Ga0247741_1002384_pt1 | contig 10446 bp, 14 predicted proteins | sample UWRJL213509R2_FD_180945 | JGI IMG/M metagenome (GOLD analysis project Ga0247741, IMG submission 180945) | Plant litter microbial communities from Arlington Agricultural Research Station in Wisconsin, United States - UWRJ-L213-509R-2 | ecosystem: Environmental > Terrestrial > Plant litter >...
CCACTTGAATGTATCGGATATCGCCTGTACTGGAGAAACTGCACCTGCCCTGAAAAGGAACGGCATCACCGAGTTAAATACAGTGCTTACACGAAGACAATCCTATCACTACCGTGCGAGATGACAAGATGTGCAGCTGGCTGTACAGGTCTTCCAAATTCCAGAATTGTTTGAGGTTCTTGATAGCCTTTGGCGAGACTATAGTTGGAGGCAAAGTGTCAGATGAAAGTTACTGCGAAAGCCATGTGGCACGCGTGGGCAACCAGCTAGCGTGGCAATGGAATAGGACCCTTCTTACAGCACGTTTCAACTGAGCCTTGGCCTTTCCTTGCTTTTCAAAAATCTCGTATTTCTGTTTCAGTATATCTGATTGACAGGAATTCCTCCGAAGGCTTGACAGTGGTAGCGGCTGTTTCTTTACCTGCTCTGCAGCCACACTGAGAAGGTAGGGAACTGGCAAGACGAACGTGCTATTCTTGGCTTCAAACTTCAAGATCAATATAGCGCCGAATCTGACATATGCATGTCGTCTTGGGCAATTGATATTTTTATCGGACAGGACCATACACTTGTGTAGGACGGTTTTAAATCCAGGCTTCGACGAGTTCTCCTCTGATACTCCTGGCACAACGCCGCCATTCAGTTCCGGCTTTGTGAATCCTGTGGCGGCGGGGGAAATATTTGTGACTGACATTTCCTAGCTGGATTTCGAGGGTTAGGTGCTTCATGCCGCTAGGGCTCCTAAATGGAGTCTCTGCTGGTGCTCTGACTACCACAAACAGAAGAAACTGTAACGTCGAGTATGTCTTCTAGGCTTCAGCATTGGTTTCGATGTCTAGATCCTCGCACCACCCGGGGTGTCGATCTACTCTGGACCTTATGGACAGAAATTTCTCCCCAAAGCCTCGACTTCAGCGTATTTGTGCAACATCCTGCTTTGCGGTGCTCCTTTAATAGCCTGCCACGAAGAGAAGGGTGGGGATTCACTATTCTAAACTCCGTGATCTCATGCGCCACGAGTCTGACATACATATATGTTGATCTACGCGATCGACATGCCAGATCATACACTTGTGTGGTGTGCAGTCTTAAATTCACCGGGAAATAACTTGCACGAAGTTCGAACCTGCCGGTTACCGGTGTGGCACCTCCATCGTGGCCTCAAGGCTCAGGAATAGATGGCAAGCAAACGCATCACGCCACTTTTTATAGCTTGCTGTCTAAGATACACCTAAAGGGTGAACAGTTCAATTTCCGTATCCTGAACGGCTTCTCTTTGTGGCAAGTCATCCATCCGATTCCATCGGTACCATTTGGCCGACTTACGACAAGACATGCGCAGATATATGTGGGAATAGACCGTGATCCTGGGCCGCCCCATCACTTACTGGAGGCTCTGACGCCGTTGACGGAAGGGAAATTGCAAGATCAACAGTTTACCAACTTCACAATCTAGGCGCTGCCCAGTCCGACATTTGTTGTGGACAATCGACATCGACGTTGGACGAGATCGTATGCCCGCGTATGGCTTACAGGCTGAATAGACTTCAGGAATCAGGAATGGAGTCGCCATCCGATTTATGCCCCCGTGATCTCTGTATGTGTTCCCCCATGGGATAGCTCTGTTAATGTCACTCCATAGCATGTTTTCGCATTACGGAGGAAGGAAACGAGGCAGTCAGCGATTCGCTTCGTGCCCTTCTTTGTGGGCAGCACTGCACAGCTGACATGTTTATCTTCACAACGAGGCATGTCACTATCAGTCCAGTGTATATGTCGTGACATACACAATCGCCTCGAGGATTATGCCTTTTATCAGGCGGAAATCACAATTTCTGCCCCCGACATAGTCAGCATGTCTTTCGACGACAAAGATAAGCTCGTCATACTGCTCGCCATTGTATTGGCGGCCCTCCTCTATTTCAAGCGTGCCCCATCGCGCTCGTTGCCTCTCCCACCCGGCCCTAAACGCTTGCCTCTCATAGGAAACCTGCTGAATGCCCCAAGAACCTTGGAATGGGAAACTTATGCGCAGTGGGGGAAGGAATTCAGTGCGTGTCTACTCGTATGGACGTTCAGATGGACCGGGCGTCTAATATAGAGGGCTGTCATCTGATTCAGATTCGGACATCATCTACCTCAATGTCGCTGGTACAGAGGTCGTTGTCTTGAATTCGCTTAGCACAGCAAACGCTCTTCTCGATAAAAGGTCGCTTAAGTATTCTAGTCGGTATGTTGATCCCCCTCTCGCTCCATAGCACGATTATGTGTTTATTTCCTATCACAACCAGCCCTCGGTTTATTATGTTCAGCGAACTAATGGGCTGGTCATGGGCGTTTTCGACAATGGCTTATGGCGATAGCTGGAGGGAGCGGCGTCGGCTCTTCACGAAGTACTTCCACCCCAACAATCCCAGTGCCAATATCCCCCAACAACTTGAATTCGTACACAAGATGCTTGTGCAACTGCTCGATGGTCCAGAAGACTTTATGAGTATCACTCGACGGTATGTTATTGTATATTGGACACCTCACTTAACTTAGCCATGTTAAACAGCACTTTTGGAGGTCTTTCACTGACACTCGCATATGGGCTTCCGATCCGCGAACACGATGACCCATATCTAGCTTTGGCAGAGGAGGCCGTCCTCACCGTTACCGCGGCTATCATTCCTGGAGCATTCCTCGTTGATTTCATGCCTTTCCTAAAATACGTTCCCGAGTGGGTGCCGGGTGCCGGATTTCAGACAACCGCGAAGAAGTTCCTTGGAATTCAAAAAAGATTTAGGAACGAGCCTTTTGATGCTGCGTTGAAAAATATTGTAGGTTTTGTTTCCCCAATGGTCGATAAATATTCCTTCCAAATTTGATTCATAATGCATAGGCGAACGGAACTTTCAGACCCTCGTTCACATCAGTCTCACTTGAAAACGAAACGGGAAGAATGCGCGAAGACTTGGAAGCAACAGTGGCAGATACTGCAGGCAATGTTTACGCAGGTACGAGTTAACGTTCTTTCGTCACTCCAGAACCCTTGAATTTACTCATACATCACAAACTGGCAGCTGGGGCAGACACGACACTTGCAGCCGTCCAGACCTTCATCCTGGCAATGTTGCACTACCCTGAAGTACAGCGAAAAGCACAAGCCGAACTTGATCGAGTTCTCCGTGACAGCGGGCGCTTACCTGGTTACGAAGATCAGCCCTACTTACCGTATATCACAGCTGTAATGAAGGAGGTCCTTCGATGGCAGCCTGTGGCGCCTATTGGTACGCTATCTCGGTTGATTTAAGTTGGCGACGCATGCTAATCAATATAATGTTGGATTCGGATCAGGGTTACCTCACATTGCCAGTGAAGACGATGTCTTTGAGGGCTACCATATACCTAAAGGCGCAATTGTAATCGGTAACATATGGTGGGTGAAAATACATTACGCCCTTTGTGTTGTTCTACCACTTTATTCACGAAAGAACTTTCATGCACCTCATACAGGGCTATACTCCACGATGAAGAAATCTACCCCGAACCGTTCAAGTTCAACCCAGATCGTTTCCTCATTGATGGGAAACTGAACCCAGACGTACAGGACCCTGCTTTAGCAGTATTCGGTTTTGGACGAAGGTTTGTCCACCTTCTGTACTAGCCTAGTACATTGCTCTCCACTGACGGACACCCACCGTTACCATTACCAGAGTCTGTGCCGGAATTCACATTGCAGTTTCATCCCTATGGCTCACTATTGCGACCATGCTGTCTACGCTCGATATTTCACAAGCCGTCGACAAAGATGGAATGCTAATCGAGCCGGAGATGAGGTATCAAACCGGGCTAATTTAGTATGTTTTGCCTGTCGCTCTTCGAGTTTTTTTTGTCTTCTTCTGACATGCCTTATGTTCCAGCGGACCCGCTCCGTTCAAGTGCACGATCAAGCCTCGCTCGGCGGATACAGCAGCTCTTATTCGATCTCTTGCTGAATCGTACAATTGAGGTGAACGCCATCTTGTTTGAGATGCTATTTGTCGTCGCAAGCATACTGTATGTATTAAATGTATATTATACCATCTTGATTCCCTCCATCCCTATATTTTGTTCTAGCGATATATATCGCCTTGACGAATTTCATGACTATTAATGACCACCTGGAAAGTTTTGACACAGAATTTTGTTAGAAATGCCATTGTAATTCGACTAAATCATCATGGTCATATTAAGCAACCTGAAGCTGGCGTACAGTATAGACTCCAATGTAATGGGTCTGACGACGATATTCTACGGCTAATACGCGAGAAAGGACTCCCCAAGAGCTTCGTGATATCCTACCAAGAGGCTCTGACACGGTGAAGTGGAGGCAAATTGCTACGTCTCGAGTACATACAAGTTCTAGGAGATTCGATGGCTACGCACTGCTAAATATGATATCTGTTGCGGGTAATCGACACCCTTGTATGCCACAGCACCTCGTATAAGTTTAGGGCCTAGGCCTACAGCTTCGAGATTATCTTCTTTTCAGGGACCTCAGGATTCATTCGGAATATCTAATTTATTCATTACCTGAATACCTCTATATATCATTGCTCGACGTGTTTTTACGAGGTGTAAGCAGAGGCTGTCAGTTTCCCTTTTGATTGTCAACGCTGAACAGTGGTCGCCCGTCGTCTCATTGCATCTAATATTCCAGTGGAACTGCTCCATTTAAATGTAAGGTCAAGCCTCGCTCGATGGATATTAGTAGTAGCTCTTGTTCAATCTCTTGTGGAGGCGTACAATTGAGATGATTGAAATGTCCTGTGAGATGCACTTTGTCCTGGCGAGTATACGTGTTAGGTGTACATTACACGATTTCAGATCCATCCATCACAATGTTTTTTTCTGTTTAGCGTCTAACGAGAAATACTTGATGACTACATGAAGACTATCTGCAAAGTTGTGACAGTGAGAAATGTCAGAGCCAACTTCTGCCAAAACTCATTTTCCCCATGAGGGGGCTTGCCACCACATGCTTGAAATTTATATCTATTCGTCCCGTTGAAATAAACGACACTCGTAGATAGACAAAATACTACGGCGATTTAGGCCATGCTTGAACTTGCCGTGGGCCTGACAGGCATATGTAATGTGAACGGTCGGATAATGCCGTAGTTACCAAGATGTTGATGATCCAAGCAAGCCAAAACAAGAGAATGTTCACGATTCAGATGTCCTGTCTTCGCTCTCCTCGAAACTAGCCAAAGCACAAGTTCTCCGAGTCGCGTGCAAAAGTGAAATCATCTGTGAACCTCATAGGCCTGTCATTCCTTGTTCGAGGCTAGCTGCCGACGTGCTACAAGCCTGAATCCGACACTGTTGTGAGCGATTGGCATCCGACACCGCACCCTCGCCTAAGGCATACATGTTCGGGTCCACAGCTTCGATGTGTCCTGTTCCTGGACCTCAGGAATATCCGATGTCTTGTTTATTGTTGCTCCATGGCAGGCTTACGCACTGATAAACGGTCCCTTTGATTCGTGGCGCTGACCAGCTGACATGTTTACATTTCCAATGACAGTTCAGTTAAAAGTATATGGTCACCGAGGATTGGGCCCCATTTATTAGGCGACACTCTCCATCTCTGCAGACATTATCAACATGTCTCTCGATGATAAAGACAAGCTCATCATACTGTTCGCCTTTACATGGGTAGCTCTCATCTATTTCAGTCGCACCTCGTCGCGCTCGCTACCTCTGCCACCTGGCCCCAAACGCTTGCCTCTCATAGGAAATCTGCTGAATTTCCCAAGAACATTGGAATGGGAGACTTATGCGCGTTAGGGAAAGGAATTCAGTGCGTCTCTGCTTGTTATGTTCAGACGGACGTGGCGTCTAACATGACAGCTCTCGTCTGGATCAGATTCGGACATCGTCTACGCCAATGTTGCCGGTGCTGAGATCGTCGTCCTGAATTCTCTTAGGACCGCAAACGAGTTGCTGGATAGAAGGTCGCTCAAATATTCCAGTCGGTATGTTGGTCTTCCCTCCCCCAGATAGCATATCATGACGGTGTGTTTATTTTTTCTATCGCATTAGCCCTCGTTTAATCATGGTAAACGAACTAATGGGCTGGTCGTGGGCATTTGGGACAATGCCCTATGGTGATGAATGGAGGGAGCGTCGTCGGCTTTTCACAAAGTACTTCCACCCCAACAATCCCAGTGCCAACGTCCCCCAGCAATGTGAATTCATACACAAGATGCTCCTGCAGTTGCTCGATGGTCCCGATGACTTGCTGGATATCACTCAACGGTATGTTGCCTCCATAATGACTGGCGTATTAGTGATACTTATATATCTTGAATAGGACCTTTGGAGGTCTTGCATTGACAATCGCGTATGGGCTTCCGATACGCGAACACAACGACCCCTATCTGGCTATGGCGGAAGAGGCGCTTAGCACAATCTCTGCAGCTGTCGTCCCTGGAGCATTCCTCGTTGATTTCATGCCTTTCCTGAAGTACGTCCCCGAGTGGATGCCGGGTGCCGGGTTTCAGAAGACTGCGAAGAAGTACCTTGAAATTCAAGGAAGGTTTAGAAATGATCCCTTCAATGCCATAGTGAAAAATATTGTAAGTAGCATTTCTCCTAACTGTTGACAAATTTTACTTAGATTTATTCTTACTGTATAGGCGAATGGGACGTCCAGACCTTCGTTCACATCGTTCTCGCTTGAAAACGAAGCGGGGAGGATGCGCAAAGACTTGGAAGTAGCAGTGGGGGATGCTGCAGGTCAGATTTACGGAGGTATCCAACTCAGTCATTGTTCTGTTCTAAATTTTGCTGATACAATCCAAACTGAAGCCGGGAGGGACACCTTACTCGCATCCGTTCATACCTTCATTCTGGCAATGCTGCACCACCCTGAAGTACAGCGAAAGGCACAAGCCGAACTCGATCGTGTCCTCCATCATGACAGGCGCTTACCTAGTTATGAAGACCAGACCGACCTACCATATCTCACAGCTGTAATGAAGGAGGTCCTTCGGTGGCAGCCCGTGGCGCCTATTGGTACGCCCTGCGACCGAAATCGAAATCGACATTGTGCGCTAATGTAATGCTGGATTCTGATTAGCGGTACCTCACCTAGCGAGTGAAGACGATGTTTTCGAAGATTATCATATACCCAAAGGAGCAATCGTAATCGGTAACGTTTGGTGGGTGCATTGCGTACTTATTGTTCCACCACTTTATTCACGAAAGAGCTTTGTGCTTGCACATGACACAGGGCTATACTCCACGACGAAGGCAACTACCCCGAACCGTTCAAGTTCAACCCAGATCGGTTCCTCACTCAAGATGGGCAGCTGAACCCGGCCGTGCAGGATCCTGCTTTAGCAGCATTCGGTTTTGGACGAAGGTTCGCCCACCGTCTTTTCTCGAGCCTACTATATTTCGCTCTGCTGACGAACACCCACCTCGCCCATTATCAGAATCTGTGCAGGAATTCACATTGCAGTTTCATCCTTATGGCTCACTATTGCGACGATGCTGTCTACGTTCGATATTTCACAAGCCGTCGACAAAGATGGAATGCTAGTCGAGCCGGAGATGAGGTATCAAACCGGGCTAATTTAGTATGTTTTGCCTGTCGCTCTTCGAGTTTTTTTTTTTGTCTTCTTCTGACATACTTCATGTTCCAGCGGACCCGCTCCGTTCAAGTGCACGATCAAGCCTCGCTCGGCGGATACAGCAGCTCTTATTCGGTCTCTTGCTGAATCGTACAATTGAGGTGAACGCCATCTTGTTTGAGACGTTATTTTTCGTCGCAAGGATATGCATATTATACCATTTCTATCCCTATATTTCATTCTAGCGATATATATCGCTTTGACGAATTTCATGACCATTAATGACCACCTGGAGAGTTATGACACAGAATCTTGTTAGAAATGCCATTAGAACTCGACTAAATCATTGTGACCATATTATGCAACCTGAAGCTGGCGTACAGAAACTCTAATGTGGTGCTGCCGCACGGTCCTTCGTGTCAATGACATATGCATCATGCCATTGTCCTGGCCTTTTACTGGGTCTGGCGACGATATTCTACGGCTAATGCACGAGAAAGGACTCCCAAGAGCTTCGTGACTCGGATATCCTATCAAGAGGCTCTGACATGGTGAAATGAAGGGAAATTGCTACGTCTCGAGTGTATTCAAGTTCTAGGAGCTTCGATGGCTACGCACTGCTAGATGATATCTGTTGCGGGTAATCGACAGCCTTTTATGAGGCAGCACCCCGCGTAAGTTTACTGTTTAGGGCCTAGGCCTACAGCTTCGACACCATCTTATTTTCAAGGGGCCTGCCGCCTGATAGGCATATATAATGACAATGCCGTAATTGCCAAGATGTACAACGCGATAATCGAACAACAAATATATACAAAGTCTGCCTGTGACGCGATGACTCGTCTCCTTTGTCGACGTTCACCGTCAAGACTCTTTCGTTTTTTTTTTTTCGATCCCACCCACCTACTCCCCTTAGTGTTTTGGTACAGCCACTTGGGAGCCGGCTCGGGCAGCCCTCCTTGGCTCACCAAGCGCTCAGACCTCTGGCGGTTCGACTTCCCTGCAACGCGGTTCTCGTAGCGCCCAATCTCAAGCGCCCATGCTCAGCTGAACACCGCCTTCGGGAGTCACGTGCTCCTCTTTTTAGGCATTTCTTGTGCCGCGGCCAGAGTTCGGAACCCATCTGAACAGTTTGTCCTCACATCTCACATCTATCAAATTTCAAGTCAAGCGACGACTTCTTATCAAGAAAATGTTCACGATTCAAATGTTTTGTCTTCGAGATCTCTCCTCGAAACTAGCCAAAGCACAAGCTCTCCGAGTCGCGTGCAAAAGTGAAATCATCTCACAGGCCTGTCGACGTCGTTTCTTGACTTTCGAGGCTAGCTGGCGACGTAGTACGTGCCCGAATCCGACACTGTTGCGGGCGATTGGCACCCTCTTTGGAAAAGACCGCACCCTCGCGTAAGGCATACATGTTCGGGTCTACAGCTTCGATGTGTTCTTTTCCTGGACCTCAGGGATATCCGATGCCTTGTGTCTTTATTGTTACTCCATGGCAGGCTTACACACTGATAAACGTCCCTTTTGATTCGTGGCGCTGACCAGCTGACACGTTTACATTTCCAATGACTCACATCGCCAGTTCAGTTATAAGCATATGGTCACCGAGGATTAGGCCCTATTTATTAGACGACAATCTCAATCTCTGCAGACATTATCAACATGTCTCTCGACGATAAAGACAAGCTCATCATACTGTTCACCTTTACATGGGTAGTTCTCATTTATTTCAGGCGCGCCTCATCGCGCCCGCCACCTCTGCCACCTGGCCCCAAACCCCTGCCTCTCATAGGAAACCTGTTGGATTTCCCAAGAACATTAGAATGGGAGACTTATGCGCGTTGGGGAAAAGAATACAGTGCGTATGTGCTCGTTGTGTTCAGACGGACCTGGCGTCTAATATGAAGGCTCTCGTCTGGACCAGATTCGGAAATCATCTACGTCAATGTCGCTGGCACCAAGATCGTCGTCCTGAATTCTCTTAGGGCGGCAAATGAGTTGCTGGATAAAAGGTCGCTCAAATATTCTAGTCGGTATGTTGATCTTCCCTACCTTGATAGTACGGTCGTGTGTTTATTTCTCGGTTGCAATCAGGCCTCGTTTAGTCATGGTGAACGAACTAATGGGCTGGTCATGGGCGTTTGCGACGATGCCCTATGGTGATGACTGGAGGGAGCGTCGTCGGCTTTTCACAAAGTACTTTCACCCCAACAATCTCGGTGCCAACATCCCCCAACAAATTGAATTCATACATAAGATGCTCTCGCAGTTGCTCGCCAATCCAGATGACTTTGTGAGTATCACTAAACGGTAGGTTGCTTCATGATGACTGTCATATCAGTGAACTTATCTGTCTTGAATAGAACTTTTGGAAGTCTTGCGTTTACAATCGCGTATGGGCTTCCGATACGCGAATACGACGACCCCTATCTGGCTACGGCGGAGGAGGCGCTCCGCACAGTATCTGCAGCTGTTGTCCCAGGAGCATTCCTCGTTGATTTTATGCCTTTCCTGAAGCACATCCCCGAATGGGTGCCAGGTGCTGGGTTTCAGACAACAGCGAAGAAGTACCTGGAAATTCAGAGAAGGTTTAGAAATGGTCCCTTCGATGCCGCAGTGAAGAATATTGTAAGTGTCATTTCCCCTGACTATTGAGTAATTTTTACTTCTTCAATTGATTCATATTGCATAGGCAAATGGAACTTTCAGACCCTCCTTCACATCAGTCTCACTTGAAAACGAAGCAGGGAGGATGCGCAAAGACTTCGAAGTAGCAGTGGGAGATGTTGCTGGTCAGGTTTACGGAGGTACTCATTGTTCTGTTCTCAATGGTTCTAAA
>Ga0247741_1002385_pt1 | contig 10444 bp, 9 predicted proteins | sample UWRJL213509R2_FD_180945 | JGI IMG/M metagenome (GOLD analysis project Ga0247741, IMG submission 180945) | Plant litter microbial communities from Arlington Agricultural Research Station in Wisconsin, United States - UWRJ-L213-509R-2 | ecosystem: Environmental > Terrestrial > Plant litter >...
CAGCTACGTGAAATGTCAAAAAACAATGTCATTATTGCCAATCATACGATTGAGCATAATCATTTGGTGCGATTGGAAAAAAGTGAATCGCAAGCACAATGGCGAGACCGTATTGCTGATGAAATAGTTACAGCGCAGAAAAAAATTGAAACTGAAATCGGCAGCGCACCCAAGATATTTGCATATCCTTTTGGCGAATACCACGCTGACGTAAAAAATATTTTAAAGAAGCTGGATTATGTTGCCTTTACCCAGCAGGGTGGTGTGTTAAGTTTAGAAACAGATTTACAAGCCTTGCCGCGCTTCCCTTTTGGGGGAAGTTACACTGAGTTAAATGACTTTATTGAAAAGATTAATACTTTGCCGTTACCGGTTAAAGAGGTTGAATTTTATAAAAACCGAAACGAGAAATTAAAAGATCTGTATGTTAACGCTGGCGATAAACCTTATTTGGTTATCACCCTCAGCGATAATTCTTTGCTCAAGAAAATAAATTGTTTTTCATCTAACGAGGGTGCAATTAATACACAAATTATTGATGAAAAATTATGGGTGCAATCCAAACAAGCCTTTCCGCAAGGTCGAACTAAATTTAATTGCACCGCTGCAAGCGATCAACGCGGGCGTTTTTACTGGTATACGCAGCTGTGGTTAGTAACTGATAAAAATGGCAATTGGACTTATCAGGATTAATTTTTTTATTCTAACTTTGCCGAATGGATCATGGCGCGTACTTCAGTAATATAAACATCGCCACGCCCACAATATTTTCCCAAGCCTGCAACTAATGCGCGGCCCGTGAATGCTTCTTGACTGTTACGAAGCTTGGTGCGCAAATCGCGCAAACTGCGGTAAGCATTATTGGTGTTGATATTACGGTAATAAGAATTAATAGAATCCTCTATGCTGTCGAATCTGCGCACCTCATGTGTAGCAGATGCAGCACGACGAGTGGGAACAATGCCGCAGCCTTTCTTAAAGCACCATTCACCAAATAAATTATTACCTTCTTGTGCAAATAACGAAGTACCCCAGCCAGATTCTATAGCCGCTTGGGCAATAACCATCGCGGGTGGAATAATATCTACACGTGATAATAAAACTTCTACTGCTTGTTTATCGCTGGGGTAGTCTTCAACGCTTACTGAAAAATCTTCGCGCAAACGATTTAATTGTTCGCGATCGACAAAACCTAGCTCATGCTGCAAATCAATTTCTTGTTTGATCTGGAGTAATCGTTCGCGCGTAGAAGTTAACAATTCATTTTTTTGTTCAACGAGTGGCTTCATTATTTCAATAAATAATTCCACGCGTTCCATAGGTTGATTGATTAACGTCAAATCCGGGAGCAGCGTGTTGCTGGTTAAAATGTCATCGTCGATTTTTCCGCTGAGGGGGTTGAGCGAAAGTGAAAAGACCAATACCAAACAACCAATGGCATAGGCAATCAGCCCAAGTCCTAATAACCACTGTGTAAAACTTTTTTGCATGATGCTTCCTGAGTAAAATGTTTACAGTAAAAAATTAATGCTTGTTTAAATAATTTGCACCAGTTCTGGCAAATATTTACAGGAGCAGAGTTAATCCCCGCAGCAGATTCAGCGACCGCTTTATATACAGCTTATAGCTCCAACTGTTTCCGCAACTCTTCAATGCGTTTTTTATTCTCTTCTTTACTAAGTGGTGTCTCAATAATTTGTGGTATAGCAATTATATTGGGTGCAGGCAATTCCTCACCATTCATAACGCGTTCACACAATTTTAAATAATGACGTTCAAAAATAGGAAATGTAGTTTTTTCAGAATTGTTCGCTAAAAAAAACCAATCGCTTGCGCAACCTGCATGATAAATGGCCGCATGGCTCCAGCGGTAGGCCGCTTTGGGGCTAGGTGCGCGACAGGCTTCTACATAAGCACGATGCGCATCAATTAACCCAAATTTTTCCGGGTCGCCCTGGCATGCGCGAATCATACGATTCAATGTCGGAAGGTATTCAGATTCTTCAATAACTTTCCGTGCACCGCGCAAAATAGTTTGTGGAGCGAATTGGCTCAAACTCTCCAACCAAAGTTTTTTAATTTGGCTGAGTAATTGGGTATCGCTGTAAGCTTTGTAATATTGATTGTGGTAATTAATGCGGAAGAGCGCGAAAATTTCATTCAAAGCATCAATATGAGCATCGGTAATGGTGCGTTCGCGGTGAACGTGGTTATCATCATTGAGCCCAGCTTCGGTCGGTGAGGTCTTGGACAAGGCTTCGATCTCTTGTGCTACTTGTTGGATGATTGGCTTGCTGTCCTGCATGGTGATTACCTTGCTGTGTTGTTGGCGCTAATGCGTGTTGTTTAGCCCAGTGATATTTCACGTGTTGCAAAAATTTAGTATTCCAGGATGCATAAAGCTGATTGCTTTCCCGCCAAAATAAAACAAATTCTGCCACCTGGCGCTGTGCAAAATTCGTGTCGATATTGGCAAGTTTTAATACATCAAACAAATCGCTACTGGGTTGCCAATTTTCGGGCATGCGTTTGGGTTCGGTATCGTGTTCAAGTGTTGACGAGTAACGCACCCATTGGCGTTTTACATGCTGAATAAATTTACTGTTCCAGGTACGGCCGACTTCGCCGCGTTCTTGCCAATATAAAACAAATTCTGGAATTGCATCTTCTACAAACGCATAACTTATATTGGCGTGCTTCACTAAGACTTCAAGCGCGTCTTTGCTTGGCAACCAATTCATGTGCATTGCGATATCTTGGTCGCGCTTTAAAAATTCTTCGTTATTTTCGCGCGCTTGACGTGCTGCATTTGTTTGATGGTTGCGCCATTTGTGCAATACATCTTTTAAAAATTTCGCACCCCACGAATGACTTGTTTCGCCGCGTTCGCGCCAGTAGGTTACGAATTCCGGTATCTGTTGGTTAATAAAATCGTCGGGAATATTGTGCTGCGCAATTTGTCGCAGAAGTTCTCCATCCGGCCGCCAATTAGCCGCAATTAAATTTGCTCCGCCACCCATATTAATAATGGGCAACGTTTGGCGAGTCTGTGCAGATTTACGCTCGTTAAATGCAATCGTCAAACGACGACTTTCTATGTAAGGCGCAGACGCCAGCAAGATAATTCCCTGGTCGCGCAAGTTCTTACTGATGCGCTGAATATCCTGCTCGTTCCAGAAAGGCATGGCTTGAGTTATCAATGCTTCATCCGCATCCAGCCAGTGTTGTCCATCGCGCGCAATTAACGGGCGATAGGCCGCCATATCACTGAGCAATGACAACATACAGGCTTCTTCAAGGCCAATTGTCGCGGCCAGAGAAGGCGAAACCAGTAACGGGCGTTCGGGAATCAGGGATGAACTCATGGATGTTTGTGCGCCAGATCTCAAAGGTGGAATTGTAGGGGGAATAGGGATAGGAAGCTAGTTCTCAACTTGGGAAGAATTAACGTGAACTCACATGTCACGCTTGTAAATTAGCTTTGATCCGCAAAGCGAGTCTTGTATATTTCGCGCCGAATAAGATAGAAATTTGCTTGGTTTAGAAAGCGTGGCTTTTTTGTGGTGCAGTTATAAATTCGGCTCTTAAATGCATTAAAAAATATGATATATCTTGATTTTTATTTCATATTTTTGCTCCAAAAAAATTCGAAATAAATAATTTTTTTAAAGGAAATTCAGATGCTTCACATCTTCAAAGCTGGCTTGGTTTCGCTCATATTGAGTTTAGCAACATGTGTATATGCAGAAGATATTGGTCAAGTTAAGGCATCCTCTGAGCAAAACAAAATTCAGCAAGGCCAACGTGATCAAAAAAAGGAAGTTAAAAAGTCGGTTAGTTTAGTTGGTGTGGTCGCCAATTTATCTACTGGCAAAAGCGTTGTTAATTCGACGGTGAAAATTAAAATTGATGGCGTTTTTGGTGATCCAGTAGCTATCACTTCGGGCGCATTCCAAATTGATAATATCTCAGCCGATGCTGATTACGAATTGGTTATACATAGCAGCACAAATGCGTTTGTTGATAAAACTTTTTTCGGTAAAACTCGTGCAAGCAATTCACTGCCTGAGGTTTATCAGGATCTCGGTGTGTTAGCAGTCGCAGCAAATGCTAAATATTTAAATACTGATTTATCTTTATCTTCTGAAAGCCAACTTCTGGCGAGCTCACACTAAGAATAAATCGCTCTCGATTTCTTAATTGAAATTTCTCAATTTTTTAATTGAAATTCGAGAGCTCTATTCGTAGCTACCTTTCAGCAAAGCACTACACTTTTAAACTTCAACTGGTGTAGTTGGGTGATTTCCCCACTCAGCCCATGAACCGTGATAAGCGCGAATATTAAAACCCAAAGCCTTTCCCACTAAATAAGTGAAGCCAGAGCGATGATGGCTTTGGCAATGGGTGATCATACGTTTATCAGATGTTAACCCCAGTGACGCCAAATATTCTTTTGCATCTTTGCGAATGCGCAAGCTATTGCTGCGATCCATCAATGAAGTCCATTCAGCATTAATTGCGCCGGGAATGTGGCCATTTTTTGCAGCAGTAACACGTTCACCGAAATATTCTGCCGGGCTACGTGCATCCCAAACTACAAAATCTCCTTTATCCAATTCACCAATAATATCGGGAATTTCAATCACAACCTTGGGGTCAAGTTTTAGATTGACTTTGCTTGGCGTTACGGTCGGAATTTCCTGGGTGACCGGTTGGCCTGATGAAATCCATGCATGTAGGCCACCATTTAAATAGGAATAATTTTTATGGCCAATCGCATCCAGCGTCCAGATCATACGCCCAGCCCAACCACCGCCCTCATCGTCATACACCACTACATGGGTTTCCGGTGTCAAACCTAAAAATGAAAATACGCGGTTGAGTTGCTCAATGGGCGCAATTTTTCCCGGGACTGGCGCTTGGCCTACAACAATTTTTTGCGGCGGCACGTGAATCGCGCCATCAATATGTCCTTGCAGATAGGTGTGCTCAGCACACATATCAATCACCAACAATTTGCTGGTTGGTTGCGCTAATAATGCAGCAAGTTGAGTGGGTTCGATAACAAAAGGAAGCGCCATTTTCTGTATGCCTTTCAAAATGTAAATCTGTATTTTTCGTTCGCCCTGAGCGCAACAGTCGAAGAATTTGGAGATAACTCTTCAGTTGCTTGGCAATCTGAGTGAACGGAATTAATTAGCTTTCGTTAATCGTTCTTAAAATATATCGATAAGAATCCATTCTTGTTGCACTGATTTTGCCGCTTTCAAGTGCAGATAAAATCGCGCAGCCCGGTTCATGTCGATGAGAACAATCGCGAAATTTGCAATGGCCGAGGAAGGGGCGAAATTCAATAAAACCTTCGAGCACATCATCTTCCTCCATATGCCACAAACCAAATTCACGAATTCCTGGTGAATCAATTAAATGACCTCCACCAGGAAAATGCAGCAGTGTTGCGCTGGTTGTCGTATGTGTTCCTTGCTGCCGCTCCGACAAATCACCAACGCGCAAGTTGCTCTCTGGCAAAAGCGCATTTACCAATGACGATTTTCCAACGCCAGATTGCCCCACAAACACGCTGGTGTAGTGAGTTAAGTACTCGCGAAATTCCTCAAGTCCAGTTCCATTTTTGGTGGACACCATTAAAACTTCATAACCTAAATCGCGATAAGTTTTTTCCAAATAATTAATTTTTTCGCGCGTTGTGTCATCGATACGATCCGTTTTATTAATTAATAAAACCGGCTCAATATCAATTGCATTTGCCGCAACTAAATAGCGATCAATTAAATTCGCATGTGGTTCGGGGTAGGGGGCGACAACGATAATAATGCGATCAATATTTGCTGCGACAGTTTTCATATCGCCATGCGGATCTGGACGCTGCAAAGCGGACGTGCGCGGTAAAACCGCAACTACCACACCGAGCGGATTTCCCGTGCGCCAAACTACGCTATCGCCTGTTACTAATGACCCGAGGTTGCTGCGAAAATGGCAGCGTTGTTGCAGGCCTTTGGATCCGCCCTCCGTTGCTTCTACCACTACTTGCATGCCGTAATGCGTAATTATAAGGCCGTGTTGCTCAGGGCCCAGATCGCTCTCGTTAAGCGTGTCCTCTGCCTGCTGATCGCGTTTGGTGGCGCGTACAGTGCGCTCGCCTTGAATTTTTTCGATGCGCCATTGCTGGCGGCGAGTAAGTTTGCGTTTGGTCATGCGCTCTGCGTGTGCTCGATTGGCGATAAAGCCGAAATTGGTTTAGTCTGAGAGGCAATTGTGCCCTATTTGCTAAGGAAAAACCTATGCCTAATGACCTGCGTAATGAAAAGTCTAGTGAAAACAACTTAATCTGGATTGATCTGGAAATGACCGGCCTCAATCCAGACACCGACGTCATTATCGAAATCGCAACCATAGTTACTGATGCCGATTTAAATGTGCTCGCCGAAGGCCCCGTGTTCGCCATTCATCAGCCTGACAGCATCATGTTAACCATGGATGACTGGAACACAAACCAACATGGAAAATCTGGACTAACGCAGCGTGTGCGTGAAAGTAAAATCGGTATTGATCAGGCAGAGGCAGAAACGATTAAGTTTTTAGAAAAGTGGGTGCCAGCAGGCAAGTCGCCAATTTGTGGCAATTCCATTTGTCAGGATCGCCGCTTTTTAGTGAGAGGCATGCCGTTGCTTGAAGATTATTTTCATTATCGAAATCTAGATGTAAGCACCGTAAAAGAATTAGCTCGCCGTTGGCGCCCAGATGTTATCGCTGGCGTTAAAAAATCCGGCGCGCATTTAGCCTTGGATGATATCAAAGATTCAATTGCAGAATTGCAGCATTACCGCGCTACGTTTTTTAAAATGAGTTGATTGTTTTTCAGATACACTGAAGGCGCCATTGGCGCCTTTTTTATTGCAAAAAATATTTTCTTGCCTTCTCGGAATATTTTAGCGGCTTGCAGAAGCAGCGGTGCGAGGAGCAAGCTCTGCCGTTTCTATCGGGCTGTTAGCTACTTTTGTTAGCTGTATCCCTTTCGCTATTTCACTATCCGCAAGTAACAATTTAGAACCTTCAACACTTAGATGATCGTCATCAAAATAGAGTGGGATACCATTGATTACAGCCGGACAATAATCTTGATTGCATAATATTTTAAAAGGTTCAATTGCATGCAGATTTTCTCCATAGGAAAGCGTGTCAAGCTTGCTCAGTATGAATTTATTTCTCTCAAAAAAATAACTCGACGGCGTTGCTTTGTCTAAATCAAGCATTGTTTGGCTACTGAAAATAGAGATTGGGCTCGCAGCTGTCTTTATATCCACTGGTAATTCAGGAATTGGGTATAGTAAATAAACATTTTTACCTGATGCTTGTAACCGAAGAATAATTTCATGAAAGCTTTTCCAATACTCCTCTCTTGCATCTTCATTGGGTTGTGAGTTCTTGAAATCCACTATGGGATCTCTATCGGGAATTTTTGGGTATGAATCTAGTTGGTCGCCATATAGAAAAGCGCTATATCTAAACCCTAATAAAACATTCTTTATAGCGTGTTCATTTTCTAAATAATTAAGTGACTCTTTAACCCACTGTGAGCAACCAGGCAGTTTAACTTCAAACAACAATGCCGGCGGGCAACGACTAAAACTAAGATGCAACACCCCCTGTCCATAAGGCTCAAGTAACTTGGCTAGCGCGTAGGTAGGCTCAACAGTGTGACTATCGCCAAAACTCGCCCACGTGACATCTTTACCGAAATATGTACAGGCCTTTTCTGGTTTTAAATAATTCTCCCCTCCGGTATGGCAAGAATCTCTTTTTGGACTAAAGTGCGAAGCATTCAATGAATTTCCCGCATCAAATCTTGCTTCGTAACCTTTGAATATATGGCCCGACACGCCGAGCGCAAAAAATAAAACAATCGAAGCAGCCGAAAATTGAAATGTGCCTTTTCTTGTTATTATTTTTTTATTTCGAAATGGCGCTTCTATGTATTTATAACTCAATATCGACAAGACAAATGCTAATGCAACAGCAAAAATAAATACTTCATGTGTCGGTTCGCCGATTGTTTTCATGCGCAAGAATGCAAGTATTGGTTGGTGCCATAAATAAAGCGAGTATGAGATGAGGCCTACACCCACAAATAATTTATTTGATAAAAATTTACCAATCGCAGTAGTGCTGTCACAGAATATGATGATTAGACAGGCTCCGACTACAGGTACCAATGTGTAGACGCTAGGGAATGGCGTTTGTCTATCAAAAAAAACAATAGAATAAACAATAAGAGCTAAACCAATACTCCCGAAAATGTCTTTAACTCTGTTGGCAATAGAAACTCGTTGAATACCAGTGATTGCTATTAGAGATCCTGCAAATAATTCCCAAGCGCGGCTAAAGATAAGATAGAAATTTGCATCCACAGCTTGTTTAAAAGATAAATATTGCGAAAACGCTAAGGACACTATTGATAATGCAAATATAAATAGAGCTAATCGCTTCTTTCCAACAAACCAAAACATTGAAAGCAAAACGGGGAAAAAAATGTAATATTGTTCTTCAACAGCCAAACTCCAGGTATGTAGCAAAGGTTTTTGCTCTGAAGCAGTTGCGAAATACCCACTGGTTAAATAGAAAAACACATTTGACGAAAATGTGGCCACTGAAACCAGGCTTTGAGAATAAGCCTTGAGGAGATGGGCAGGCATTAGAATAAATGCAGCAATGGTAGTAAAAAGCAACACCGCAGTAAGAGCTGGCAAAATACGCCTTGCTCTTCGTTCGTAAAAATTTAATATCGAAAATTGGTTGCGTTCGATTTCCTCTATTAGAATCGACGTTATTAAATATCCGCTTATTACAAAAAAAATATCAACCCCAACGTACCCACCCGTTATACCAAACAGATTGGCGTGAAAAAATATGACGGGTAATACTGCTATAGCCCTCAGGCCATCGATTTCTTTTCTATACTGCAATTCAGTTTCTCCCGTGAATATTGAAAGCTTAATTCTGCCTTGAGAATGTGGCGGAAGGATTTCACAAAAACCATATCAGTACAATGGCTCACACAATCAACACTGTGAGTGAGTCCATGTTTATAAACACTTCCTGAAATAAATAGCTTGTATGCTCCCGCCGCGATCTTTATACACAAAAAATATCTTCGGATAATTATTTTAAATGCATACAATGCGCCAACACTTCAATGACGTTTAAATGTCATTCCGATAACTGATGAATCAAGTTTTGTGGTGTTTAGATGACAGAAGCGCTAATAAGCGTGGAATTCGGCTCAATGCAATGTATGCGTGAAGTAAAAATAGATAACAGCTAAGCAGAAGCAACTTAAAATTAGAAAGCTGAGCACTAACAGGTAAGTCGCCCATTTGTAGAAATTTAATTATTAGAATTGCCGCTTTTCAGTGCGTGGTGTGCATGATTTGAAATTATTTAGATTTTGAATGAGATGCTAATAGACAAAAATGAGTGGTGTCATATCTAAAATTTTATAGTTGACACCACAGTCAATTTTTAGCTTTTTGATTTAAGCCATTGAGCAACATCCTTGCCAAGAGTGGTTACGCAACGCTCAAGTACAGAGCATGAATTCTTAAATCCAGCGCCGAAACCTCCCCCCGAGTTTCTAGTTGTATTAAACGTGTCAATCAATTTTCCGTCCTTATATAACTCCGCAATAATGGATACCGATTTATGGTGACCTATAAAGGCATTTCCATCACTTAATGCATTTGAAATCATTAATTTCAATTGTGTTCCCTCATTTAAATTTTGAGGGTTTTCTGACAATGCTACAGCCCAACCGTTTTTCTCTAAATTTATTTTAGTATTTTGTGAAAACTGTGCACCAAGTGTGCCGCACTCAGATCTAATATTAGATTGTATTATTTTTTCATCGTAGTAAGTTGCCGCATTGCTTATTGTAATTTTTTTGTCTGCCGCGTGAGCGAAAACACAGTTTGTCAGCAATAACGTACTTAACAATATTTTATTAATTTTCATATTTTAGTTCCTTAAATTGATGGTTCATAAAAATTTTATAAAAAGGTAGTTAAACAATTTAAACATATAAGAGTGCGATACTAGACTGCGTTCGTAAATTTATTACGATTTTGAGTGCGATGGTCAGATATAAAAAGGAGTGGTGCCATGATTAAATTTTAATTCTCGACGTCACAGTCGCTTGTTAGGGCAGAGAAATTACTGCCGCTCATGATTTTGGCACTCGCATAAACTTGACTGACAGCATTGAACCCCACAATAAAATTGATACGAGTAGCATGCCCATGCCCAGAAATAAATGACTGTTTGATAGTTGCGCAGGCTGAACGCTATTTGCTTTGATAAGCAACCAATGCACATAAGAAAGAAACAAGGCAAATATGGAGCCAAACCAAGCCATATGCCCATTTAGAAA
>Ga0247741_1002387_pt1 | contig 10441 bp, 9 predicted proteins | sample UWRJL213509R2_FD_180945 | JGI IMG/M metagenome (GOLD analysis project Ga0247741, IMG submission 180945) | Plant litter microbial communities from Arlington Agricultural Research Station in Wisconsin, United States - UWRJ-L213-509R-2 | ecosystem: Environmental > Terrestrial > Plant litter >...
GCGCGTCGGTGGCATGGTGGTCGAAGATGTCAAAGTGTCCGATGCGCTCTTTGCTGAAGAAAGGGCGGGTCATTGCGCGGTGGAACCTTGAGGAGTTTTGAAGGTTAGATGGGCTAGAAAGTACTCCACTATGAAGACTCACTTCCACATGTCTCCGTCAGAGTTGAAGACGCCTGTTCCAAGTACTCCTTTGGCCTGGTTCTGAAATACTGGGCCTGCGGAGGTCGTCTGAGCACGAACTTTCGAGAGACGCAGAGATTGTGTGCGCTCACCTTTCTCAAAGCTATCAAACTTGGTTGCTAAGATGGCTTTAATAGACTCTGGCTCAACCGTGAAAAACTAGAGGTAAATATTCCTGATGAGCTGATAGGAATATGGACAGACGTTCCAGCGAGCTCACTCTGTTCTCGAACATTATTCTGAAATTGAAGGTGTTCCCATACGTGTTTGCACATTTGAAGAAGAAATCACCTTGCAATTTACAGTGCGTCAGTACTGTTTTTTTTATGGGCTTAAAAGTCAAGTCCCTCACCAGGATAGCCATCCTTGAACATGCTGAGGGTATGCATCATGAGCCCAAGCCCCCCCGGCCAGTAACTCTTATCTTCCACTGTGGGCGGTAGAACTGCACCATGATTCCTGGCAGCATTGCTGTTCCTGAAGTCCCGGTATTGGATAGATAACAAGAAGAACGCAGGATACGACAGAAGGTAAGTCAAGACGAGTGCCCATGTTGGTGTCCGCAGATCCTGGAAAAACGCTGATGCCACCCAGACTAGCGCTGGTGGAATGACAAGTTTTGCCCCATTCTGCAGGAGGTAGATGGGACCTGGAGGTATAGTTATCATATTTGACCTTGAAGGGGATTTAGTTCACAAGAATCCTGGCTATGGTGGTATATATGCAGGACGAAATCGACCAAGTGGCGTCATGGTGGTGTGCATACTTATTCTATCTTTCAGCAGGTGAGGTGCCTTCGGTTAGATGCCATCCGAGTTCCCAGTGGCGGGCGAAGAGAGGAGAAAATCCGTCAAGAATCTCAGCTCCTGACAGACACCATGTGCATGTGCTTAACGTTAATGCGTCCTCTGGCTAAGGATTTGAGAACCGTTATGATCACTGCCAATCAGGGGCGAGCGTGGTGGCACGTGATTAAAAATCTCGGATGCACGGGTATTATTTAGCCGACAAAAATTAAGCGCTCGTGGTCTATGATAGTAAGCTCTATAACTACTCCAAATAGATGACAGACGATGTTTTTATTTATTTATTTCACGTCCTTAATTAATATGCAAGTGAAGCACCAGATTTTCACGGACTGGCCTGAAAATTGGCAACGCATCAATCATCATAGGTCAAGCAAGGAGGTCCCAAATTTGCCCTTGCTCAGTAAAATTTCAGACCACCATAGGACCCTCTCCCTCTCCAAAACTCTCAAATTTAAAATTTCCGCTCTATTTTGGCCGCCTTGAGTCATTTACACCAAAGAAGTACGATTCTAGCTCGTGAAGCATTAGCGATGGCGCTTCTAGTATTCGGCCCGCCGGCCCATGAGCGCTTCAGTGCTAATCAGCTTGCTACGCTGTTGCTCACCTTCCGAGAGGGTCCTGACTGCTATACAGGCCAGTCATTTGAAGGAGGTAAATTTGTATTTCCTTCTTTCACTGCTTCTCTAACAACTGTAAGGTATCCTACCTGCCTACGCACGGAATCGACTCGAACGCGATCACAATTAGCGCCCAGCACCCCAATTCGGATACACGCATCAAAATCGCGCACGGATTCACCGACAACTTCACAATCAGCAGCCCCTACGAGCCCAGACCCTCTCGAACAACTGGTTTTCCATTTCTATCTATCTTTTCCCCTTATTCACGACGCGATCCGCGTTGGTTTCCTGGTTATGATCTTTTATTTTGACCTTTCTCTGATTTTCTGACTCATTTTATCACGAGGATTATATTTCTACTATATCTATCGTTTGCGGACCCCTTTCACCTCTATCCTGTGATACTTTATACCCCTGAATACTAGCTACGAGTAGGTATAAAAACTACCTTTTATCGTAGGATAGCTTCAGTGAATCCCACGACCTTCACTCACCAGCACGCACGACGAACTACGAAATTTAACCAAGTTCTTACGACGAGAACTCAACAAACGCACGATCTGACGCCTTATTCCCCTTTTGAACGTATCCACTCGACGATCGGACCCTCCTTGCCACTCACTTCCTCACCCCGTTTCAGTGTACATGTCTACTTTCGGATTCACTCTCACGCCTACGGCAGACGACCACTGCTGTACTCGCGCCGCCCTTCGCACCAACTTGCGTACTAGAGATTTCGGACTATCCGATTCTCAACTGTATCACTACATTACACAACTTCGATGGTGTTCAATTTGTCAGGGTGGATAGCCAGTGTACTGCCCGAAGGCCGGCCGGGGTGAGGGCTAGCGCTCGTGGACATTGCAATGAGAGATTCCGAGTATTAATAGAACATAAAAGATGGATAACCAGCCATTTTACGAGAGGCCTGGGAACCAAAACCCACTTAAAGATGGTAAGCATCGCAATAAACGACATATGTGGCAGCTGGATATCCCAAACGAGCGACTTGAGATGCCCCTTCAGACTCGAGTGACGAATCCAGCTTGAACGACATGAGACCCGCTTTGTCATACTCATGCATGCTGTGGTGACAACCAAGGATGACAACCAGTACACGGTGAGGATCCGTTGCTGGCGGAGAAAGCATTAAACGAGTTGGTGTGCTTTAAGCAGAAGCGATCCATGAAAAGCGGTACTGAATTATTTTCAAGGCCAGCAACTGAACCAGAATGAGGGGTACTTATGTGGGGAGATAATAGTTAAGGAGGAAAATCAGAGTACGATAGATTCGTGAATGTGTGGCGTAGTACGTAGGGGTCCGGACGTACCGAGTCCAAACTGAGGTAATGTGCGACTTTTTAGGCCGACATTAAGCCTCGACATCATGCGCAGCGGAAAAAGACAAGAGAGCGCTATTCCAGGGCTATACATAGTCATGGTATTACCAACAGTGAACGATAAGGGATCGAAACATTCAGCGCCGGATTTTTGTGACCAACCGTGCTGCCCGACTGGTGCAACCGTGCAACACGATAAATTGAATTACAAACAAGTGCCAAAGCGAGCTCTGTTTTGTACAAAGGGCGAGCTTGCAGGATTATTTTCAGTAGCCTTCAGCAGCTTTCAATTTCACCACCTCAGCCACCATGAAGTTCTCTCTTGTCCTCATTGCATCTCTCATTGCGACCGCTACTGCTACTGTCATTGATTCGGTACGATGCTGTTCCCAAATTACTCTCCGTTTACTTTTTCTTACATTCATTCTCACTAAATAGGCCATTCTCCAGAAACGCCACTTTTTGGAAGTCATCATCTGCAAGTAGGTGGCTACTGTGTCTGATATCGTACACTAAGACTTACTCCGTTATGCCAGGGATCTGAACCTCGCTCCCGGCCCTACTGGCGGTTGCACGGGTATAACCACCGCAAATGGAGGATGTTATGGAGACTTCTCCGTCCTGAATCAGGACGGTGGCGGTTGGGACAACACCGTGACTAGCGTGCGTGGCGTTTCTCTAAGCAACAGTCAAAAAAAAATTGCTAAAGATGAGCGTTTAGGCCTTCCCTGCCTACGAGGGGGGAACCCCGTTTAACTGCATACTTTATGAGCACCCGCAATGCACCGGACGTGAAGTCAGTCGGCTTTTGTGTAATTATTTCAGGCTCGCCTTGTTGACCGCTTCTTTTCCAGGTCCGTTTGACGGGTCCAGCCTTCGACTTGAGACAGCAGAACTTCGATGACATTGCAAGTTCGACAAGGTGCTTCACGGTCTAAGGGAGAACGAAGATGAAATAAGATGGAGCTCGAGCCGCAGAACAACTGTAAATTTGAATTTGAATATAACACGCACTTCAGCAACTATAGACTCTGTGATTTCATGGGATCGAATCAAAGGCCAGGTTTGAAATGTGATTGTGGAAAATTATACAACCTCGATGTTTATACTCAAGTACGTCAATTGTATACTATTACTATTTCTCTGTTTTACCCTTCTCGAGAATGGCAGGCAAGGAAGGGGACTCACGAACGAACGCGATCTCACTTAGCGCCTAGCATCCCAATTCGGAATCACGCACCGAAATCATGCACGAATCCCACAACCAGTAGCCCTGCGACAATTCTAATGTCAGACTTTTCGATCGACTGCGCTATCTATCTTTTCCACTTATTTATGACGCGATCTGCATTGATCTCCAGGTTATCGTCTTTTATTTCGAAATTTCTATGATTTTCCATGTCATTTTATCACATGGACTCACATTCTACCGTATCTATCGTTGGCGGATCCCTTTCATCTCTAGCTTGTGATATTGTATACCCCTAAAGTCTAGCTACCAATATAGGGCTTTCACTCGCCAAAAAAGTGTTTATCATGCTTGCCTTCCCAGCAGGGGTTCGACTCACCTTGTACCTTTTTTGTTTTGTTGCCTTGGTGAGTGAAAGCCGTATATTCACTAAAATTTTGTTTACGTACATAGGCAGCTTTTATACCTACTGGTAGCTAGACTTTAGGGGTATACAATATCACAAACTAGAGATGAAAGGGATCCGCCAACGATAGATACGGTAGAATGTGAGTCCATGTGGTAAAATGACATGGAAAATCATAGAAATTTCGAAATAAAAGATGATAACCTGGAGACCAATGCAGATCGCGTCATAAATACGTGGAAAAGATAGATAGCTCAGTCGATCGAAAGAGTCTGGACATTGGAATTGTCGTAGGGGCTACTGGATGTGGGGATTGTCCGTGATTTTGATGCGTGATTCCGAATTGGGATGCTGGGCGCTAAGTGAGATCGTATTCGTTCGTGTTTGAGTCGAATTCCGTGCGTAGGTAGGGAACGCCCCGTAAGCCACAAAGTAATGAAATTACGAGCGGGCGTCTTACAGTCCTCTTTCTTATCTCCAGATCGTAGGATTATACGCGAGCGGATATTCGTAAATTCTGAAGTCCCTTCATCCTACCAGATTAATATTCACCACTTTTACATCTTGCTGGGTTGGTGACGGGTTAGCGGTTTTTGACATTGACGCTGGGAGGGCCATCTTGCGACTGTGGGAAACAAGTGAAGAATTCGGAATTCATCTAGACAAGAAGCCAGTATCCTTGGGGGATAATTCTTGACCATGTTGAAGACTGTTGTGATCGATGTTGTATGATAGCGATTATTGCAGTGATGAGCCTCGCTGAGATTAAATATTACGTGCCTATACACATAGCGTCGGGCCGGGAACTCAAAGTACTTTACATACATTGAATACCTCCGGACTCACTGTAAGCAAATCACAACTTTAGATGCTGAACATCGAGGCTACTTTCAATCGTACTAAACGCCAAATACATATCTAATAAGATAGTACATCTCTTGCAGGGCAGAAGAAGGCCGCTTGACTTCCTAGTTTCCCTCCGCTCTGGCTTTCAATGCCTTCGCCTGGTCCGTAAAACCTTTCTGTAACCCCTCCGCGAATAACAAATCCACAATATATCCAACCGGTCCTTGGAAGACCTCCCTCGCCTCATACACCGTTTTGCTCGGGTTTCCATTCACCGGACTCAACCCCTGGTCCCGCTGCGCCCCCAGCAATGGTTGTGGAAGGAATATCTGTTTCCACGAAGCTCGGTAGTTTATGCGATCCAGAGCGGTGATTTCTTCAACTGAGAGCTGGGAGTGGAAAAGGTTCGGTGGGGTATCCTTGTTCACGGGCAGTGGAAGTGGAGGAATCTGGGCTTGAATGAGCAAGTGATCTTTGAGTTGAACCGCTTCATCTGGTTTGGGTAAACCTAAGGGGGTTGTGACTTTCTGTGATCTACGTAGAAGACAGGACATGAAATCGTCAACGTCTGCGACTTGTATGGTCAGAAAGAGCGCGAAAATTACCTAACGAATGGATTCCAGTCCGCATAGTGCGAAAAGTCAAGGAGGATGTCCCATACGTGGTCGATTGGGGCGTCGATGGTGATACTTGCCTGTGCAGTAAACACTCCTGTTGGTGCGGGCGGCAGATTGGACGGAGGGGTTTGCGCAATAGTACAGGCTGCTCCCAGCAGTGAAAGGAGGATGGATGTTCGGAAAAACATCTGATGTGAGGACTGAACAACAAAAGAACTTGCTTTATAGGGGTCAGAAGAACGCACCCACGCAAATGTCATGACATTCCTCCGAGATGACTGTCATTTCTTAGACAAGATTGTTCTGATGGGCAGCACACAGGGCTCGGAAAGGCCTGCGGTCTGGTTGACTTTCGCACCAAAACTTTCAAGTAGAGCCATGATGACAACAGAGGGATTCGAACCCTCGCCCTTTCGGACCAGATAACCCACAAGTGAGCCTGATTCTGGCGCCTTAGACCACTCGGCCATATTGCCACATAAATTGAGCCAACAATACATGTATCACGCGGAGAACATCAAATCCAGTCTTCGGACTTAGGAGTTGAAATTTCCCAGTGTTACCTTCGTTGACTTTTCATCGTTAGGGACTTCAAGGATGCACTGGTAAAGTAGGCTGAATCAACAGGATGCTTCGATGTCGATAACCTTCCTGCAGGGTTGCTGATGACTAGGACTTCTCACGGCGCGTCAACTCGTCTCAGTTGCTACACGTTTGGTCTTTTCCCTCCACCTGCCAGTCTTTACTCTGCTTTCGCCCGTGCCTGGGGCTAGTTTTCACACAGCATGTTCATCAAGGAAGAGGATGTCCAAATGGTCTGTGTCTTAAATCTGACAAAAGCTTGACCTGAGATTGAATGTAACTCCAAATGTAGAGCGTTTTCGAAACACCTGAAAGCAGTGATGCTGCCAATAGTACCACCAGTGGCGCTCCTGAAGAAGGTCAAACACCTCCCAGCGCCTTACGCGCAAATGGTGATGTAGAAATCCAGCCACCCTCTGGCATAGGATTCAACCACCAACGGCAGCGGCAACACGTAGAAGTAGTTCTACCAACCCTGGCCGAGGTTCTTCAGGTGAAAAAGTGTCTGAAAGAAGACTATAAGAAACTGAAGAAATTCATCAATGTAAGTAATTCCGCCTCCTTTCCCTCGCAATGATGCTAATCTCGTGTCACGTCCTACAGCCGAAGGTGAAGACGAAAGCAAATATGCGACTGCATGAAGACACCACACTTGACCGCCTGAAACCAATCGGCCTCGAGTTGTACGATATAACACTCCCAAGAGCGCAGATGGAAGTTACAGTGTCGCGGGATTTCATGGCGTCGGTTTATGGTGGAAGTATGCAAGCCACGCGTCCAAAAATTGGCAAGGAAAAACTCGCAACACACCCGTTCAGAAACTTCGTCTACCTTCACATGGATTATCAGCCGCATGCACCGCAGGTTCCTGGCGCGCCTGGGCTGTTCATTGGTACGAGGGTAGGAACAGATTGGGAAGGTCCACAGAAGGTCTTTGTGAGATTGGCGTCCAACACATACCAATACGAGGGTGAATACGACGTCAGATATTCAACTCCATTCACACTTGCCGAGTGGACAAATCAGAAGTATGAGGTATACTTTCCAGCCGCCTGGCTTAATTTGTTCAAATTTAATCTGACGATTCACAGGTCAAAAGAACTTGGGCTACCCAAATCTGCCTCCAGAAATGGGGAACTCATGTTCGTATTCGCGTGCAAGCGCGTAAAGAAGGAGGGGGGCGAAATCCGTCAAAGAAACGACTAGACGATGTACGCAGGAGCAGAAGGTTTAAGAAGACAACACCAGATGACATTATGGCCGCCTTGAACACAGGGCAAGAGGTCTGTCTCCTTCTGGATTTATTTCGAAGTTTCTGAACCAGAATTTCTTCTGCTGTTGCCAGAGACTGACAATATGGACCATGAAATGCATCGGCTACGACGAAGCATTCCAACTGGAACTTTGTGATAAATTTCCGCGCTGGGTTCCTCCCGTCAGGAAGCCGCGCGCGAAGAAGGCACCTTCCCCAGACGATTCAGACGAGGACTCGGTAATCGAAGTGGAGCCCAAGAAGAAGCAGGGGAAAAGAAAGGCAGTCGAGGTTGACTTGACGTCCGCTGCTCCGAGTCGACCGAAGAAGCGAAAAGTTACAGAGAGCTCAGAAATGGACATAGTGGGTTCCGGGTCTGGATACACCCCAAGAGGAACATTATCACGTCCGAAATCAGCCAAAGTCCTTCAGAGGCTCGACGTCTCGCGTGGGTAGAGACAGTATCATATGGAAATTGCTGGGTGCCGATTCAGAAATTATCGATAGCCCTCTTCTCTTTCATCTAATTTCTCTCGTTGTCGTATCAATCAGCATACTGGGTACAACCTCAAGAGTGGGTTTCAGTATTTTGTTGGGTCAATGATATATATATCTCGGAGCTGTGGCGTTCGTCGACCTCCTAGCCACAAATCGTTCAAATTGGGAAATTATGTCCCGATTTGGGCACCTGACGAATCTATCGATCAACTTGAGAGGAATGGTACTATGTATGAGTCATTGTCACTTCTTGTCATTGCCACCCGCCGCATATATATGAAAATACCACAGCATTATCAGATTTGACTTTGCCTTATGTTCAATGAATTGCGATATCTCGAATCTCTGGGGTATGTTGTTTGGTTATCTAAAGTGAAGTACAATGGCAAATGAAAGCTTCAATATGTAAAGACGTGCCGGGCACTCGCTGCCACACTGGCTCGGAGATTGCGACTTGATGTCGAATGGAATGCGAATTGACATGCCACCGAGTCTTCTAAGAAGCTCGCTAGATACTGATCACGATTGTCGATGCGAAGAAATTTTAATATTCCGACGTCGTCAATCGTGCTTTGATTGTGGTTTCCTCCGTCGTTGCCAGTGTGGGTGAATCGGATAGGAAAGTTCAGTCCAAGATATTGGTCCAGCGCATCGATCCGTCTCAATCCTGATACTGAAAACGGGTATACAATTATGCGTTGACCATGAATACAAATTAAAGGAGGAGGGCTTATACGACCTTTCGAATTCAATCAGGAATGGGCCGACTGCTACATACTTAATTGGATTACTCAGATCGCCGTTGATGCTGGGAGATACAAAGAGTCCGCTGGGCAGGAGCATTTAATCTCAAACTCGGCGACCTGAGCACGAGGTGGCTTGGATAAGACTGAAAGGGTAGGAAACATGCGTGAGAGATAAGCAAAGCTAGTCTGCAGGTCAATACCGTGGCTGGATACTTCATTGAACCCTGGTTTCCTACCTCAAGGCTTACGGTGCCGCCTGCTCATATGGGATTACATTTCCACGCAATCAACGCGGGGAGAGCACGACTGCTGCACATTTGATCACCGAAGCTTCCTGAATGAGTCAGACGATTTTTACCTGGTACCTCTGTACGATTATTATTCTGTCAACAATGCCATACTCTTTCGAAAATATCTCTCTTCAGATCAGAAAATGCCTTTATATGTCGAATCTGTTCCAGAGAGCAGTTGACAAAGTGTGAGATGGGAGATAGAAGTATCACCTTCACCAGGGACAAGCTACGCCCAAGCACGTGCGCACGGCCCTTGCGGGTCCAATTGCCGAACTGGCAGTACGAGAAAAAGTAAGAAGGACGTAAGAACAACGGACCCTCCTTTCAGACCCCCATATATCTTCTTCTCGACCTGCTCATACAGCGCATACTTATTCGTTATTTCGCGTCTTAAACATATCTTTTCAGCCACAGAACTCACTTGGACGTTCAAAATACTCGAACAAGGCAGAATGGAGGGTACCACAGTTCCAGCGCGACGTCGACGACACTCTGGTTCGATGGACAACAACGAGGGTATAATGGCCCCAATACCAAGCAGGTTTTCTGGTGTAGTCGATGGTGGATTGCTAGCTCCTCCACGGCCCAAATCGACGCCTGGCGAACGACCAACTCAGAGGAGGAGACAGAAGAGCCCCGTACACAGCTCGGACTCGGAGAGAGAGAACGAGGTTGTCGAACCTAACATGCAGGTCGACGAGGGAGATGCTGTTGACACTGAAGAGCCGTCCGAAGCTCCGATCACCATTTTGAAAAATACCAGTAACCGAGCCGGTCACTCTTCTCCTACAACCATCACTACGGCTAGCACTGTAGGCACAACTGATCGTCCTACTCGACCTCTACCAGCTTCGAAAGCTCGCAAAATGGCTTCAACAGCCGGCATTCCTGCCAACCCGTATACGCCTATCCACACAGTCGCGAACCCTTCGATGTTGCCGGTACAGGCACATGTCCCAAAGGGAGCAGATGCTGCTTCTTCGCGGAGATTGTTCGTGATTCTCGAGCAAGCATGCTTGGAGGCGTACAAAGTCTCCGGTGGTGGTGGATCTGGAGGAGGGAA
>Ga0247741_1002389_pt1 | contig 10439 bp, 11 predicted proteins | sample UWRJL213509R2_FD_180945 | JGI IMG/M metagenome (GOLD analysis project Ga0247741, IMG submission 180945) | Plant litter microbial communities from Arlington Agricultural Research Station in Wisconsin, United States - UWRJ-L213-509R-2 | ecosystem: Environmental > Terrestrial > Plant litter >...
TCCCTTCGACCCCGTGTTTATCTCATACCGCCAGTTCGACGGCACTCACATAACGAGCGAGCTCGCATGGATGCTACGTAGCGCGGGCGTTCCAGTGTGGCGGGATCGCGACGACCTACCGCCCGGGGACACCGACCAGCGGCTCGCGCAGGCGATAGAAGAAGGAATCTCGGCAGCAGTACTGGTCGTGACACGAGACCTAGCAAACAGCCGAATTGTGAAAGAGATCGAGGCGCCACGGATTCTTTCCCTGCACACAGTAAATCCCGCATTCGCCCTCGGGATCGTCAATGATGTGGAACGAGAACCGGGCACGATCGACTACTCAGCGCCGGATCGCGTCCTGGGAATGAATTCCCCGATTCTGCTTGGCGTCGATCAACAAGGATCAGCACGTAGTGGGCTCCGTGAGTCGGTACGCAGAATGGTCTTTCACCGGATCGCCCAGTTCCGGCCAATCGTTCAAGCCGATGCTGGCACATTCCGGATCAGCCTTCAGACCCGCAACACCCCACAGGTGTATGACCGAACTGACAGTCAGCTCGACATCCGCGTTCGGCCGTCGACACACGAACGTCTTCCCAGCACCGTCGGTCTCGAGGATCTCAAGGACACTATCGCTTTGCTGCCAGACAGCGTCACCCGTGCCGACGCCCGGAGAGTCGTCATCACCGGCGGCGCTCACGCTTCAGTTGCATTCGCCATCGGGGCTGCCCTTCCCTCTTCCCGTGTCGGCGAGGTCACCGTGTTCGACCAGCAACAGCGAACATGGCAAAGCGGCGAGCAGGCCACTTTCGGCGCCGACGAAGAAATCTGGGTGACGCGAGGCGGCCGTGGCGTAACAAGGCCGCCCGGCCGCCCGGCCGTAGCGATATACCTGGACTTGCTGGATGGCAGCAGCGATGCCGCCTTCGACCGATTCCTCGAGGAGAGAGCCGATGAGTTTGTCGAGTGGAAACACCTAACGCGGTCGAAGGACGGACTCATCGACCCTGAGATTGCGGGCGAAATAGCTTCAGAGGCGGCCGCTCACATTCGAAAGATTTCCACCGACAACGACAACGCCGAAGTCCACCTGCTGCTCAGAACACCATTTCCGATGGCGGTCCTAATCGGCAGGCTCACCAACACATTGCGTCTTGATTTGTACGAATGGGACGACTCTGACCCAATCGGCGGCGTTGACTGGCGTCCACGATACGTTCCAGCTCTACGGCTGCGAACGTCAGCAACCGACGGCGTAATCCGAGAAGTCTTGCTCCCGCGCGAGACGACGGCGTAGCCGTGATTCGGCAGGTTCCAGCCGTCCTCGACGAAGGTGATCAGCGAATCGAATCTGCTCTAAACCATTCCCTGGACGCGTGTCCGTCCACGGTCGAGGAACCGGTGCAAAATTGAGCGTTCAGCCCAACGAAGCGGATGGTGAATCAGAAGAATACAAAGCAATGGCAATGTTGCTCGAAAGTTTTCGCAAGGTAGATGAGCTCGGAGATTCCATCCGCAAATTCAGTGTCGGTAGAGGTTCCGCTCTCGCTGGCGACGATGCTGCAACTTCGTACGAGACGCTCTCTTCCCAAGTTGAGACGCACATCCAGGGAGCCGTCGACAACGTTCGTGCGCTTTCGTCCCTGATACTCGACGCGAAAATGCTTCCCGCTTTCGCCCATTTTGGGTTACTGCGGAGCGCCCTCGAAATGATCGGTACGGGTATCTGGCTTCTTGGGCCGCCTTCACGCGATGAACGGGTTCTGCGCGCTCTTCAAGCGTCTTTGGAGGGACGCCGGGACTCGGTCATCGCGTCTAACGAACTCGCTCGTCGGTCGATTCCGTTCCCGTCGGACGATCCGGTTCTGCTGCTGCTAGAGGCTCTGCGCGACGCTCGGCCTGGTTTGTCGGGTCGAACTTTGAACCCGCCATCGATTAGTAAGCGTCTAGCGGCGGCGCAGGAATTCTGCAGCGAGCAACCGCACACGATTCTGGCCTTCTGGCGCCTGACAAGCGGTGCGATGCATGGCCGTCGGGCAACCCTGAAGGACCTACTCGAGCACGAGATCCTTGACTCAACCGATGCTGAAATCCGAACGTCGATGACATCCGGGATCATCGTCGTCGCGAACGTACTTCGTCACGTAGAGGTCTACTTGTTCGACCTCACATTCTTGTTACTCCGACGCTCCGGCCAGAGCCGAGCAGGTTGAACACACGCAATGTGGCGAAGGTGCTGGCAGCCCTGCCCGGCGCATCAGGAAGGACGAGGAAGTAGCTTCGTGAAGAAGACGCCCGAATTCAATCGCGAATTCCGCGCGAGCGACGGTAGAAAGTCGCGCGTGACATCCCGAGATCGCGCGCCACTTGAGCTGCCGGCTCCCCCGCGTCCACAAGCCGAAGCGCATTACGGATCTGGCTGTCGCTGATCGACTGCCTGCGCCCGCCCAGGTCCTTTCCGGCCGCTCGCCGCTTGCTCACCGAGTCGACAACACGCTCACGTTTGATCTCGAGCTCCATCTGAGCCAGTGCTGCCATGATCGTGAACAGCATCGACCCCATAGGCGTCGACGTGTCGACGTCCCCTCCCCCGAGGTTGAGGACGCGCAATCCCGCACCTCGCGCCTTCAGCTCCTCCGAGAACGCGAGCATGTTCTGCGTGGAGCGGCCGAGTCGGTCGAGCGTCGTGACGACGAGGGTGTCACCCTCATGAAGAGCGCCGAGCGCCTTGTCGAAACTCGGACGCGACGCTCGCGCTCCGGACACACCCCGGTCCAAATAGAGGTCGTCGCGGCGGACGCCGGCGGCGATCAGGTCCGCCTCTTGGCGGTCGGTGGTCTATTGCCGCGTCGAAACACGGGCATACCCAATCAACTTCGCCAAACGAGTACCTCCATGTCTCGCAACGGACTATTCGTTCGTCCATTCGATCACAAACTTGAAATACATAGTTGTGAGAATTGACGAAGAGCGAAATTTTGGGTCTTTTCGCAGTACTCGCCGAGTGTCGATGAGACGTCCCGCAACCTATAGGTTGCAAGGCGCCCGGACTGAAGTCTCCCGTGCCACCTCGCACCTAGCGTGCTCTTGGCGACCAAACCGCCGCAATCGCTGACCGACGGTTAGGTACTGCAGAGAACGATCTGTCGCCCCTGCGCCGGATCATGGCCGTCACAGCATTCGACGCATCATCCGTTCCGCGGTCCGTAGACCGAACCGCTTCGACATCACCCTCGAGGACACCGCCGCCAGGATGCTGTTTGCAATACCGTCGACGACCGAGGGCGCGGTGCCGCGCATTGCACGCCATGCGGTGTCGACAACCTGTTCGGGTTTGCGCTTGTTCTTAGACGGGTTGGACCCCATACCGGTGTCGGTGTCACCGGGAGACACCGCGAATATGCGGAGTCCGAACGGCCGGTTTTCTTCCGACAAGGCTTCGCTGAATTTGATGACATAGGACTTCGTCGCGGAGTATGCCGCGAAGTGCGGCATCGGCTGATAGCCCGCGGCGCTGCCGATATTGATGATCGTGCCCTCACCCTGCGCCCGCATACGGATGATCGCTGCACGATTCAGAAGGGTGAGCGCCGTTACGTTGAGCGCCACCAGATCGCGAAGTTCGCTCTCGCCGGTATCGGCCAGGTCACCCTCAGGTGCGATGCCGGCCGAGTTGACGAGATGGTCGAGTCGAGGGAGGCCATCGCGGAGTTGTGCCGCGAGAGCATCGACGTTGTCGGCGCGGGTGAGGTCGGCGACGTGCACTTGGGCGGCGACGTGGTGCTCCGAACCCAGTTCGTTTGCAAGGGTCTGCAGTGCTTCGCCAGATCGCGCAACGAGAACGAGGTCGTACCCCTCGCGGGCGTACCGGCGGGCGAACTGGGCGCCGATGCCGGAGCTGGCGCCGGTGATGACGGCTACGGGACGAGAGGAAGGAGGCACAGTGCGCCTTTCGAATCTAAAACGGATTATCTATCCGCTCGGATACTTTATCCGGAAAATCGTTGATCCGCGTACCATGGGGGCAATGAACACGATCAGGCGTGACGTCGCTCGCACGCGGCTTCAGATCATCGAGGCAGCTCGCACCCTGATCGGCACGGGCGAGAGCCCCGCACTCAATGCCGTGGCTCGCGCGGCCGATGTGGGAGTAGGAACGGTCTACCGGCACTTCGCGACGGTCGCTGAACTCGAGGAAGCGATGGTCTGGGAGCAGTTCGACACCCTTGCGAAGATCCTCAGTGACGCCGGGCCCGACCAACTCGCCCAGGTTCTCTCCGCGCATTTCCGCCTGCTCGTCGAAGACCCATTGTTCGAGAAGGTCACCTCGCGCCGTCAGCCCGCGCTGGAGAGGACGTCGCAGTTGCAAGCAGCGTTGATCGAGAAACTTGGAGAGTTGATGGGCCGCTCGGCCGAGCTAGGTCATCTGCGAACCGACGTCGAGCCCGCTCAGGTACTGCTGCTGCTGTGCGGTATTGCGCACTCCGCTCGCACGGCGCAGGAAGCTGGCGACAACATCGGCAGCGCGGTCATGCTGCGCGTCGTGTTGGACGGGCTACGCCCGGTCAATCAGACGCCGTAGCAGGTCATGCGCGCCGTTTCAGCGCGTCGATCATGTTGCCCACGATCTCGCCGATAGATAGGTCGGCGCCGGTACGTCCGAGCATCGCGGGTGCCGGGGTGGCTCCCGGCACCGTGTGACCACCGCCTAGGACCGAGTACAACGTGACCGGTTCGCGGCCCGCCTCGCGGTACGCAGATTCCTCCATCCGCGGGCCTTGCCGTTCGCCGAGCTTCTCGGGCAACAGCGAGACCACGGGCCCGCCGGTGACCCCGTTGCGACGAGCGAAGTACTCTGCGGTGTCAGGCGCGGAGAGCGTAACGCCCCCTACCTTGAACATCGCGCGCGCCCACCACGCCATGCGGCCCCCCTCAAACGGGACGATCCGGTCAGCAGTGCCGGCGACGAGCACGATCGGCAGCGGCCGTGCGGCCACCTCCGAGAATCCAGAGAGGAAGCCGGCACGATCGGGCATCGTCGCTGCGACGACAACTGCACCGCCCAGCAACTCGGGCGCCTCGTGGACAACGCGGAACACCATCTGGCCACCGTTGGAATAGCCAACGCCGACCACGGCATTCTTGTCGAAGCCGTGGCTTTCGTTGACCGAGTCGATGACGGCCCGGACGAACGCTACGTCATCCACCTGCACCTTCCGAGCCGGGAACGAGCTTTCGGCCCGCGCATCATTCCAGTTGCCTCTATACCCGTCCAGGTAGACGACCACCGCTTGTCCGTCCGCCGCGAGCTCGTCGAGGGCGCGGCCGGTGAAACGGCGGTGCGCCTCCCCGTTCTGCTTCGAGCCGTGGAACACCAACACGAGCGCGCGTTCTTGCGGCCCATCGGGGTCTCCAATCACGGTGAACGAGCGAGGTCGGCCAGCAACCGAGAGAGTTGTGCGCATTGCTTTTCCTTATCGAGTTTTAGCGGATCTCGCCGAACTGTTCATGACGCTAGACTCTGACACCATGTCAAGGTCAACCACTCGATGAGAATCGGCGAGCTCAGCCGGCGCAGCGGAGTCAGCGCTCGGTCGCTGCGCTACTACGAGCAGCACGGTCTCCTCTCGGCCAACCGCGAGTCGAACGGGTACCGCGAATACGACGACTCGACCGTGTCCCGCGCCGAGATCATCCACATGCTTTTCGGTATGGACTTTCGGCGCGAGGTCGTGCAATCGGTGCTCGCCTGCACCGGCGATGCCCCCGAGGCCGCGCACGACGAGCTCGCAGAGCAGCTCGAAAGGGTGCGGTCAGATCTCGCCGCGCGGATCGAACAACTCACCGATACGCACCGGCAGGTGAGTGCCTTTCTGGAGCAGCGGGGCATCTGATGGCTCAGCGCGAGGCGCCCAATGGCTAGCCGTCGCGCGGGTCGAACCCGGGCGGGAACGCCGGTGGCGCGCCGAGGAATCCCGTCAGCCGCTCTTGCCGCCGGTCTTTCGTGTCGTATGGCCAACGCTCGAGTGCGTGGGGGACGGCGCCTGGTCTGCATCGGTGATGCCGCAACCGGCGAGCAGCACTCCCGCGGCGACAACGACTGCCGTGAGCGCGGCGACGCGGGCCTGCGTGCGGTCAGCCATTCGTGGGCCTCTCCGCCGTCTTGTCACGCGTCAGATCAGACGTGGTGGCAATGCGTTTCATGCTCTCCCCTGACGACGCTATCCAGCGTAGTGAATTTGCGGTGCACCTCGGCCTCGGGGCGGGCCCCAGTTCGGGAGCAACGAACCGCGGGCGCGGCGGTTCGGCCACGGATGTCCCGCTGAACTCACGCATCACGATCGAAGTCAGACGAATACGGCCCCGCAGGACATGTCGGTAGTGAGATCACCCGATGATGGAGGAACCATGACCCGCGACACGCTCGACGACCTGCTCGACAGTTCGGCACCGGTGGGGAGCCCGGTCGCGAGGAGGCACCTCGACGCCATGATCGCCGACGCCCGCCGTCCGACCCCGCGGAAGCTCCGTCCGCGCATACTCGTCGCTGCCGGCCTCGCCGCCCTCTTCGCATCCGGCGGGGTGGGCGTAGCGACAGCCACCGGCGTCTTCTCCTGGGCGCCTTGGGCGCAGCAGCCGGTCGGCGCGGTGCAGTTCACGATGTCGAACGGGTTCGACTGCGAGATTCGATTCTCCGCATACACCGCCGGCAGCGATCCGGCCTACGTCGCGCAGGTGAACCGCGCCTTGGAGGGCTGGTACCGGTCGGACGACGTTCTCCCGACCGTGCAGAAGCTCGTTCCCGCGAAACTCGAGTCTCTCGGGCCGATCGAACTGCAGCCCGGCGAGACCCTCGAGACGTTGCCTCCGGGCGAGGCCGAACACCGGGAGTGGATCCGCAATTGGACCGCCTGGGACCTCGCGATCAGCGACGCGGAGTGGCAGCAACTTTCGAGCCTCGGGATGCCGCCGGGCGACCCACGCATGGAGGGCAGCGAGCGAAGCGGTCAGATCAACTGCCTCGATGAGAGCGGAAACTCATACCGGCCGGGTGCCGGGTCGTGAAACCCACCCACGCGCGGATCACCTCGGCCCTGAGCGAGTCGTCTCCGGCCTTGCTCGCCTACCTGCAGCGTCGCGTCGGACTCGACGACGCCCCCGACCTTCTCGGTGAGACGATGGTCGTCGCCTGGCGTCGAGTCGATGACCTTCCGGCCGATCCCGAGCAGGCGCGCATGTGGCTTTTCGGCATCGCCCGCAATACCCTGCTGAACCACGCCAGGGGGCAGCGCCGTCGCTGGGCACTGGCCGACCGCATCCGCCGAACGACGATGTCTGAGGCGACGGCCCCGCCCGCCGACCAGGGGGCGGAGATCCGGGATGCCCTCGCGCGACTCGAGCCCGATCATCGAGAGCTCGTGCAGCTCATCCACTGGGAGCGGCTGACGATAGCGCAGGCGGCAACCGTGCTCGACATCTCCGCATCGACGGCTCGTACCCGCTATGCCCGTGCGAAGGAGCAGCTGCGCGCCACTCTCGGCGTCGCGACGACCTGACCGACGACCGCGTCGGCAACCCTCCGAGCGACGCCCGCCTATCTAGACTCGTTCGCATGGTCAACGAGGTCAGCCGAGCCGCGTATTCGAACCGGGCCGCGGAGTACATCGAGGTCTTGGGAACGATGAGTTCGGTGCATCCCTCCGATCGGCAACTGGTGTCTAGCTGGGCAGGCCGGGTCGAAGGCGAGATCATCGACGCGGGCTGCGGTCCGGGCCACTGGACGAACTTCCTTACAGAGCAGGGCCACAATGCCCGAGGCGTCGACCAGGTGCCGCAATTCATCACGCACGCCACCGCCACCTATCCCCGCGCCAGTTTCAGCCTCGGCAGTATCGACACCCTTAACGCCGCGACCGGCTCGGTCGCGGGCATCCTCTCGTGGTATTCGCTCATCCACCACGAGCCCGACACGGTGCAGGCGCCGTTGGGAGAATTCGGCCGCGTGCTCGAGCCCGGAGGCTCGCTGCTTGTCGGGTTCTTCGAGGGCCCGGAGGTCGAGCGATTCGCGCACGCGGTCGCACCGGCCTACAGGTGGCCGGTAGATTCCCTCGGCGCCCAACTGAACGCGGCGGGCTTCGACGTGGCCGAATCCCACGTACGGAAGGTCGCTGGCGAACGGCCTCACGCAGCGATTGTCGCCCGACGCCGAAGCTTCAGCTGAGCGGCCGGCTCGCGGCACTCACCGACCGTACGGCGCCTTCCTATCGCTCGGCTGTTTCGTCGGGGCGAAGCCGCTTGCGGGGTAGCCCTCATAAGAGGATGCTTATCGCCAGTTCCATCCGTGATTTACCCGACGCGGGAGGTTTTCTGTGCCTGACGAGCTAAAAATGAGCGACGAAGAATTTCAGGAGCTGGTGAGGCAATGCGTCCTCGTCGCGCTCGAGGATGAACGTCGAAGTCCTGACTTCGACCATCTGACTGACGGTTGGGGGTCGCAAAGGAACCTGATGGCCACGCCTACCGGCTTTCTTAGCCCGGCTCAGAGCACTGCGGCCAAGCAGTCAACCGGAACGATCGACCCCGACGACACAGAATTAATAACCTCTGTCGCCAGAGCCCGCGCGCAGTCGGTGATCAAATTCAACCGGTCGGCAGCGGACATCGTCGCGAAGCTCGGAACGGAGGACGGGAAGCAAGGAACCCGAAGGGCGTGGACACTAATTGGCCTGAGCGCCACACTCGTCCTAGGCACGCTGGCCTTGATTTGGGGTGTCGCCACCGCCGACGGCGCCGACAAACTCCTCGCCGCGCTGCCCGGCCTAGCGGTCGTGCTCGCCACCTTTGCGGTGGTCGGGCTCGTCAACCCTCTGCAAACGATTGAGCGCGACTTCGTGTTTCGTCGCTGGTCGGACATCATCATGGCGTCCTTCCTCCTCCAAGCTGGCAGCTGGGACCCTGCGGATAACGCTCAGCTCAGGCTTGCGTCCGCCCGGTCCACGAAAGACTTCGCCGCGCTGGCAATCGCCTACGGCACGTCTACGGGGAAGACCCTCGACACGTTGACGGGCTTCCTCAACTCTGCCGCCGAAGCAGGCGGAGTGTCAGACAGTGATGAGGAGACGGAGATCCTCACGGTCACGAATCCCGGAGCCCAGACGGCAAACGTTGGGAAGGGTGTCGCGGATGTGCAGATAGTGGCTACGGGGCCGAAGGAACTCGCCTACGCAGTGTCCGGACAGCCCGCCGGTATCGATATCGACGCGAAGACGGGCGTCCTGAGCGGAACTCCTACAGGCGAACCCGAAACAGCCACGACGGTCGTCACCGTGTCCTCCACCGCAGACAGCGCGTCCGCTGCCGTCACATTCGACTGGGTCGTCGAAGCGGGAACGCCCGCCGAGACGAAGCCTGCCGACCCTGTCGAGATTGACGAAGAAAAGGATGCGGAAACGCGCGTCGCACTGCCGGGCTCGAAGCCGCCCAAAGTCGCTCGCGGGTAGGTATTCGTCCATTTGCCCACGAATGGGGCAGCCACCACTCGTAGGCGGAAACGAGGAAGCGACGCATGGCAGACCACGCTGATGGCCTACGGGTTCGATTACGGCGCCCCCTCCCATGGGGTCAAGCTCTCTTGATGGCCATCCTCGGAATAACGAAGACCGAGGTCGCGATCATCTTGGCGCTCGCCGGGCTGGGGTCCTGGCTCCTGATCCCTCCGGTTTTGCAACAAATGGCGAACGTCTCTTACCAGCCCCGCCAAACCTTGGCATTTGTAGTCGAGTTGCCAGCAACATTGGCAGACAAAACGCTCTTTATTGACGCAAGTTCCGAGGTGGTGTTGGCGTCGGAAACGGTAGGTCCGCTCGGCGGGACCGAGAGCCTGCACTTCGACGTCTTCGACGAGAGCGGCGCTCAGGTCAGAGCCCTAAGGGCGACAGTTCTACACTCAGGCGAACGAGTGGAGCCATTTCCGGGTTCGACCGTCGGGTGGCTTTGCGGTTTCAACGTTCCGACGGCGGACAGCAGCATGCTTGTGACGAAGCCCATGGTCACGTTCGTAGATGGCACGGACCCCACTGCCGCCGGAGCCTTCGACGATACGGAGACACCCCGTGACGGATGGACGTCGAATCACCGGATTGAGGACGAGACGGCGGGGGAAGCGGCCGAACTTGATGCTCGAGGGGTTGGGTGCATGAGGCATTTTGACAACATCCCAGCCAACGAGGCGGGGAATCGTTGGTTCTCGCCGTCGGATTACCTCATTACTTTCGTCTTCTCCGATGGCCAATCGGACACATACGCAGACGACCAGCGCGAATATCTGTATGCGCAGAACACAGAAGTCATCGTTCCCAATACCTGGGAGCAGGTATCCGGGTTCGTCCGTCGTGATGGTACGGAGATAGGCGGCGGCTACCTCGCTGACCTTTTAACCGCACAAGGATTTGCGA
>Ga0247741_1002390_pt1 | contig 10438 bp, 5 predicted proteins | sample UWRJL213509R2_FD_180945 | JGI IMG/M metagenome (GOLD analysis project Ga0247741, IMG submission 180945) | Plant litter microbial communities from Arlington Agricultural Research Station in Wisconsin, United States - UWRJ-L213-509R-2 | ecosystem: Environmental > Terrestrial > Plant litter >...
TATCTGCTCACCAACTCTAGTCCCAAGATTACCGTCAATCTTGCCTGTATTCCCTCGAACACCCGTATGCCCCTCAAGTTAGCAACTTCGTCCCATATCCTGCGTCGGTGACTATTGCCACTTCGTCAATGCATCTGGTTGACGGGTAACACCTGAAGGGTAAGCCCCGTTCAGTCCATATGTTCTTAATATCCAGTCTCACGAGTTTGTGAAGCCTTATCCTCTTCACACTCTAGTTCCCGAGAGAAAGGATTATCGAGGCCATCGAGTGAATGCGGCCCAGGTACGTTCTGCCTGTTACTTGTCCTCAGTGTAATGAACTAATATCTCCTCTGATTCACTAGATTTGGCGTCAAATGTTATAACCACTGCAACGTCAATCTCTTTCGCCTCGACCTCGCGCCTGAATACTGTCAAATATACGCCCCAAGTCGGAAACAAAGTCGGACTCCAAGGTTCGAAAGAGGAAGCGACTGAGGGTAATAGGAGTCGACGCTCGAATACAGGTGTGTATGCAACATCTTCTCAGCTCATCCGTTTACTGACGCGCCTCTTTCTCGTGACTAGGACGAGCGCTGCGTCGCTGAAGATAAAACATGGTCCAGCTGACGGTCTTGTATCAGGGTTACCATACCCTCAACCCCGGTTTCGCTTCAGGCAGTTCATCATGATGGATACGTCTCCAGAGAGTGGTGAAAGGGGGTTTACGCTGTCTCAAAGGCATGTATTTGATACTATACCGTCACTGTCTGTCGGAGGGTTGGTTCAGAGGCGAGGGCCGAAGAACGAAGACTCTGCGTGGGTGCTCCGATAATACCTGCTTTGTTATCTATGCTCTTGAGTGCATCTTGAGTGCATATATTCTTTTGATTATACTGATGTTCAAGTGCAGGTTCTGAACGTTGTCACCGTACATTCGACTTGAACGTCGCAGACGAAATTCGACTCCACTCACGATCACTAGACACTCGGAAGGCGAGGAATTTGCTCGATTTCAAGAAGAGACTTGCTCTACTCTCTTCGGAACACATATCCAATCGAAGTCTGATAGGTTCGTGGTACGTTCTTTCTCCGTTACCTTCAGTTCGACAACTTATCCTCATTTTTAAATCAGGCAACCGATATATCTACAAACCCCTTCTCATAGCCCTGAAATCTGTGCTTCAACATGGTCTACCTAACGCGTTGCAAACCAGCATCAGTAGATCGGCATTTTACACTTTGCCCCTTTTTGCAAACCACAGCTTCAAAAATTTGCATACAAGCTACTAGACTATGTTGGAGTGCCCTGGAAAATTTTTATGGGAGTTTTTTTGCTCGATCTGGCTGGATCTCGTTCAAAAGTCACTTACACCAACCATTTTGATGGTGTAAAAACCACCTTTTAAAATTCTACGCTCGCAAAACAGCCTTCTCCCCCCGAAAAAGTAGATATTAATGTTTATATAATGTCTGAGAGTATTGAAAAAAAAAACTGAACACGAGAGTCTAAAAATGAGGGACGAATTCGCGATTATCAAACTCCCCGACAACGCTAGTATATCTAGTACAATGATTTTATTAGATCCTTGCGTCATCAGAAGCGGAATCTAACTGGAATGTTTTTCCCAAGTTCATTTAATTATGAAGGGGTCGCCTTCGTCGACATACACCTTGCTGAAGAGAAGAATCCATAATATCAGAAAATTAGTACGCTTTCATGCAATACTCAGACACCAGATATTTCAATTCAAATACAGAACATAGACGAGACGAATCGGAGGCAGATGGCATATTAATTTGAGCTCATAAGAGGATTCTGCGCCGCTCGTCACCAACCTTCGGTTGGTTCCTTGCGGCTTCGGCGCTTTGCTTACATCTCTCTAGGAATCGATCTCATGTTTACTTTTGTGAAAAGATGGTTGCTCTCTCGTAGGATTGGAGCCGATTGCAGCGAGGCTTGCGTGTGCTCTAAATACCGATCAGCGAAGGAGAAATGTAGTATAAAAAAGGCAGGTTACTTAGTCCCACGACGCTCGGGGGCATTGGTCCCACTTTTCAAAGCCCATCCCACCAGCCTATTGTTTGCTACGACCAAACATTAGGTAATATCGACCGGGATAGACCTTTGCTTTCAGCAAGGTGACATGTGTGGTAGAATCAATAGAGCGAACACTGTGCATTGTAGAATGCAAAACACCACTCGACTTGTAAGGTATCCGTACTACAGAATGCACAAGCGTTAATTTAGGGCCGATGAAGGCAGGAAACAATTCCATGAGTATAGTACAGATATTTTCAAGGCTCAATGGAAACCTATCTAAGGGATACCAACCAAACAAAAAGTAAATCCTAGGGTAGGTTATTGAGGTGCATGTACTCTTCGACGTCAGATGGCTCTGCGTGGTGCTGAGTCATGAAATAAATAAAGTTCGATTGAATGGATATAAGCGCGACCATTGCATATTTGAGATACGGGGTTCCTACCTTATAATAATCGAGAACTGCGTCTCGAGCGGGTTGAATGATGTGATCATTCCATCCGTCCAAAGTCCAAATTCTATGAAAATTGTCACGCCATCTCCTATGCCCAGGACAACCTTCTCGAAGAAATATATATTCTAAAATTCCGTCAGACCTGCATGTGAGAGGAAGCACGTGGGCAATGCAGAGCAGAGCCGACAGGTTCTGGGAATGAGCTTCCTTTTTCCAGTCCTTGCCCATGTGGTATTCTTCAGCACTCTGACAGAGACTAAAATAATGGCGTTTATCAGTGTGGAAATAAAAGGATTGAAACTGAAGACCTACTGGGGGTGCAACATCATCATAAAGTGTTTAGCAACCATCATGTAATGCTGCCCCATAAATTTAACTCCCTGCAGTGGGGAATGCTGAATGAATAATCTATTTATAATCCAGCGAAGGTTCTTGTCAGCTCCAGGAAGAAGCTTGAGGGGAAACAACGAGGCGAGGTTTGAGGGCTCAATCTGAAGAATGTGAGAGTATTGCGCCTCAAAGATCAGCAAAATCGGATCTTGATCTGAGTCATGCCTTGTTTGCATGCAGACAGCCTGAAGGCCAGAGATGAGATGCGGGAATTTCTCCTTAAGATTCTATTGCCAGTTGGTAAATATCGATATCTCACCACAAGTTAAACAATCACGGCTTACCTGTTTGTCCAGCATCTTGATGATCTCGGACGACAGCGACCAAAATGCATCAGTCAAGTTGAATATTTCACAGATGCTGTCGAGAGTCTGAAATGATAGTTGGCTCAGCTCTTCTTGAAGTTGATGCGTGCAGCGTGGTCCGGCTTTAATGCACTTCTGGGTGACCCACAGGTAATCCCAAAAATCTGTGATAGAATGTGTTTCTTATTAATACTCGAAGAATAAATTTCTGAGAGGGTAGAATTGACTCACCGTCCTGATCATACTCCTGCTGGTGCATATGGCGCAGTCCAAGAGCTGCATTGTCGCCCAAAACGGACTCTCGACATAGGTAGAATTGATGGGATCGAAAGGGATCGAGTAGGAAGTCCGAAAGTGAGGCATGCAAAACGGATATATCGCCATCGGCGTCACATTCAATGACGGATGCCAGCTGGCTTAAGCAAGCTTCTGTTTCACCAGCTTGCCAGAAGAGCCATTTGCTCATTTTGTGTGTGTAATTCATCTCTTCATCGGAGCTGCCTAAGTCTGGGTTAACAACGATCAAGGTTCCGAGGACCAGTTTGACCGCCTCAATGTTGTCGACGTTGGAGAGTACATAGTGGTATAAGGAATTCAACTCCGCGTACGGCATATCTTTTTCCCCTATGGGAGGCTGAAGCCGACGAATGACGTCTAAACGACGATCTGGACGCTGGTGAGGGTCTCCACCGATATATTTGACTGTCGTCGATGCGAAGATGAATTGGCCCGACGACTTCCGGGTGAGCTCATGAATGACCTTGTTGGAGGGCCAGGACGACGGAATGTAGGAGGCGAGGGGATGTTCACGTCTGATCCTGTCGAATGAATCTTCTAAGAATCGGTAAATATCCTCTTCGGGGGAGAATTCATCGGAAAGAGCGAGTCGTGAGAGATGAGGTTGGATGGAATTTGAATTGAAGGTGGGTCGGAGGTGGACTTCCGGGCGGCTGGAAATAAGAATGCGAATACGGAGCGATGAGTGATGGAATGCTGCAACCAGCGACTTGACGATGCCAGACTGGACATCTTCTCCTTGACACTCGTCGAGACCGTCGATGATAATGACAAGGGGAGAGATGTCGAAGATGAGTCCGGTGGAGAAAAGCTGCTCAAGTGGCTCGATAATGAGCTTACTGAGTTGGACGTCGATGGATTGTTCGAAGATGAACGGGTTGTAGTCGACAGCTGCCGCAATGGGCTCTCGTGACGCCGGGATGGTCAGAGCAGTTTGATGAGCAATTGTTGCGACGAATCGATTCGCATTGTTGCGTTCACCGGCTGTCTTCCAGAAGAAGAAAGACGCCACGAGCCATCCGCAGGCCTCGCAGATCTCGGCGAGCGTATGTGCGATTGCAGATTTCCCTGCTCCTGCAGCACCATAGAGCCACATAATCAAAGTCTCCGAGTCACCTATTCCACATATCCAGTCGACTATTTTCTTGATGACTGCCTTGCGTGTATTTGGATGACATTTTGGTGCATCGAGTTGTTCTCGTTCTAGGGAGTTGTAGATGGCACCAAGTGCGGAATGCTTGCCAAGAAAGTCTAATCCTGGACCAATAGTCTCGTATAAGCTTGAAATATTGACCATTCAGAAGATTGTTACGCACCAGTAGTACGAGCTTGTATCTGGGTAATGCAGTTTGTATTGATTTGACTGTTCGTGATAATGGGGTTGTTAGCGTGGTCCAAAATGGATGCTAACGGCAATATAGTCAGGGATAGTCAGAACAGAACAACGAGCTCTAGCGCACCTGATGGTCCATAGTTGTAGCTATAAGCGACCTGATTCGGCCAAGCGGATGTACTTCCACTGGATTCAGCGGGATAGGGCCCCCAAGACATCCTGACTGAAGATGGTAGGTAGGGAGCTAACGTGCTAGCGCATGCAGACAGTTAGGAAAATATTATAGGCGGGTACCGTATTGGTGGACCGAGGAGTAGGGAAGTAAGCAGACGAGAAAAAGTTTCGAGTTGAAGGGTGTTTGAACTAGTTTCACTACCCAATGCACCGCCATGCCGGGTGGTGACTGGCATACACATATTCTCGAAGCTGCGCAGCACTGCCTGCCAACGTATAAGTGTGACGCCTCAAGGTGTAATTCAAAATACGTGTTATTCGTGGTGAAGGATCTTCACACTGTTTCAGCATAATCTTCGGAGACTGCTGCTGACTGCGTCTTAGATGGATCGATTCAGGGATGCGAAAAGTCCAGAAATGGCAGCTATGTCGGCATTCGCTCAACCGCGAGCGGTGTCCCAGTTATCACGTTGTTATCACGCATACTCAGCTATTCCAGGGTCGAACCGTACGGTATCCGCGTGCAACGCCGTTATCTCAGTGGAATCCCAGTAGTGCGAGCAAAATTGGTAGCACCCATAAGTCAAAAATAGTAGTGATTCCGATATTCATGATATAAACAACACTATTCAGCTGACCTTTGACCTCATGTAGACATAAATCGCATTACCTTTCGCTCGATTTTGAGTAGACAATTTAATGGCGGATACAAATATAAACGATGCTTTTATCCTAGAGCCACTGCCAAGGTCGCCATTAGCCACCAAGCCACTGCGGGTGAACACACCATTGGCAGTGGCTCTGGGGTATAAAGGCCCTTTATAAGAATATAAGCAAGCATGATTCCTATTGAATATAGAAACTAACCTCGGGAAATTGTCAAGTCATTGGATTTTGCGAGGTTCATGCTACGTTCTTTCTCTCTCTTGCCCTCAGTTCGACGACTTACTCTCACTTATACTTCATTTAGGTTAGGCGCCGCGAAACTCAACCGATGAACCTACAATCCCCTTCTCATCTACCTCAAATTTGCGATTTGGCGTGGTCTACCTATAGACGTTGCAACCCAGAAAATGGACTACTAAAGATAACTCGACGAAGGTTTAGAGAGCGCGGAAGAGGCAGCGACTAAGGGTCAATAAATTGGGTCTCAGATATAGGTGTCTTCCCTCCAATCTCTTCTCTGGCGCCTTTCACTGATATGTCTTCCTTAGCAGTCGAGCAGTACCTGGGCTTGTACCGCACCGTCCAGGCATTATATGGCCATTTTCTGAACATCAGCCTATCTGGCGGCATCGCACTCACATCGACACCAGGATTACCTCGAACTCCCTTTCACTCCGGCAGTCTCATGGGCCAAGGCGGAAGAGGTGGTTCATTGGTTCATGGGTTTGAAGTGCCCGACTAAAGGTCAGTTTCGTTTACTTCGTTTTCATTTCTTCGGAGGATGGTGTCGATGTCGAGGAGCGACAGAGACTTGGAGTTGGGTACTTGGGTTTGTTGTATAGATGCTTTATCTTTTACTGACGTTTGAGGCACAGGTTTGGAACTTTATTTCTAGCCACCCAGGACATGTGTCCCGAAAGAAGAGTTAAAACCTGCAACACCACATCGCTGGCTGCTTGGAAGGCAGAGAGACCTTGCTGAGAAGTTGGAATGTAAAGACTTTGCGTTGACGCTCATACCTAGACCGATAGCGCCTATGGAAGATATAGGACCCTTCTCGTCCACAGTTCATAGAAGAACGAGGATTCCGAGCAGGTGGTCAAATATAAAAAACAGTAGTACCCGTTGTACTGGACTTTCCTGTAGAACGCGGTGCACCGCGGCGAACTTAAATTGTCCATTTCCCCTCAGATGCGGCGCCTCTTGTCAATCTCCTCGTCTTATGTTTCCTATACCACCCGAAATTTTGCTAATCTGCTCCCACACAGGCTAATTCTTACTCGCGCGATCTCAAATTACCAATTATATGTCATGGAATTTGTGGTTTACTTAGTTGACCGGTTGTCTGCAGAATCATGTAAAGTTGTATAGCGCCCGACCAATGCTGTACTTACAGGTCGGTTGTGTCAACCACTTTGTCGATCATCATGTACACGATATTTTTAAAGGTTGAACACGCTCTACAAATGTGCGTAATTAGTTCTAGTTAGTGCTCTGGAAAGTCTCGCTCGGGTTTCCAGGCTTCCAAGATTCCAGGGTTCACGAATCCTCAAAAGCGCTAGAAACTGCGGGAAATTTGACTGGAAACTGAGACCGAGACAAAATCGATAGTACTAGCCAGGCATATATGTAGATTAGAATCGGAGATCAGAGGCTATTCACAGCTTAATTTCCGGTTCAAGAGCAGTTCTGTTCATTTTTTTGCAGTCTTGAGCAGTCGTGAGATGGAGGTGCGGGCCGTCGGCGCGATGACGTGGGAACCAATCATAGTCCACATCCAAAGTCAGCGACAAAAGACAACCAGGGCTGCAGCTAGCACCCACCACACTCAAAGGCGACATCAACACCTCTCAGTTCCTGTTCTATTGAAAGTCTACGCTTTCCCTCAATCTTCCCACCTACTCGCTGCGCAACCTGACCTGCTCGATCGTCAGACTTGGGAACACATAGCCAGTGTAGCAGCGCTGATTTGGATACACTGCCGTTCGCGAGGACTCTCCTCCGTAATCCACGACGTCAACCAACTCGAAGCCTCAAAACCTACTCCTCCCTCGGATTATGCAATAGATCCCTTTCTCTCGTGAAACCTCACTATCAAGTCGACTACAGCTCTGCTTGCACCTTCGTATGTCTCGTCCTTTGTCAGTCCCTTCCTTGATGATCTCATTACTACTTCATTCTCAGATGTCGAGAGGTGAATAGAACCCAGGATCCTTGCTACGTCGATCCACCCTTCCCTTTTCGCGTCAGGATGGAACGTTTGGCTCGTCATAAAACTGGCTCATTGAGATTGATCCCGTTCGCCTCCTCGCCTTGGTGCGTCTCACGACTTTCATCTTCCCTCGCTCTGCTCACAAATTCTAGTCACGAGGTCCACATATAGTTACCTGCGTTCCTGCGAACACTCTTTCGAGTTTCGATAACTTTGTCCTCTATCCAGTGCAGCCGGCAGTTATTCCTTGGTCAAGGTTAGCCGAACGAACTTGAAGGGCAAGTCTTTCCATATCTATATGCTTTCGAGATTCGGTCTAGCGACTTTGTGAGGGCTGATCCTCTTCCTACTCAGTTCTCGAAAGAATGAAATTTGGGGTCATCGAGTCAGCGTGACCAGGGTACTTCCTGGCTTTTTCATCCGCTGTCTAACAACCTAATATCTCTACTGCTCCCCTCGTTTAGGCGTCATACGTTATAACCACCATAAAAATCGATCAAACTCGTCTAGACCTCGCGCCTCGAAACTATTCACATCTACACTCTCAAGTCAGAGCAAAAATTGGACTCCAAGAACGCTCAAAGAGGATCAGCGGAGTGCGAGAAGCGAATGGGGCGAATGACCACATCATGATTTGGGAAACAGGGTACAGGTGTGTATGCGATAACTTCTGATTCTCTAGTTCGTCCTTTTCACTGACATGTCTCTCTAGCAACCAGCACGAGCGCCGCGACATTGAAGATCAAAAATGGTGTATTCTCCTCAATGACACCGCTAACGATCTAAAGCCCATTTCCCATCAGGCTTTTCGTGATGGGGGATGGGTACGTCGCTAGAGAGGAGAAAATCAACAGACGGTGGTCAGACTGTTCGTTGAGATAAAAGAAGGGTATTTTTCAGTACTGGCTACCGTCACCGTCTTGCAGAGGTCCGAGTCTGAAGTGATGACTGACGGAGACTCCTCGTCGGTCGCTCCGCGTCGGTTACTCCGACAGAATCTGTTTCTTTAATTTTTTTTTTTGGCGCAGATATCTTTTAGTTTATACTGATATTCGAGTCGACAGGTTCGGAACATTGTTATCGTCCACCCAGCTTAACACGTGAAACCAAGTTTCGAAATTTCAACTCCACCTCAAAATCACTGGACACTCGGAAGGCGAAGGACTTTGCTAAGAGATCGGAACTGAAATATGGTATGTACGTCGTCATCCAAACCTAACCCTTCAGCCGCTAACAATAATATATGTCTTTCTTGTCTAGATATCATAGGAGAATCATGACTACGAGCGGGAGGGTCAAATACAACACTAAGAAATAATCATATCCCTTGGTGATCTCATCGACTATGTGCACCGTAAAGATATTGCCGAATCATTAATCTTCTCTTGCCTTCAGTTAGTAAATCTTCTGTCGTTAACTCAACAAAGTGCGACTAGTTATCGATACGTGTATTCAACAACTCTCTCCTTGCGACATCCGTTGATTCATGCTCACTCAACTCCCCAATAGATATGGTGGTGTTATCGTACTATCACGCCTTCGTTCAGTGCCGAGGTTTCTGTAGGTATGTTTTACACATTTTCGATGCGAACATTAGACGCAATACTAACCACTCTCCCATACTGGTTAGTACCAACCTTTGAGGTTTTCGAGGATTCTCCGATACGTCAAAACCTAAGAACTCGTGGAATGAGGTGACAATGAGTCATGGGGAGCTTTCTCGACGCAGTCGAACATCTAGGTAAGTGAAGTCGTCGGATTGATCATTTAAATATCTGCACTCTATATACACATTTAGTTCTGTTTAGGTAGGAGTAAGAGAGAAATATAACATGTCTAATATAAAATCATTTTTATCCTTGCACCTTCGGAGCGGGGCCTCCTCAAATGAACAAAGGAACTCAGGTCCTCAGCGTCGGAATGATGAAGGTGACAACTGAGGAACGAATGTGGCAATGCCCAGTCTATAACACACGCACAGATTCAGTACCGACCATTACAAGAGCACTTCCCATCCTGCATAATATGTACTCTCGACCTATCCCAATGGTGAATCGAGATGGATTCTAGGACCGTAAGTTGTTTGGCCGCCTCATGACAAGCCTCACATATCCGCAGGTTCTTCCGTAGTACAACATGGCTCATGCCTTGCGTGATTGCGTAAGCCAACGCAAGTTTCTCGCTATGTTGGCATTGGATAGACTCTTCACTGACACCACACGCCGCCAGCCAAAGGCTCCATTCCTTGAGCTTCCGGTGGATGGCGCTCGAGGCATGGGACAGCTCCGGCGGGATCTCTCTGACATGAAAGACATGTGTCTTGCCATCGCCCATCGACAGTGTCACAGTACCCCGCTCCTTCGCAAGCCCTTTCTCCAGACGCTCTTGTTGCATGCGGGACGCGGCAGACAAATCTCCACAGGCCTTATGCACATCCGACATCAGGACGTAGGCCGACGCGAGCTGCTCGGGCGAACCAAGCCTCTTCACCGCGTCGAATGCCATCTGCGCGACAGGTAAATTCTTGAAATGCCGACAAGGACCAAGTACCGTCATCCACATCACGTCGTCTTCTCCGATGTTGCT
>Ga0247741_1002391_pt1 | contig 10436 bp, 8 predicted proteins | sample UWRJL213509R2_FD_180945 | JGI IMG/M metagenome (GOLD analysis project Ga0247741, IMG submission 180945) | Plant litter microbial communities from Arlington Agricultural Research Station in Wisconsin, United States - UWRJ-L213-509R-2 | ecosystem: Environmental > Terrestrial > Plant litter >...
ATCCCTAATTCGCGCTCTGATCGATCGCGACTGACTGTGCGGGTGGCGGTAGCACCACCACGCCATCGGGCCCGATCGTCGTCACCGCAGGCAACCGTCCGACCTCGCCGGTGATCAAACGCGCCCCGCGCTTGAACGTGAGCCAGTTCCACGCCCACGAGAACATCACGAGCACGCGGTTCTTGAAGCCGACGAGAAACATGATGTGGACGGCCCACCAGAGCAGCCACGCGAGCAATCCCGACAGCGCGAATCGCTTGGTCGCGACCACCGCGGATGCGCGGCCGATCGTCGCCATGTTTCCCTTGTCGTGATAGCGGAACGCGGGCCGCGCGGCGGTGCCGCCCTTCGCTTCCGCGGTGATGATCTTGCCGACGTGCTTCCCACCCTGGAGCGCACCCTGCGCCACGCCGGGTACTTGCGTTCCGTCGGAGATCATCTTCGCGAGATCGCCGATCACGAAGATCTCCGGATGCCCGGGGATCGAGAGATCGGGCAACACCTCGACGCGACCGGCGCGATCGCGCGGTACGCCGAGATCCTCCGCGAGCGGAGATGCCTGCACGCCGGCGGCCCACAGCACGGTGCGCGCGCCCAGGCGCTCGGTCGTGTCGCCCGTCTTCACCGTCACGCCCTTGGCATCGATCGCGGTGACGAGCGTCTTCAGGCGCACTTCGACGTGGCGCTTTTCGAGCGACCGCAGGCCGGCATCGGAGAGCTTCGGTGGATACGCCGCGAGCACGCGCTCGCCGCCTTCGTAGAGCACCACGCGCACCTGCGTGGGATCGATGCTGCGGAAGTCATGCGCCAGCGTGTGCAGCCCGATCTCGCCGAGCGCGCCCGCGAGCTCGACTCCGGTCGGTCCGCCGCCGACCACCACGAACGTGAGCCACTCGCGCTGGGCCACCGGATCTGCCTCGCGCTCGGCCGCTTCGTACGCGAGGAACACGCGGCGCCGGATCTCGAGCGCGTCCTCCACGGACTTGAGGCCCGGTGCGAGCTCGCTCCAGTCCTTGCCGAAGTAGCTGTGGGTCGCGCCGGTGGCGACGACCAGGTAGTCGTAGTCGAGTGCGCCCTCGTCGAGCACGACGTGCCGCTTTGCCACATCGATCGAACGGGCTTCGGCGAGAAGCACGCGCACGTTGCGCTGCTTCGCGAGGGCAGCGCGGATCGGATAGGCGATGTCGCTCGGATTCAGCGCGGCGGTCGCCACCTGATAGAGGAGCGGCTGGAACAGGTGGTGATTGCGCCGATCGATCAGCGTGACGTTCACCGGTGCTTTCGCGAGGGCACGCGCGGTCGCGAGCCCTCCGAATCCGCCGCCGATGATCACCACATGTGGGCGCCGCTCCATGGTCATTCGATGCTCCTGGAGTGCGCCAGGATGCTAATCGTGTACCGGAATCGGCGGGTTCGGATCATCGGGGTCGTTGCCGGTGGGCGTCTGGTCGTACGGGCGGCACTGACACACCTGGCAGCCGCGCTTGCGGTCCATCGAGCACACTTCACCGTTGACGCAGGTTCCGGCGGTGTTGCCGGCACACTGGTTCTTGACCTTGGGGCCGCACGCGGAGACCACGAGGGCGAGCGCGACGAGGATCGAGCGCATGCCCCACGGTACCCGAACGCCACCGACGTGTGGAATCATCGCTCCGTGAATCGGCGTGGGCTCGTGGCCATCGCGCTCGTCGCGGTGATGGCAACCGCGGCCGAGGCGCGCACGATCACCGTCCGCGTGTTCGACGACGCCGACGGCGATGGCAAGCCGGGCACCACCGAGCCCGGCGTTCCCGACGCCGTGGTCGCCGTCGAGAATTCGCTCTTCGCGAAGACGAACGAACGCGGCGAGCTCGCCATCGAAGCCGAGGCCGGCATCGTCTGGGTCCGGGTTCCCGACGGCTTCGTTCCCGGTCCGGTCTGGGCGCGGATCGATGGTTCGGATCGTGTGAATCTCCCGCTTCGCCGGCTCGCGAAACCGCTGACCGGACCGGTGACGTTCGTGGCCGCCTCGGACTCGCACGCCTCGCTGGTGCAGTTCTTCTGGCGCGACCTCGGTGACGCGGCGCTCGCGGCCGTCGAGCGCGACCCCGCGCCGGCGTTCTTCACGATCCTCGGCGACGTCACGCAGAACACGCTCCCCGCGCAGTTCGACTACGTCGACGATATGTTGCGCGGGATCGGCGTGCCGGTGGTGCCGGTGCCGGGCAACCACGATTGGTACGACGGTGGGCAAGCCTGGCGCGATCACTACGGTCCCGACAACTACAGCTTCGACCTGGCGGGCGTGCATTTCGTCGTCTGGAACATGGCGCTCAAGGACTTCGATGTCGGAGCGTTCTTCGCCGCCGATCTGAAGCAGGTCGATCCGGCGATGACCGTGGTGGCGATGACGCACGGCCCGCCGAGCCCGCTCGTCGTCGAGCAGCTTCGGGCGCTTGGCGTGGACTTCGTGCTGAGCGGGCACACGCACACGAACCGCGTGATCGATCACGGCGGCCTGCGCGAGATCAACACCGAGCCGTTCCTCATGGGCGGTCTCGATTTCACGCCCGGCGGCTACCGCGTGATCACCATCGACCACGGCGTGCTGACGAGCGAGCACCGCACCACGATCGATCACCCGCGCATCGAGCTCGTCGCGCCGGCGCGCGGCCAGTGCGTTCCCGCCGGCGGCGGCCCGCTGATCGTCGCGACGGAGCTCGATGCCGCCGAGGCCACCGTGACGGCGCGCGTGGATTGCAGCACGCCGCTCACGCTCTCGTTCCAGGGTGGCTGGAGCTGGCGCACCACCCTGCCCGCCCTGACGCCGGGTCCGCACTCCGTGGCGCTCGCCGGTGTCACCACCGGGGGCACGCACGTCGCACGGACGTTCTCGTTCGAGGTCTGCGTGCCCGAGGCGGCGCCGCTCGCCGGCGCTCCGTGGCCGCAACTCGGCGGCAACGCGGCGCACACCGGCGCGCGGGATCGAGAGCTCGCGCCGCCGCTCGTCGCGCGCTGGACCACGAGCGTAGGTGGTCACGTGATGCACGGCGCACCGGCGATCGCGCACGGCATGATCTACGTGACCACCACGGATCTCGCGAACGGTGATGCCGGCGGCGTGGTCGCGCTCGATCTCGAGACGGGTGCCCTGCGCTGGCGCGCCCCCGCGGCGATGGCGATCCGCGGCGCGGCCACCGTCTCCGGCGACATCGTCAGCGCGGTCCAGATCGATGGCACCGTGCTCGCGTTCGACGCGCGCAGCGGAGTACCGCGCTGGCGCTACGAGCTCGGCATGGGACTTCCTCCGAAGGCGGCGGCGACCTACGGCTCGATCGTCGCCGACGAGGGTGATCTCATCATCGGCAACCAGCGCCACCTCGCCACGATCGATGCGAGCTCCGGCCGCCCGCTCTGGCTGCGCGATCCGGTACGCGCCGCCAGCGAGTTCCCATCCCTCGCGACCATCGCCGTCGGAGACGATATCGCCGTGGGCGTCTTCGATCGCGAGCTCGGTGGCGTGCTCGCGTGGGATCGCGCGACCGCCGAGCTCCTGTGGCAGCTCACCGGCGATGTCTCGAATTCGATCAACGCCTCGCCGGTGATCGCGGATGGCCTCGTGTACCTCTCGAACGGCGCGACCGAGGTGATCGCGCTCGAGCTCGCCACCGGCGCACAGCGCTGGAAGTCGAAGCTCGATCCCACCGGCTACGATTGGGCCATCGCGACGATCGGCACGCCGGCGATCGCGAACGGCGTGATCGTGGTGCCCACGCTCTGGCGCGAGCTCGTGGGGCTCGATGCGACGAGCGGCCGGATCCTGTGGCGCTTCGGTGCCGCCGCCGGTACCGAGCTCCGCGCCACGCACTATGCCGGCACCGGCGAACGCGGGTTCGCCGCATCACCGGTGATCACCGGCGACATCGTCTGGGCCGTCGACACGAGCGGCCACCTCGCCGCGCTCGATCTTCACACCGGCGCGCTGCTGTGGCGTACCGATCTCGCGCTGCCGGTGCTCGCCGGCATCGCCACGACGGGAAATGGTCTCGTGATCGCCTCCTACGACGGCACCGTGCGTGCGCTCGTTCCGACGAAAGCCGAGCGCGCTCCGATCACGGTCGCCTCGTGCGATGCGCCGCCGACCACCGGGTGCTGCGATGCGCGCACGAATCCGGGCGGCGGCATCCTGCTCGCCCTGTTCGTCGCGGCGCAGGCTCGCCGGCGGCGGGTCAGAGCGTGAAGATCGTCGCGCCCCAGGTGTAGCCGGAGCCGAACACGCTCGAGAGGATCCGGTCGCCCTTCTTGACCTTGCCGGCCTTGCGCCAGTGATCGATCGTGAGCGGTACCGTGGCGGCGGTGGTGTTGCCGTAGAACTGGATCGAGTTGAGGATCTTCTCCTGCGGGATCTTCGCCACTTCGGCGACCTTCTCGTTGATCCGCAGATTCGCCTGGTGCGGCACGAACCACTGGATGTCGTCCCAGGTCATGCCGGTCTTCGCGAGCGCCGCGTTGGTGGACATCACCATGCCGCGCACCGCGTTGAGGAACACCCGCTTGCCGTCCATGTGCGGGTACATCATCTGGTTCTCGTCGCGGTTGCGCGAGTCGTAGTCGACGTACGGCAGGTTCTTGATCTCGAAGATCTTGAGATAGAGGCTCATCGCGCCCGAGCCATCCGCGTGCGCCGACGTGTAAACCACGCCCGCTTTCGGATCATCCGATTCCATCGGCCCGAGGATCATCGCGCCCGCGCCGTCGCCGAACAGCACCATCACGTCGCGACCGCGCGTGGTGTAGTCGAGCGAGTGGCTGTGCAGCTCCGCTCCGACGAGCAGGATCCGCTTGTACATGCCGGTGCGAATGAACGCGTCGGCCATCTGCAGGCCGTAGACGAAGCCCGAGCACTGCTGGCGAATATCGAAGCACGCGCAACCGCCCTGCGCGATGCCGAGCTTGTCCTGGAGGAACACGGCCGTGCCGGGGAAGTGAATGTCGGGCGAGAGCGTGCCGAGGATGATGCAGTCGATATCCTGCGGCTCCATGTTCGCGTCGATCAGCGCGCGCTTCGTCGCCTGCAGCGCGAGGTCGCTCGTGGCCACCGAGCCATCGTTCGGCACGTAGCGACGCTCCTGGATGCCGGTGCGGCGCTCGATCCACGCGTGATCCGTCTCGCTCTGCTGCGTGTCCTGGCGGACATGCTTGTCGTTGAGGAACGCGATCTCCTCGTTGGTGACGACGCGGTCCGGGACGTAACTGCCGAGTCCCAGAATTTTCGTACGGATCATGTGACGTGGATATGTCATTCACCCGCTTGACGACAAGCCCTGGAGCCACTTGAGGCGTGACAACGTGATAAGCACGGCCGCATCTATCGTGCGTGCATTGCTTGTCCTCGCCCTCGTCGGTGGTTGCCCTGCGGCGAGGACGGCAAGTGCGCCGCCGCAGAAGCCCGTCGAGGTCGATGTCGGCACCGTGAAACCGGGCACAGCGGCGCCGCGGCTCGTGGTGCTCCTCGTCATCGATCAATTGCCCGCGTGGGCGTTCACGGCGAAGCGCGCGGCGCTGACCGGTGGCTTCGATCGGCTGCTGCGCGAGGGCGCGTGGCACACCGGGCAACATCCGTCGGCGGCGACGCTGACGGCGCCGGGCCACGCGCTTCTCGGAACGGGCGAGCCCACCGCGACGAGCGGCATCCTCGCCAACACGTGGTGGGACCGCGATAGCGGGAAGCTCGTCGAGAGCGTGCGGGATCCGAACGGCGCGGTGACCTCGGCGTGGTTGCGCGTTCCCGGCCTCGGCGATGCGATGGCGGCGGCGAATCGGGCGCGGCCGATCGCCGGCAAGGCGATCGCGGTGAGCCTCAAGGATCGCGCGTCGATCCTGACGCTCGGGCACGCGGGCACGCCGATCTGGTACGACCCGAAGCTGCTCGCGTGGACGAGCATGGCGCCGCTGCCGTGGCTCGCGGAGTGGAACCGCACGCATCCGATCCGGGCGCACCTGCAGGACGTGTGGAAGCCGCTCGATGCGGCGCGCCTCGCCACGTTGACCGGCATCGGCGACGCGGCGCCCGGCGAGATCGGCGACAAGGGCTTCGGTCCGGTGTTCCCGCACGAGCTCGGCGCGACGAAGGATCCGGCGCAGGCGATCTACGCGGCTCCGATCGGAAACGACCTCGTTCTCGACACCGCGGCTGAAGCGATCACCGCCGAGCAGCTCGGCGCCGACGACGTTCCCGATCTGCTGATCGTCAGCCTCTCGGCGAACGACTACATCGGCCACGCGTGGGGTCACGAATCGTGGGAGGCGTGGGATGCACTGCTGCGCCTCGACCAGCGTCTCGACGCGTTCGTGACCGCGCTCGACGAACGCGTGGGCGCCGGTCGGTGGGCGATGATCGCGACGAGCGACCACGGCGCGAGTCCGATGCCGAAGGGCCGGATCACGTACGCGCAGATCAAGGATGCGGCCAACAAGGCGGCGGCGACCGAGCTCGGCGGCGGCGAATGGGTCGCGGATGCGCATTTTCCGACGCTGTTTCTGACGAAAGCGTTCTTCGCGCAGAAGGATCGCGCGAAGGCGCTGAAGAAGATCGTGTTCGCGCTGCGATCGTTCCCGGGGCTCGCGCGGGTGGAGCGCACGAGCGACGTGGCCGGGAACTGCGGCGCGCGGACCGGCGAGATGTTCCGGCTCTGCCTGAGCGTCGACCCGCAACGGTCGGGCGAGGTGCTGTTCATCCCGCGATCCGGCTGGACGATCGGCTCCGTCGAGGATCCGCACGCCACGGCGCACGGATCGCTGAACGACTACGACCGCGAGGTCCCGGTGATCATGCTCGAGCCGGGGCGGACCTCGCACGCGGCGCTCGCTGCGCCCGACGACACCACGATCCAGATGGTGCGCATCGCGACCGTGCTCGCGCGCTGGCTCGGCATCCCGCCGCCGAGCACCCTGCCGCGACCCTAGACTTCGTGCGGCATCGGCCGGCGCGGCGCGCGGAAGTAGCGCAGCGGCGAGTACGGGCCGAAGTTCGAGACGCGCGAGGTGTAGAGGTCGGCGTAGTCGTTGACCTGCTCGCCGAACCGCGAGTTCTCGTTGCCCTCGCGGAGGCACGAACCCCAGTGCGAGTTGTAGGCGCGGTCGACGCGCGCCTCGAGCGAATCGACCTCTTCGTCCATGAGCTTCGAGCGCGTGCGCAGTGAATCGACGTTGTCGCGCGTGAGACGGCGTTCGTCCTCGAGCCGCGCGCGCAGGGCGGGCTGCGTGTGCGCATCCTCGAGGAGGCGCTGCATCTTCTTGAGGCGCAGCGTCTGGTAATCGATCTCCGATTCGAGGTTGCGATGGCGTCGATCGAGGAGCTCGAGGTCTTTGATCTGCGCCTCGAGGCGATCGGCGACGCTGATCTCGCGCTCGAGCTCCTGCAGCACCATCGCCGTGCGCCACATGTGCTGCTTGCGCAGGCGAAGGATGTCGCCGTAGATGTGATCGCCGATATAGAGGACCTGCTCGCCCTTGATGCCCGTCATCTGCTCGAAGGCGACGACGTTGCCGCCCTGATAGACCTTGTCGCGGCTGAGGTGCTTGATCTCGCCGTTCGTGACCTGCTGGAACGTCACGGGATCGATCTGGACGAACGGGCGCAGCTCGTTGAAGAACGCCGGCTTCGCGCCGCCGACGATCACGATGTCGAAGTAGTTGCGCCACGACGGGTACGCTTTGCGCTCGCCGTCGAGGAGGTAGCTCATGACGACGGTGGTGTAGTCGTAGAGCGAGTTCGTCAACAGAAAGAGCTTCTTGCCCGAGCTGCGGAACTTGTGCAGCGTCTCGCCGAGCAGCGGATCCTTCGCGATGTACGAGGGCAGGTCCGCCTTGATCACGCTCTTCAGCGTGTCGTCGCGGTGCGCCTCGTCGATCGCGGTGCGGATGTCGCCGAACATCTTGTTGTAGTCCACGGTGCCGGTCTGGCGATCGGCCCAGTCGACCATGGTGGTGAACATCACCGCCTCGGGGAGACCGAACAGCGTGTCGATCCACTCCCAGCGATCGTCGGAGAGGTTGACCTTCTCGTTGCGGTAGGTCGCCTTCCGCTTGTCGTGATCGAGCTCCTTGAAGCCGTGGTAGCAGCGGCCAATGTGGCTGTGGCGATCGAGCTTGAACACGTTGCCCAGCTGCCGATCCACCATCACGCCGCGGATCGCCCAGCGCGGGTCGTAGTGCAGCCCGCGAATCGCCTCGGGGTAGCCGTGCTTCTCGATCAGCTTGCGGAGCGTCAGCTCGATCGAGAGCTGCTCGAGCTTCTCCTGGTGGTAGAGCGCGAGCGTGTAGTCCATGTCGAACCCGATCATCTCGATCGAGTCCATGCGGAGGTTCCGGTTGCAGAACACGCGGTTCTTGCGGGGAACGTCGATCTCGGTCGTGGTCTCACCCAGAAGCGTACCGAGCTGCGCTTCGAGGTCCGGGGGCGCGACGACCATTCGAGATAATTGTAGCGTGATCTCGCCGGCTCGGCGCCACGTTCGGGGTGCGTGACTGGGATACAGTGGGGTATGGCCGCGTCGGTACCTCCCTGGAACCGTTCCCCAGACCCGTTCGCCGAGCTGATCTCCGCCGAGGCCATCGCCACGCGGGTCGCGGAGCTCGGTGCGCAGATCACCGCGGAGTACGCCCCGCTCGTCGGTAGCGCCAACGTGGTGGTGATCGGTGTGCTGAAGGGGTCCGTGATCTTCCTCGCCGACCTCGTGCGTCATATCGCGCTGCCGATTCATATGGATTTCATCGGCATCTCCTCGTACGGCGACGCCACCGTGTCGTCGGGCGTGGTGCAAATCACGCAGGACCTCTCGCGCCCGATCGAGGGGAAGCACGTGATCGTCGTCGAGGACATCGTCGACACCGGCCACACGGTGCACTACCTCCTCGAGAACCTCGGCACGCGGCGGCCCGCCAGCATCAAGCTCGCCTCGCTGCTGCACAAGCCGGAGCGCGCGGAGCGCCAGGTCGCGATCGACTACCTCGGCTTCACGATTCCGAACAAGTTCGTCGTCGGGTACGGCCTCGACGTCTCCCAGCAGTACCGGAACCTCCCCTTCATCGGATACGTGCAGGGCGTCTAGAGCGTGAACACCGACGGGCTCCAGAAGCTTCCCGCTGCGCTCTTCGAGATCGGGAAGCTGATCGGCTCGGATCTCGATCCCGGGATCCTGCTGTCGCGGATCGCGGAGCTGATCTGCCAGCTCATCGATGCGAAGGCTTGCTCGGTGATGCTCCTCGACGCCGATCGCAAGCGCCTCCTCGCGAAGGCCGCCTACGGCCTGCGTACCGAGCGCATGCACACGCTGAGCTTCGCGGTGGGCCAGGGTGTTGCCGGCTGGGTGATGGAGCGCGGCACGTCCGCGCTCATCGGTGACGTCAGCCAGGATCCGCGCTACCTCACGCTGCCCGCGAACCAGACGCCGATCGCGTCGATGATCTGCGTCCCGCTGCTCGCGCGCGGCGAGCGCGTCGGCGTGGTCACCGCCACGAGCGAGCGGGTCGACGCGTTCGATGCGAACCACCTCGAGCTCGTTCGCTTCATCTCCACCACCATCGCGCTCGATATCGAGAACGTTCGACTGCACCGCGTGGCCGTCACCGATCCGCTGACGGGTGCGTACAACCGCGAGTTCCTGGTGCAGCGGCTGCCGCAGGAGATCGAGGCCGCGATCGAGCGCGATCGCACGCTCTCCGTCGCGATGGTCGACGTCGACCACTTCAAGGCCGTCAACGACCAGCACGGCCACGGCGTCGGTGACGTCGTCCTCGCCGAGGTCGCGCGTCGCTTGCGCAGTGCGATCCGTACCGGCGATCTCCTCGTGCGCTACGGCGGCGAGGAGTTTCTCGTCGTGCTCCCCAAGGCCGACGCCGGCCGCGCGTGGGAGGTCGGCGAGCGCATGCGGCAGCGCGTGTGCGAGCGCTCGTTCGATGTCGGCGATGGCGTCGCGCTCATGCTGCGCATCTCCGTCGGCATCGCGCAGTGGCGGATGAACGAGCCGATGCCCGATCTCATCGAGCGCGCCGACGTGGCGCTCTACGGAGCCAAGGAGCGAGGTCGGAACCGAGTCGAGGTTGCCCCGTGACCGACGACAAGAAGCCCCCGAAGCCCGATCCGTTCGCGCCGCTGCCGCTGGCAGATCTCCCGCCCGTGCGCAGCAAGGACACCTCGGGTCCGATCCCGAAGGCGACCAAGAAGACGACCAGCGGGCCGACCAAAGAGACCCTGCCCGGCGCAACCCCGCCGACGATCACGCCCCCGGCCCCCGTCTCGAGTATCCCGGACTCGTCCGCGAAGCCGCGATCGAAGACGCCGAGCATCTCGCCCGTCGCATTCGCGCAGCCCGCGCCGGCGCCGGAGGACGTGACGTGGACGTCGTCGGGCGGACAGCGCCTCGGCGGAAACCCACCGACCGGCGGTCGCGCCG
>Ga0247741_1002392_pt1 | contig 10433 bp, 8 predicted proteins | sample UWRJL213509R2_FD_180945 | JGI IMG/M metagenome (GOLD analysis project Ga0247741, IMG submission 180945) | Plant litter microbial communities from Arlington Agricultural Research Station in Wisconsin, United States - UWRJ-L213-509R-2 | ecosystem: Environmental > Terrestrial > Plant litter >...
CTTCGTGAACGGGGTCGAGCACGAGCACTGGCGGGTCGACCTCGACGGGGCGATCGCCGATCCCTTCCGCACCCTGACCGACGTCTTCATCAGCAGCCCGGAGCACTTCCTGGAGCGAGTCGTCGCAGCGCACAATGGCGGCCGGGCCGACGGGAGCTATGCCCAGAGCATGCTGCAGGCGGCGGGGGCGATACCGCCGATCACGTCGGAGCACGGTGAGTTGTCCGCCGTCGGCGCGCTCATGCAGCGGCTCCCCCACGCGAGCGCACTCCACATCGCCAACAGCGCGCCGATTCGGATGGCGCAGCTTCACGCGGTGGATGATTCGGTCGAGGTCTTCTGCAACCGCGGTGTGAACGGAATCGACGGATGCCTGTCGACCGCGATCGGCTACGCGACATCCACCGCGAGGCCGACCTTCGTGGTGATCGGCGACCTCACGTTCTTCTACGACATGAATGCGATGGGGATTCGAGGCGTCCCCGACAATCTGCGCATCCTGCTGCTGAACAACGGTGGCGGCGCGGTGATGCACGTGCCCCTGCCGTCGGACTATTCGGCTGTGGCCGGCCGTCATGTCAGCGCCGAGCACGCCATGAGCGCGCGTGGGTGGGTCGAGTCGCTCGGGATCGACTACTCGGCTGCCTCCACAGAAGACTCCACGGCCGCCGGGATGGCCTGGCTCACGGACCTGGGTCAACCCGGGCCGAGAGTGCTCGAGGTGTTCACGGAGAAGATCTCGGACATCGCACAACTGAGGTCCTACTACTCGAGGATCGCGGGACACAAGCCGCCCACCGCCCTCCAACGGGTCAGACGACTCGTCGGAAAGGTGCTGCGGCGCCTCGGACTGCGGTAGCCGAAGAGGTCGGCGAGGAGGCGGAGTTGCACCGAGTGCGCACACTGGCGGGTCGCGTTCTGGCGAAGGTCAGAAGGCCTCCGGCGCGGGTCGAGATGGCACGCCCGTATGTCGTCCGGGTCGATTCGCCCCCGGAGTTGGCGGGGATGCACGCGGTGGTGTCAGGCGGCTCCGGCGCGATCGGCCGGGCGATCTCGTTCCGCCTGGCGTCCAGTGGCGCGGAGGTCTATGTCCTCGGGCGCGACCTCGCGCGGCTGGAGGCCGTCGTCGACGAGATCCGCGCGGGCGGCGGGACAGCGCACGCCGCTCAGGTCGACCTCCTGGACGACACGGCCCTCACCGAGTTCTTCGCATCGCTGGCGACGATCGACATCCTGGTCAACTGCGCGGGCGGAAGTGCACGGGGGGACCACGCGCCTGTCTGGGAGCAGTCGCTTCACGTCATCGACCGGATCCTGTCGGTGAATCTTCGTGCCGCCATCGCGTGCGTGCGCGCGGTCGCCCCGAAGATGATGGCGCAGGGCTCGGGGCGGATCATCAGTGTGGGCTCGATCATCTCCGGCGCCGGCAAGGCGGGCTTCGCCGATTACGCGGCAGCGAAGGCCGGGCTGAGCGGATACATGAAGTCCGCGGCCATCGAGCTGGGCCCCTCCGGCGTCACCGTCAACATCGTCTCTCCCGGCATCGTTCCGCGCGGCCGCCTGACGCAGGAGGAGCTCGACCGGTTGACGCAGACCAACGTGCTGGGCGCTGTCGGCCACGAGGAGGACGTCGCAGAGGCCGTCGGGTTCCTGGCGAGCCCGCGTGCCGGGTTCATCACGGGTCAGGAACTCGCCGTCGACGGCGGGCGTTCACTCGGGCTGCGGGGAGATCTCTGAGCAGGCGATCCGCGACGCACGGCGGTGGCGCCGGGAGAGTCGGCTAGAGCTCGCCCGGCGACATCGCCTGCGCATCGAGCTCGTCGACGATGTGGCGCGCCCGACTGACCTGCACGCCCTGCTTGCGCGGCGCGTAGACGACGAGCGAGTGGAACACGAACCGGACGATGAAGGCGATGATCAGGGTGATGCCCGTGGCGATCACGGCGGAGATGTGTCCGCCGCTGACCATGAGCGCCACGACCGGGATGCGGATGATCAGCTCGGCGTTGTTGAAGGTGAACGACTTGGCGAACCGCGCCCACACACCGGACGCCTCGCCTCTCATGTCTTGGAAGACGAACCGCTCCTGCAGCAGGAAGTTCGCGATGATCGTCACCTCGGACGCGATGATCGCCGCCACGATGTAGTTGACGCCGAGGCCGGTGAGCGCCCACACGATCGCGATGTTCGCCACCGCCCCGAGTCCGCCGATCACGGCGAACAGCGACATCTTGCCGAATCTCAGCGCGGTGAGCTGCGTGAGGAAATGCAGACCCTGGCGCATCGACGCCTTCGACTCGCCGGCGTGGCGGCCCGCGAAGTGGAACGGGACCTCGGCGATGCGCAGGTTCTTGCGCGCCAGGATCTCGAGGAGGATCTTGAAGCCGCGCGGTTTGAGGGAGGCGGCATCCACCGTCCGCCGGTCGATGAGGAAGAATCCGGTCATCGGATCGGTGACGTCCTTCAGGCGGACCGGGAACATGGCCCGGGTCAGCGCGGTCGAGACCTTCGAGACCAGGACGCGCGTGCGATCGGCGAGTCCCCCCGACGTGCCGTCGCCCGCGTAGCGCGAAGCGATCACGACATCGACGTCACCGCGCGCGAACCGCGCGTACAGATCCCGGATCTCCTCCGGAGGATGCTGCAGGTCGCCGTCCATGACGAGGCAGGCATCGGCCGCCGCGGTCGCGAAGCCTTCGAGGACCGCACCACCGAGCCCTCCGGTGCGGTGATCGCGGTGGATGAGCCGAACGGGCACCGCGGCGGAGGCCGCGACCTCCCGGATCACGTCGGGTGTGCCGTCCGTGCTGTCGTCGACGAAGATGATCTCGGCATCGATCCCACGGGTCTCCGTCGCGACACGACGAACCAGCTCCGCCACGTTCGGAGCTTCGTTGTACGTCGGCACGATGATCGAGAGTTGCATGCGCGTCTATCGTCGCATGTGCCCGCGGGTGCAGCATCCGGCAGTCGCACAGGCTGCATGCCGGAGAATGGAACGATGACTTCCCCCACCTCGACCATCACGGTCTTCGGCGCTGACTGGTGCCGCGACTGCGTGCGCACCAAGAACCAGCTCAGTTCGCTGGGCGTGAAGTACGACTATGTCGACCTCGTGACCGACCCCGCCGCGGCGGACGTCGCACGCGAGATCTCCGGTCGCACGAACATCCCCGTCGTCGTGTACCCCGACTCGTCGCACCACGTCGAGCCGTCCAACGCCGACGTCGAATCGAAGCTGCGCGAGCTGTCCCTTATCTAGGCTGTGGGGCCTCAGTAGGCTGAAGCCTGTGAGCAGAGGCGCAGTGTGAGCGAGGGCGTGCAGGACAACACGCGCACGATCGAAGGGTCGGTCGTCACCGACTTCACCGATCGCATGAGCTACGGCGGGTACCTCGAGCTCGACACCCTCCTGGCGGCGCAGCATCCGCTCAGCTCGCCCGAGCATCACGACGAGCTGCTGTTCATCATCCAGCACCAGACCACCGAGCTGTGGCTCAAGCTCGTGCTGCACGAGCTGTCGGCGGCGTGCGTCTACCTGCGGGAAGACCGGCTCGCCCCCGCGCTCAAGTGCATCGCGCGCGTCAAGCACATCCAGCGCACGCTCACCGAGCAGTGGTCGGTTCTGGCGACGCTGACTCCGGCCGAGTACGCGCAGTTCCGCGGCGTCCTGGGCAACGCGAGCGGCTTCCAGTCGGCCCAGTACCGCGCGGTCGAGTTCACGCTCGGCAACAAGAACGCCGGGATGCTGCGCGTGTTCGCGACGGACCCCGCCGCCGAGCGGCTCGTGCGGGAGAGTCTCGAAGCCCCGAGTCTGTACGACGAGTTCCTGCGGATGCTCGCCCGGTCGGGGTATCCGATCCCCACCGAGGTGCTCGAGCGCGACGTGACCAAGGCGTGGACGTTCACACCCGAGCTGGTGCCGATCTTCGCGTCGATCTACGCCGACCCCCAATCCCACTGGGCTGCGTACGAGACATGCGAAGAGCTGGTCGACCTCGAGGACAACTTCCAGCTGTGGCGGTTCCGGCACCTGAAGACCGTCGACCGCATCATCGGGTTCAAGAAGGGAACGGGCGGATCGAGTGGTGTGCCGTTCCTGCAGAAGGCGCTCGAACTCACCTTCTTCCCCGAGCTCTTCGCGGTCAGAACCGAGATCGGGCAATGAGCGTGTGCCGCAGCCGGTCACTGAGTAGCGCCGTCAGGCGCGTATCGAAGTGCGCGGTCAGAACCGAGATCGGCCAGTGACGGATGCCTCACCACGACCCGTTCCTCCTCCTCGAGCTGCTCGGGCCCGACGTGAGCCTGTGCCGTCGCGCGCTGAGCGGTGAGGCCGGCGTCGCGCTCCCGCCGCTCATCGACCACCATGTGCACCTGCACCTGATCGACGAGCGTCGACTCGGGGCGCACGGCATCGCCGGTGTGCTCGACCTCGGCGGCGACCCGGTGACCCTCGCGCAACGTCCGCACGCCGGTATGCCGCGTGTCGCATATGCCGGCGCATTCCTGACCGCCCCCGGCGGCTACCCGGTCGGCCGCTCGTGGGCACCGGCCGCGGCGGTGCGGGAGGTGACCGACCCGTCGGCGCACCCCGGGGTCGCGGGCGGCGCGGCGACTGCGGTCGACGAGCAGGTCTCGTTCGGGGCCGCCGTGATCAAGGTCGCTCTCAACGCGCAGGCGGGCCCGCTGCCGGATGCCGCCACCCTGGCCGCGATCATGGAGGCGGCGCGCGAGCACGGGCTGCCCGTCGTCGCGCACGCGCAGGGCGCCGGGACGGCCCAGATCGCGATCGACGCGGGAATCGACACCCTCGCCCACACCCCGTTCACGGAGCTGCTGGATGCCGCACTCGTCGCCCGCGCGGTGGCCGGCGGACAGCGATGGATCTCAACGCTCGACATCCATCGCGACGAGGAGCGGAGCCGCGAGATCGCAGCGGCGAACCTCACCGCATTCGTCCGCGCCGGCGGCACCGTGCTCTACGGAACCGACCTCGGAAACGGCGACCTGCCGGTCGGCATCAACGCGCGCGAACTGTCGGCCCTGCACGGTGCGGGCCTCCGCGGCGAGGCTCTGCTGGCGACGCTCACCGATCCCTGGCCACGCGCGGACCGGTCCGACGGCGTCTGCACGTTCGTCCCGGGCGATCCGCCCACCGACCTCGACGCCGTGGCCGCATGGCTCGGTGGAGCGACGGTCGTCCCTACCGAGGAGCTGATCCACGATGACCACGGTTGACGGCACTAACGCACGCGCGGCCGCCGACACGCTCGCCGAAGAGGCCGCAGCCCTCGATGCAGCCGATCCCCTCTCGCCCCGCCGCGACGAGTTCATCGGCGCCGAGACGTCCCTGGTGTATTTCGACGGCAACTCGCTCGGCCGCCCGCTGCGCCGCAGCGCGGAACGGCTGGAACGGTTCGTGCACGAGCAGTGGGGCGGTCGCCTGATCCGCGGATGGGACGAGTCCTGGATGGAACTCCCGTTCCAGATCGGCGACGCGATCGGCCGCTCCGTGATCGGGGCGGCGCCGGGGCAGACCGTCGTCGGAGACTCGACCACCGTGCTGCTGTACAAGCTCATCAGAGCCGCGTTCGACAGCCGGCACGCCGCGGACTCGGCCCGCGTGGAGATCGTGGTCGACACCGACAACTTCCCCACGGACCGCTACCTCGTCGAGGGCATCGCCGCCGAGCGCGGCGGCCGAGTGCGCTGGATCGAGGTCGACCGTGCGTCGGGCGTCACCCCGGACGCGCTGCGAGAGGCGGTCGGTCACGAAACCGCCGTGGTCGTGCTGAGCCAGATCGCGTACCGCTCGGGCTACCTCGCAGACGCGCGGCACCTCACGCAGATCGCGCACGACGCCGGAGCCCTCATCCTGTGGGACCTGTGCCATTCCGCCGGATCCGTCGCGATCGACTCCGATGCGTGGGGGTTCGACCTCGCGGTCGGCTGCACATACAAGTACCTCAACGGCGGGCCGGGCTCTCCCGCGTTCGCCTACGTCGCGGCGCGACACCAAGCGACGCTCGCGCAGCCGATCCAGGGCTGGATGGGCAGCGCGGACGTCTTCGCGATGGGACCCGGGTACGCACCGGCGGCCGGGATGCGCCGCTTCCTGTCGGGCACGCCGCCGATCGTCGGCATGCTCGCCCTGCAGGACACCCTCGCGCTGATCGAGGAGGTCGGCATCGACGCGATCCGGCAGAAGTCGATCGCGCTCACCGAGTTCGCCATCCGACTGACCGACGAGCTGCTCGCCCCGCTGGGGGTGACCGTCGCCTCGCCCCGCGATGCGTCCGAGCGCGGAGGGCACGTCACGCTGCAGCATCCGTCGATGCGCGCCGTCACGGCGCGATTGTGGACCCAGGACGTGATCCCCGACTACCGCGACCCGGGCGGGCTCCGCATCGGCCTGTCGCCCCTCTCGACCAGTTTCGCGGAGACCCTCGACGGCATGATCGCCGTCCGTGACGCGGTCGCCGGCGAGACCGCGTAACCCGCGCGGAGCACGCCCCAGCCCGTGGCTACACTGGCGCGATGAGCTCCGACGCTCCCGACGCCGGCGCGGCCTCGGCGTACGACGCCCCCCGCGCGACCCGCCTGTCCGCAGGCACGATTGCCCGCTATGCGACCGGATCGGTCGGCACGGGCGGCTTCGCGACCCTGCCAGGCCTGGTGCTGACGTACTACCTGACCGATTCGCTCGGGGTCGCGGCTCTGGCGGCCGGCGCCGTGATCACGACCGCCAAGGTCTGGGACGTCGTGATCGACCCGGTGATCGGCGCGCTCACCGATCGCGATCTTGCACGTCACGGCACGCGAAGACGACTTATGCTGATCGGCGCATGTTCGATCGCCGTGCTCTTCGCGCTGACCTTCGCCGTGCCGCCCGCCCTCGGGGCGGTCGTCGGGGCGATCTGGGTGCTGATCGCGTTCCTGCTGACGGCGACCGCGTTCAGCCTGTTCCAGGTTCCGTACATCGCGCTGCCCGCCGAGCTGACGCCCGCGTACGACGAACGCACCAGACTGCTGACCTGGCGGGTCGTGGTGCTGACGTTCTCGATCCTGCTGTTCGGGGCGGGTGGGCCCGCGCTGCGCGGCGTCACGGACGACCCGACGACCGGATATCTGATCATGGGCGCCGTCTCGGGTGTCGTGATCGCGATCGGGATGCTGGTGGCCACGACCGTCGCACGGCGACCGGTCACCGGCGCACCGCTCGCGACTCCCCCAGCCGTCGGGCGCGAACGGGTCCCGATCCGCGAGCACTATGCGGCCGGCATCCGAGCCCTCCGCCGCAGCGCGCCGTTTCGCGCACTGCTGTGGACGTTCGTCCTGCAGGCGCTCGCGACGGGCCTCATGCTCGCCGGCGCGCAGTACGTCGCGACATGGGTGATGGACTCCGAAGACGCCGTTCAGCTGCTGTTCATCGCACTGATCGCCCCTGCCCTCTTCGCGGCCCCCGGCTGGGGATGGGTCTCTCGGCGCCTCGGCAAGGAGCGCTCCTTCGCGATCGCCAGCTCGATCTTCGCGCTCGCCGCGCTTTCGATCGTGGGGGCGCTGTGGCAAGCCGGCGACTGGATCTACGCACCGGTGGCCGTCGCGGGCATCGCCTACGCCGGCATGCAGTCGCTGCCCATGGCGATGCTGCCCGACGTGATCTCGCACGACGAGCTGACCTCCGGTCCCGGTCGGGCGGGGGCTTTCAGCGGCGTGTGGACCGCGGGCGAGACGATCGGCTTCGCGCTCGGCGCCACCACGCTCACCGTGGTCCTCGCCGTGACGGGCTATGTCTCGTCGACGGCGGGTGAGAGCGTCGACCAGCCGGGTGCCGCGATCGCGGGCATCGTGATCAGCTTCAGCGTGGTGCCCGCCGCTTTGATCGGCCTCAGCCTGCTGACACTCACCCGATACCGCCTGCGCCGCACCGACATCGACCGCCTCGTTTGAGATCCAGACGCGCACCGGCTGGAACTCAGTTCCGCGCCGTAAGCTGAAACCTCCCGCCCGAAGGAGAGCGCCGTGACGCCCAACGCGAAATCACCCACCCTCGCGAAGTCCGCTTCCGCCGGGTCCGGAGCCGACGCGCCGCGCCTGCCCGACTCCGACAGGCTCGATGCCGCGATCGCCGAGCTCGGCCTCGGAGCGCGCGCCTGGTCGCACCTGACGCTGGGGCAGCGAGCACGACTGCTCGAACGCCTGCACGCCACCACGGCCGCAGCCGCCGAAGAATGGGCCGACACCGCAGCCCTGTCGAAGGGCCTCGAGCCCGGACACGCACTGCGCGGAGAGGAGTGGCTCGGCGGGCCGTACGCGACGCTGGTCGCGCTCGAGGCGTACCGCCGGAGCCTGGAGGCGCTCGCGAAGGGTTCCAGCCCGCTGAAGGGCGTGACGACGGATGCCGCCCCCGGCGGCCGGCTTCGGGCGCACACCTTCCCGCTCGCCGCGATCGACGGGCTGCTGCTGTCGGGGTACTCGGGAGAAGTCTGGTTCGAACCGGGGATCTCAGACCGGCAGGCACGGGCGTCGGCGGGGCTCGGCCAGCTCAACCCCACGCAGAGCGGCGGTATCGGCCTGGTGCTCGGCGCCGGCAACGTCACCTCGATTCCCGTCCTCGACGTGCTGTACGAACTCCTCGCCTTCAACCGCGTCGTGATCCTCAAGGTCAACCCGACCCAGGACGCGCTGGTTCCGGTCTACGAACGAGCGCTGGCGCCGCTCATCGAGGCGGGCTTCCTGCGCATCGTCCGTGGCGGCGGAGAGGTCGGTGCGTACCTGACCACCCACGCCGGCATCGACCACGTGCACATCACCGGTGCCGCCCCGACGTTCGATGCGATCGTCTGGGGCACGGGCGCCGCCGCGACCCGCCGCCGCCGCGAGGGTCGCCCGCAGCTGAAGAAGCCGATCACCTCCGAGCTGGGTGGCGTGTCGCCGATCATCATCGTGCCCGGCCAGTGGAGCGACGCCGATCTCCGCTACCAGGCCGAGCACGTCGTGACGATGCGCCTGCAGAACAGCGGACACAACTGCATCGCCGGCCAGGTGGTGATCCTCAGCGCGGACTGGCCCCAGCGCTCCGCATTCCTCGCCGAGCTGCGCCGTGCCTTCGGTGCTGCGCCCGCGCGACCGGTCTGGTACCCGCGCAGCGACGAGAAACTCGAGGCTGCGGCATCCAGCTATCCGAACGCGACCCGCTGCGGCGACGGCACCCGGCTGCTCATCGAGACCGGGCCCGGCGCCGACGCGACGGCGCTCGAGACCACCGAGTACTTCGCGCCCGTCCTCGGGGTCGTCGATCTTCCGGGCAACGGCCAGGAGTTCCTCGACGCGGCCGTTGCGCACGCGAACGAGCGGCTCGTGGGCACGCTCGGCGCGAACGTCCTGATCGACCCGGCCACGCAGGCAGCGCTCGGCGACGGGTTCGAGAATGCGATCGCCGACCTGCGCTACGGCGCGATCTCGATCAACTCGTGGACGGCCTTCGCGTTCCTCACTCCGACGCTCACATGGGGGGGCTACCCCGGAGCGACCCTCGAGAACGTCGTGAGCGGCATCGGCGTCGTGCACAACGCGCTGCTGCTCGACGGCGTGGAACGCTCGGTCACCCGCGGCCCGTTCCGTCCGTTCCCCCGGTCGATTCCGCGGATCATCCGCACCATGAGCCTGTCGAAGGGATCGGTCCTGCCCAAGCCGCCGTGGTTCGTCGACTCGCGCACGGGGGCGACGGTGAGTGAAGGGTTCACCCGCTTCCGCATGGACGGCAACATCGCGCGGATGGCCGGCACCCTCGTGCAGGCGTTCCGCGCGTGACGCGTTCGCCCGCCAACACGACCCGCGACCTGACCGCCGACTACATCGTCGTCGGGGCAGGCTCGGCCGGCGCCGCCCTCGCTGCGAGGCTCACGGAGGATCCCGCCGTCTCGGTGCTGCTGCTCGAAGCGGGGGCGCCCGACAAGGCGCTCGAACTGCACGTGCCGGCGGCGTTCTCGAAGCTCTTCCGCGGCGAGTACGACTGGAACTACGACACCGTCCCGCAGCCCGCCCTCGAGAACCGGACGATCTTCTGGCCGCGCGGCAAGACGCTCGGCGGCTCGTCGTCGCTGAACGCGATGATGTGGATCCGGGGGTTCGCCGCCGACTACGACGACTGGGCGGATGCCGCCGGCAACCGCTGGTCGTGGAAGGCGCTGGTCCCGTACTTCCGCCGCGTCGAGAGAACCGAAGAGCCGGCCGACTCCACGCAGGGCACGAGCGGCCCGCAGTCGATCGAGCGCCAGCGCGACCCGCGGTCGCACACCGCGGCGTTCCTGGACGCCGCGGTCGAGGCCGGTCACACGGTGACCCCGCCGAACCTCCCTGAAGGCCAGGGTTTCTCGCAGACGATGGTGTCGCAGCATCGTGGTGCGCGGGCCTCGACCGCCGACGCCTAC
>Ga0247741_1002393_pt1 | contig 10432 bp, 7 predicted proteins | sample UWRJL213509R2_FD_180945 | JGI IMG/M metagenome (GOLD analysis project Ga0247741, IMG submission 180945) | Plant litter microbial communities from Arlington Agricultural Research Station in Wisconsin, United States - UWRJ-L213-509R-2 | ecosystem: Environmental > Terrestrial > Plant litter >...
AACCATCTTCACGGACGTCAAGCCGGACATGAAGATCGTGCAAGAGGAAATCTTTGGTCCTGTTGGTGTAGTCATCAAGTTTGAGAATGAGGCAGGTGCGTAGTGACATGGTTCATTCGATAGTAACGTCGCCCTAACAATGGCCTATAGATGTGATCAAGCAGGCAAATGACACTGGTAAGCATCTTTAACAGCTTTTTGTTTCAGTGTTTGCTCACGAACTTGAATCAACAGTGTACGGTCTTGCTGCTGCGGTATTCACGCAGGATCTCAATCGCGCCATTGAAACGGCGCACAAGCTGCAAGCAGGAACTGCTTGGGTATGTTCGAGTTGTTCTTAGTTCACTCAGCTGCTGATGGGGGGAAACTAGATCAACTGCGTCAATCAACTACATGCTCAAGTTCCGTTCGGTGGTTACAAGCAGTCAGGCATTGGCCGTGAGTTGGGAGAGTATGCGTTGTCCAAGTACGTCGATGATCTGCAGGTTATGTAAAGCAAATACTGACATCATCACAGCTACACTAATGTCAAGGCCGTTCATATCAATCTTGGTCACCGCATGTAATTGGGCTGCATGATGACTGAAACCCACCTGTTGAAGGAATACCTTGAAAAGCTCGTATACTAAAAACTATCGATGACCATGTATTATTGAGTGAACTCTCCACTCTGACTGTTTCAACGAGTTGAAATGTATTTGTATGAACCGCAATTGTCATGACAGGCAAACGAATGTTGGCTGGGTTTTCGAAATGTAGTAGGCGGGCCGTCGCGGTCTTCATCTACCGTTTCAGGGCTACTTGGCCCAGCTCCCCAGGCTGGCCGTTTGACTCGTCAGGAACATCACGCTCAACAAAGCCTCAGGCTCTCCTGTTCGACACAAACCATCGTGATGCAGTTATTTTCTGTAGAACAGAAACCCCGCTTCTTCGCTATTAGACAGTTTGTGTGGAGCCACGGGGAGCCACGTGTGGCAAAAACATGATGTGCGATTTCGGCCCGTGGCTTTCTTGTGGCTCGCCCGTGGCTTTGAGAACAGCATTTTTTTGCTGGAAAAAAACAGGAGGCAGGAAGAGAGTCGTACTTAGGTGTGTCCACAAATTTTTAAAGTATATTATTGTGTTTATCCGTGATAATACACAAATCTTTCATTCTGAGCCATTCTGAGCCACCCGAAGCCACGAGCCCCACTGTGGGAAAGCCACGACGTGAGCCACGGGCCGACCTCACACATCACGTTTTTGCCACACGTGGCTCTCTGTGGCTCCGCACAAACTGTCTATTAGTATTGATTCAAGTAGCCGAGGCGATCAGCTGCATCGCACCGTTTATCACAAGCTCAAAGTGTACGCCTGTGACGTGAAACTACCGAATCTCTGCCATATAGCTATATTCTTCCCCGATGGCCCTCATACACCGCTGGGAGAGAAGCTGTTGGACGTCATGGTGGCCAAGACGTAAGTAGACTCAAAGTTTCTTGGTGCGGATTCTGGGCAACTAAGAAGCAAAATGAGAAGCTTTCAATAGACACATGCACTCACATTTGCATTTCGCAAGTAGGTGATCATATTGACTAGAGCTTGTCGAGGTCCTACATAAGGCTTGCTATGAGCCTTTGTTTATGCCATCGAAGAAATTTCTCAGCGATCCATGAGGCATCCCCCATGGATGTGTTCGAGTCCAAAACTTATAATCGGTTAGATAAATACAAATATTCTTATTGAAAGACAAGACCCTAAATTACAGCTGGCTCAGAGCTCTATATATGAGCTCCAGTGCGCTACGGCCCTAATTGGGAACCAGCGAGGGCGCGGGAATCGCCGAGCACCAGTTCTTTTTTAATTGGGCGCTTATCCAGCCCGCTCTGTCATTGGGGAAAGTAAAGTGAAAGGCAAGGTGGAAAATCTGCATTGTAACTGAAACGAGTAGGCCTCGCGTCTGAGAATGTATAGATAATAAAATCTTTGAACTAAAGCGTGCATCCCGTCGAATTAGATAACATGGCACCATACCTATATTACAGCCTTGGGCTTTGGCCTGGCGAGGGCCTAGATAGTAGTTTAGTTAGCCTCAGTGGCAATGCAGCCGCATGTATCCCAGCGAGAGTGCGTATAGAATTATCATCCTTGCCTTTCGACCGTCACGACGTGTCCGCGCTGCTAGGCAGTACTATTCTCCTTGGACAGTTCCAACCAGTGAGCGATCCGCCGTGGCCCACGAGTCCATTTCGATCCGGTTCCTCAAATGGAGCAACAAGTATCAGGCGAGTACCTATGTAGGTCTGAACTTACAACGAGCTCTATTTGACCTTCGCTTTGTTGCTGGACACCCTGCAAGCTGTCTCCAGGGACCCCAAATATTATGTAAATGGTAGTCTGTATTCGTGCCGTTCCTGACCTTGGCATGGGCGCGTCATGTCTGGCACACAAACGTCTGCCTCAGTCTGCCTCAGTCTCAAGAGAATCGAGATTGAATTCATAGAGTACCATAGAACCCAACACTTGGCCAAACCAAGGTTTGTCAACCGTCCACAACCAAAGTAATAGTTTCCTATCAGAGTGGCGTACCACCTTTCGACGTCCGTAACCCTTGGCCACTACGTTGCCCCCGCTCTTCTGCTGGAGGGATTCAGAACCTGGAGTTCTGTATAAAATTGTGGAAATTTGTCTCCATCAACTGCTTGAGATACGTACGTCAGGATTTGTCTAAATATCCAAATTTCTAGCTTGCAGACTCACTCTTGCGGAGGTTCCAGTTGAACCGTCGGCCAGTAACACCTCGACCAACAACCTGGCACTTAATTGTAAACCTTGAATTATATAGTGCTGATGCACTGACATGATTGAGGGTCGACGAGAGTTACGAGACTATCTGAATGTGTGATTCCGCTTCAACGCTACCTCTTTTGGCCACCCGACATCATGATGCGTATTCATTCTTACCTGATTTGGATATCCCATTGTCTAAATCTCTTGCGACTTATGCTTCCTGATGGTAAGACTATAAATACTGGATGCTGGGTAGTGGAGCTTCACTCAGATCACCTCCTCAGTCCACTGTCCGAAAACTACACCATCCTCCCGAGTTTCTTTTCTCCATCGTCATTTACTTCAAGTCGCAATCAACAGACTTGCTATAATCACTCGCTCATTTGAACAAAATGCAATTCACTCTCCTCACATCCATCATCGTGGCCTGCAGTAAGTTGGCTTGCGTTCGTTATTCATATCCAGCTAACAAATATACGTATCTTTTTCAGCCGCTGTTCTGGTGTCTGCTTCCCCTGTGCCCGTAGCTCAAAGTCTCCAAGGTCGTCAAATCCTCGTGAGTACACAATAGCGAACTCAATAGCTTCTTCACTGATGTTATTCCCAGCCTCGCGAAGCCATTGCCGTTGCTCGTGAAGCAGAAGCAGAGGCAAATCCTGAGCCCGTTTGCGTGCCATACGGTTGCTCGTAAATCCACCCCTACTTGTCTGCATACATATCTGTTTTTGGTGTTGGACATTGGCTTTATCACTCGGGTTCCATTTTTCTCCGGCATCTTTTGGCTGTATCTATGCCTCACTATTCCATCCAGTATCACATACTCTCCTATTTGCAAACTTTCGCTTTCGCTGCTGTTTTATTACCATTACCCACATCTAGATTCTAGAAGACGCTGGCTTGCGTCCTCTCGGTGCTGTAGCATATTTCTCTCGCTCTATCTCTCACTCACTCGAAGAGTCATAGTACTTCTACTTTCGCGCGGACCGAGCTTTCATCCGTTGCAACACATCTCCCAATAAACCAATGCTATTTTGGATCCAATACGTGAAATTTCCCGGGGCTAATCGTCGAGTTCGATCATCTATTTTTTGGGGCACATAAAATATGAGTATTTTGTATTCTCCTTGGCTCCTTTGCCATGTTGCCAAGGTACATTTGTTCGCAAATCTAGGTCAAATCACCACCGCATTTGTGTGGTTCTAAGTTTTGTATTCATTGAAATAAATAGTGACAACTGGTTCCAGGGCCGATTCTCTTTGACTAACCTGTAGATATTTTATGATTCGCGACATCTCCTCTCGTATATAGCTTATCGATCTAACTCCAAGACACCAATATCAATCGTCATTGAGCTTTTCACATTTTAGCCGTCATTGCGGCCAACTGCAACGGCAGTGGGCTTTCCCCTTAGAATCCTGATAGCCAAGAATCAGTATGGTTGAAGTTGGCGCCCGAAGACTGAAATAGTCCTGGAAAGGGCGGTGCCCTCTGGGCATGGTCATGCGGAGGCAGTTCAAGATCCTCGTCCTCGTTGGATGCGGAAGAACGCTTTCCATCCTCGTCGCGCTGCATCCGGCGTACGGTAGAGACAAGCTTAATGCTGCCACAATAAGCAAATTGAAGATATACGATCATCTGGTGGAGAGTCCGACTGTCCGAGGCCGTGGTTGAACGCCTACTTTTCCGCCTACTCCCCTCCGCTACCAGGCTACATACAATCCTCAACACTTACACGACAAGTAACTCCTACTTTCCATAAGAACTCACGGTATATTATACCTCTATCCGTGCAGCGGTACAGGTTAGGCTGTGATATCCAACACCAAGAGTTGTGCTCACCTCTTAAATATGTCATTGCAAAGATCTTTCGACGTATGAGAGGTTAACTGTCGACCTGATAGACAAGGAGATGCAGATTATTAGTCTTGAGGAGGCAAAAAATGTTTGGCATCCATGGTGATGGACAGCGTGAGTTTCATCTTATATGATAGGTCGGCCGACCTTCATTTCAATTAAATAAAGGCAGAGATAGCAAGCCCGGACGACTCAATGGCTGCCGAAAGGCACAACTACCAATATTATACTACTTTCTCTTATAGAGACTTGACTCGACACAAGAGGTCTATTATGTGTATTTGTTGCCAATTGGCGCCCAAGCATCAGATGAGTTGTGTGGTTTACATACCAAACAATATCAAACAACGTACATCAGTGACGCGTGTCGCGATGCATTTCGCTGCAACCATCAGGCGCGCACAAGATACGGACGTTATCTGGTACTTTCTGGTGCTTTGCAAGTTGACTGAAATCTGTCTTCTTGGTCACGCACAGCTTAATTGCCTGTTCTTATGCCCAAATCGTCGAAAACTTAGGATGGCCTAGACGTCCTTCGCGACCAGTCTTGACATGCTTGTATACTCTGGCTGTGCAATATATCCTCGACAACGTTACAACAGCCAAGAGGATTTTCGCTCTCTACATGTCTACAATCATGAGAATCCGCGCACACAGATCGGTATCGGTATATCCAAGTGGGCATATATAAGAGCACACCGTCTGCACTGTGTCAGCGCTTCTTTCTTTTTGCTTGACCTTTCGACCTTCGACTTTCGTTCTTCTTTTTCTCTCAATTTATTGACCCAGGCTGGTCACCCACATTCGTTCTCTCCTTTATTCGTTCTTTTTGACATGGTCTCCTCGGCTGTGTTGTTTGCTTTGGCAGCAGCGAGCATTGTTTCCGCCAACAATGACTGGAGCAAGCCCTGCCTTTCAGGCTCTTGTGAATATGGTGCGTGCATAGACTCTCGATATAAACCAGATGATGAACACACATTTACAGACTTACCTGCATCTGCGGGATCCGCTTCCGGAACATTAAAAATTGTGAGCAAGAATACACTGAACCGCTGTTCACCAGTCTCACCTATGGGTTTAGTGGGGCCCAACGAACTCGATAGCCGATATTACGCCTGCAGCTGGGTGGGAGATCATTGGCTGCTCGGCCACCGAGCTTGAACAAGATATTCGACTTATCTGTAAAGAAGACAGTGGTGATACCTGCGCACACCTTTACAGCAGCAGCGGAGCGGAAGGAAAAGTTGTTCGGCTCCCGGAAGGTGTAAGAATATTTTCTTTCCGCATTTTCATTACTGACCGTTTGGTTCAGTGTGGCAAGAGTCCGTTCGCCGTTATTGCCAAAGCATGGGTCCCAGAGGACCAATCTATTCCTGAGGATGTCGCTGCATCACTGATTCGACGCGACGGAACATTCCCAGAGGTTAAAGCTCTTCAACTGGCTGTGGATTTCGATGCTGCTAGTAGCAATCGCAGAATTGCTGAACCAGTCAATTTCGCCATTCGCGCTGCTAACATTCCGGGAGCTCAAGGGGAGATCGACACCAGCCCTAAAGAGAGGCGGAGTATGATGCGCGTTGTGGACCGTGGCCTGTTTGATTTCGTTAAGAAGGCTATTGATGGTGAGTTCATTGATTTATGAGCGCGAATATTCCTTAAATTTTCTTGTCGCCTACAGCCATTAAATCCTTGAATGATTTCGATGTCGAAAAGTCCAAGACCCTTCCTCCTTTTGATATCAGCGAGAAATTCAATCTCTTGGACCAAAGCATTTCATGCCCACCCATTGACGCCAGGCTGAAGCTTGATGTAAACGCTGCAGCTCATGCTGTCGCTTCTATTGGCATTGCGGTGACTGGCACTATCTTACCCCCCAACATTGACGAGTTTGCTATCATCTCGAGTACGGCTTGTCACTTCATATCTCTCAAAGTGGTTCGCTGATATGTCGCCAGAACTCAATGCTGAACTCGACGGATCCATTGACCTCAACGGCGGGGTTACGGGTACCCTAGATTCTGGGGAGATTAAGCTCGTCGAGGTGGCCATCCCCGGTCTCAATTTCCCTGGGTATGTGTCTTTCTCAAATGTTAGACCCCGAGCTGACAGAGAATGCGTGCAGCATACTCACCGTTGGTCCCTCCTTCCAAATCAATGCTCAAGCTAAGGCAGTTCTGGATGTCAATGTGGACATGACTGTCGGAATCAACTACAAGATCAAAAATGCTGAATTGGTCTTTCCTCCAAGCAGCAAACATGCCGCTGGCGGGTCTTTCAACATCGGAGATACACGTGCGTTGATTTTCTGAGCTATAAACCCACCAGACCCCTGACTTTCCGCCACTGCCAGCCCTCAAACTCTCCGCTAGTCCCAATGTCAAAGCCACTGGCACCCTTGAAGCCCATCTCATCCCTAGTCTTAATCTCGGCATTTCTGCTCTAAACGGCATCGCCGATGCTAAGGTCTTCCTCAATCTCGATGCTTCTGCGACCTTAAAGCTAGGGTTGGAGGCCGGTGCCTTGACTGAGGTCCTTATTCCTCGTGGATCTATTGCGACTATGCCCCCGCGCCAAATGAGCATGCCAGACACGGTGCCTCCACCAACCAGGAAATATGTTAGCATTTCTGAAGGAGGTGCCTTAACACCCGACAAGTTCAAGATCTACCCTCGACAAATAATTTCGACTGATAAATACGAAATCAAGCCCCGGCGGAACTCTTTGAGATCCATGGCTACGGATGCGAGTAGTGAAGCTTCTGAAGACACAACGCCTGCTTTCCCTCCGGCGGGACCTTCGACGGAGGTTAAAACTTCTACGTCCTTCGGGGGTTGTGTTGAGGTCGGTGCCGGATTAGATGTGAATGCAGGTGCCAACGCCAATTTCTTCGGGCTCTTTGACAAGTCAACCCAAGTGATACTGTTCAGCAAGAAGTTCGAATTGTTGAAGGTATTGTTCAGTTTCGCTTGAATCAGCTCGATGATCTCAATCCTTCTCTTAGAAATGCTTTGGAGACAAAGCCAGAAGATCGACCGCTGAACTTTCTTCGCGTTTCTTCCCCCGAACTCGCTTTGGAGTCTCGGAAAGTCGTTCAGTGATGAAACGGGCAACCCTTGATTTCCTTTGTCCAGCATCCACCACTCCCAGTACTGAGATCGTTGCCGACGAAACTCTTTCTTCTGCCGGGTGAGCTCAATTGAATTTATCTCTATTCTTGGTTGTCTGATTATTTCGTTTGCATAACAGTATCAAGCAGCTTTGACAGCCTTCCCCTGAGGGCTTCTGCTCTGGCTTCGTGAAATTACCATGCAGGAGCTGTTACGTGGCATTGATATGTATACCACTTCAATCTTACAAGCACCGCCTGGATTATATGCCGCCGGGTTTGAGAAGTCTGACCGTTGCGCTCAAGTTGCGCATATCATTGATACTCTGGGCCGCCACCCGCTCGATCCCAGTCGAGAATCTGTTGACAATATACCCTCTTTCAAGTTCAAGAAGACCATTTTAATTTTATTTAAGACATACCATTATGCAGACTGATGAGACGATCGCGTCCCTGCTGTACGCAATGTAAATAAATACTCGCATTCTCTTTTTGACGGAGCCTCGGAGCAGGAATAAATTTGGTGCCGAGCCCGATCAAGCCATGCATAGGATTCCCACAGCCCCTTACTTCCCCTCAACCACGACCTTCTACGCGTCCTACTCTTCAATCCCTAGATCCTTGAGAACGACGACAACGACGACGACGACGAGATAAAGCTTCAGCACTGAGAGGAGCGCATTCTGACGTATGGCTGAGGTGAAGGGTCCCTCTGACCCGGGTCTCAACAGTACGTTATTGTACTTTGAGCAGCGGAGCACAGAACGCTGACATGCTTGTAGTTGAGCCCATATACCAGGTTAAACTGCTTTCTGCTCTTCGAAGTGGTATGTTGGTTACCTCTGGCTTGATATGTTTGGTGATCCCCGAAACGCGCAGGCGATCCTGCGGCCATTCATCCATTCCTCGCTGAGATCAGCAAGGACAGACGGAAGTCGGTAGATGGTGACTTTGACACGGGAGCGGCTGCTCTACACCTGGCTGTGCGAGTTGGATCAGGCAAGTTTCTTTTTGCGTATGCCGAAACTACCTGCTGACGAGAGTACTCAGTCCAAACTGTGGCCCTCTTGCTCGGACACCGAGCCATCTCGCCCAATGGCGTACACCCCCCAGGGTCAGGGACTACGCCACTACATCTGGCAGCGTCATTAGGGCGTTTAGATATCGTTAATTTGCTCCTAGAACAAGAGAACATCAATGATGGTGCTCGGGATTCAAACGCTAAGACGTGTCGAGATGTGGCAAGAAACAAGGATGTTGTGAGGGCAATCGATGGTACATTCCTCTGCGTACGCGCCCTGCTTCCAGACTAATAGCTTCCCGACAGATTCCCGGTCGTTCCTGAATGCATCGTATCGGTCTCTCCTCAGGTCATATATCCTCTCTCCAGCAAATGATTCGCCATCACCAGCCCTAATTCAATTATTGGAATCGCCTCGCGTCAAATTCGTTGATCTTTCCTACCTAGACAATGACTCTGGCAGCTCACTCCTCCACGAGGCAGCTCGAAGAAAAGATTTGCGGCTCATTGAGCTCGCCGTTCGCGCGGGAGCAGATGTCTTCGTCCGAAACCGTAAAGGGAAGATGGCATACGACGGCACGGGAAAGGATGACCGTGTACGGGTGTTTCTGAGACAATGTATGTGATTTGTCCTTGAGAGAAGGAGATGCCTCTGACCATGCACAAGTCGCTAACCATGACAAGACCTTGCTTCCGAGTCCTGTACCGCTGACCGAACCTCCGGTGCTAAAGGGGTATTTGAACAAATACACGAACGTTGCGAAAGGCTACAACACACGGTGGTTTGTACTAAAAAATGGTGTCCTTTCGTGTGCGTCCTTTTTATCTTCCAGAGTATGGCTTCCCTAATTCACTGCTTAGACTACCGACACCAAGATGACGAAACAGTCGCGAGCAGAGGATCCATCTCAATGAAGACAGCTGTTCTACGGCAGGCGGAACGTGCCCGTTTTGAAGTCCAGTCGATCCCGTCACGAGGTCATCCCCAGAAGTGGTACATGAAGGCTAATCACCCCGTCGAAGCGCATAGATGGACCGAGGCGATAAGCAAGAGCATCGACTGGTACAAGCAACGGGAAGGAGCTACAGACAGTGACGCTTCTTCTGTGCATCGGAGGAAAAGTGCGGAAAGCGACTCAAGTGGGATACGGACAACGCCTTCTATGCACTCGCAGACCCTATCTACACACATATGGAGGAAGAACGCGAGAGACCAGGACTCCATGCTAGGCTCGGACCCGCCGTCGGACTCGAATGACGCCAGCCCGAATATGATGAGTATTAGCCGGCAACCAACCTCCGTGGCCTCACTTGCCCCCGGTCATGAAGACGGCGATGACGAAGACTCCTCCTCTGCAGATTCCGAGCACAGATCTGCACCTCACCAGAACATCGAACTCCATGGAAATGCTGCGTCTGCGCAGCTAGAGCTCACCGTCCAGCTGTTATCAAATTTAGCTATGGCTGCGGATTCGTCGAAGAAAGCTCGAGATACACAAAATGCTCTGAAGGACTCGCTCACCACGACGCAGAATTTGCTGAATGAGTATCTCCAAATGTCGAGGGAACGTGAAGAATGGTGGTCGAAACAGCTGAAGAAGGAGCGAGCAAGGCAGCACTTCTGGGAAGAGAGTTTGGCTACTGTGGTTAAGGAGGGAGAAGATCTCGAGAAAGAGCTGCGG
>Ga0247741_1002394_pt1 | contig 10421 bp, 9 predicted proteins | sample UWRJL213509R2_FD_180945 | JGI IMG/M metagenome (GOLD analysis project Ga0247741, IMG submission 180945) | Plant litter microbial communities from Arlington Agricultural Research Station in Wisconsin, United States - UWRJ-L213-509R-2 | ecosystem: Environmental > Terrestrial > Plant litter >...
ACTCTAATTTCCTGTCGAAAAAATTCTAAATTTAGGGTGGCTTTTTGTCCACAAGACAATAGCGTCGAAAATGTTTCTCTGCCAAACTGAATTGATAAAGTTTTTAATACATCTCACATTAAATAAAATTTGCCCAAAATGTGACATTTCGCGCGTGCAACAATAAAGAGGGAAACAATAGCTTTCGCGTCGCAAGTTAGATGTACCCAGAATAAAAATTAAATCATCTATTTTGTTGGTGCTAAAATTGACAATAAACATAGAATCTGCGCTGAAATTGCCTTACTCGCTCAACGTATCATTGTTGATCCGTTTCTCAATCGGGTAAATGCCCCAAAAATGTTAGCATGTTTTAAACATTTTTGCAAACATTTTCGGTCGCCTACAATTGACCCACGCCAGCAGTGAGTAACAAATCGAAGACATTAAAACAAACCTCTCCCAAACATCGGTGCATTGCATAACCTTCAACGTCAAGGAGATGCTTAGCGAAGTATAGGTCTTATTTGACTTTAAGTTTGTCATTGCAGGATTAACTAGCTATGAGGTCAATCAGAATGTAATAATTAAGGTCGAAATATAAATGTCCAATCCAGATCCGTCGGATAGAAATGAAAGAGCGATTGATGTCGCTGGACGTGGAGAAGATGGAAGGCGGTGTAAAGGTGTTCATGAGTGAATGAGTACATAGTAAGTGGTTCCCCGTTATGTAAAGAAATGAGAAGTTATAGCAGTGAAGCAGGTAAGCACAAATTGTAGGCCTATAAATTACATGGCTCGCGCCCCTTCCCATGTTGAGATGTCGCTCACCCGCCGGGGATCTCTAGATATCGTGTCTCGGTCATCGTCGTCCACTGTTAACATTGCAGGGTTTTGATGATGTGGATGGTGAGCTCCGTGCTGCGGCCCAGAGTACACCTCGTTGGAAGGCGTTTGATAGTGCCCAACACTACTGGCAGCCCTGTCATCTTCTGCCGTCCAGAAGTCCTCCCCAGCAGTCGCATAGGATGCATGTGAGGCCTCGCTGGGAGCTCTTGGCCCATGTCCGGGGTGACCATAGGCAGATGGCGCGAGGCTTGCTGATGGTTGCGACTCATACTCTGGTCGAGGTGGACTGCGGACGCGCATCTCGTATGCAGGCGCGTTTACTGGCTGGCGACCACTATATGGTGAACCATGTGGTACATGGAGTGTCGGGGAGTGTGGTTGAGGCAGAGGTGAAGTGGGCATGGGTGACGTTGGCACAGGAGCATTAGAGGTTCTCATCGAAGCCGCACGCGAGCCAGCGTAGCTGGTTCTTCTACTTGGTGGTGTGCTGGTTACTTCGCCATTAGGGTATCTATATTTCGGCGAGGGAAGAGGGGACGCAGGAGGTAGGTCTGAAGCAGAGTAGTATGAAGGTTGTGGTGATACCGACGTTTGATGTCGATTATTTAGGGGAAGGGGAGAGAGATGGTTGCCACTGACTGGCTGCAGGACGGTTGCATATTGTGCGGCAGGTTCTATTGGAGGAAGATCTCCCGTTTCGGTCATAGGTGGAGATTCGAGATATGTGGCCCTCGGGGTCAAATTAAGGGCAGGGCTGCTGCCATTTGCAGCCTCGTAATCTGAGAAGGAACGATTATGTGCGTCTGGGAACATGGGCGCTGCCTCGAGTGCGGTTGCAGATACGTTGTTTCTCTTGCCTTTTCGATGCGATATTCCGAGCTGATCCTTGAGGTCGCCCTTGACCCACATTTCGCGAATTATGTCCTTGTCGAGAGGAAGGTAGACCGTTGTCCAATACTTTACGATGAATCGAGGAGCTAGAACGAAGTTAATGAGGTTTTTTTTTGGATAAACATCACTGGTACTCACCAAGGCAGATCATCGTAGTCAGTAGGATAACTGCCCAAAAGTTAACCGTTCCGAAGAGAATTGTCACCTCGTCGGTGAAGTCAGGACTTGTGAAGAATGAGTATACGACAATCCACAACATCATGACAACCGTTGAGCCAACAACCACGAGCCATGTAACAATCGTCCAGCTATATATCATAAGATTAAACGATACTGGTTAGATGATTAAGGTGCTCACTAGTGGGTATTCATTCCAACGTAAGTGTTTGCAGCCACTATAGCAGCAACAGCGACAGTTGTTCCAAAATCCGCTAGAGAATCCACGCCTCGCCCGGTCCATGAGGTTGGTATTCCAACCGTCCACGCAAAATAGGGTATGAAGAAAACGACGGCCGATTGGTAAAGCCCATCAGACATATACATCCAGAATTTAGTGCGAGTGTATTCGAGGCCCCGGATGCCACGAATGTAGAGTTGCGGGAAGGCGAGTGCAGCTTTGGCATTGATATCTTGATCGAAAGCTATTCAGAGAATCAGCGAAGTTACTGGGACCTGGGAATAATTGCACAAACCCCCAAGAACAACAACAGGAAGTGAAGTGAATACAAGGTTGACGAGAAGGATAAAGGTGTATTGATACAAATACGTTCCATCGAAACTGTAAAACCTGGTTAGGAAAGCTTCTCTGAGGCAATAAGCTAACTCGCCTATTGAAAGGGAGATACCAGAACATGGCGAAGGTCCAGATTACGTTCTAAGGCATTTTCTTAGTTAAAAAGCACTCAAATGAAAGGAAACAAACCTTATAGAAGAAATTGCTATGCATGTCGGCAACACGTTGGTACGACCATCGGCCATGGACAAGTAGCAGCTTCGTAAGGAACCGAAACTGCCCAAAAGCGTAGTCGGCGGACATGGCAGCTTGAGAACCCTCTAGACCGAAGAGGCCGCATCCAATATTTGCTTCTTGGATCATAGCCACATCGTTGGCTCCATCGCCGATAGACAAAGTCATAGCATTTCTTCCCTCCTTGACCTGCAACATTCGGTAAGTGGCGCGAAAAAAGATAAATACGAGGGAAATGGTACCAAGTTGACAGTGAGAGCTTTCTGGGCGGGCGAGACGCGACAACAGACAACGGTCTCACATTGAGTTCCAAGGTTGAGGAATAAAGGCTTCAGTTCCGGAGTCAGGGCATGTCGGAGAGTATCTCCATCAATGACGACAGCAAAGGACGCTTGAGCACCAGGAACAAAGCCGCGTTTCCGAATGTCCCAAGTGGGAGGTCCCAGCACTGATGCAATTTTATTCAAACCTGCTTCGAGTTGTGCCCTTGTCTGCTCGAGAGTGCTGGCAGACAAAATCATGAGGTCCATATCGTTTTTGAGAAGGTTGCAGCTGTAGCCAATCTCGATAGCAGTTTGAAGTTTGTCGCCTAAGGAAAGTGTTAGTCGGTGAACTTCATCGTAACACGCCTAGTTGCGCCTAGTTGCTCACCAGTGAGAATCCAGAGCTTGATCCCCGCTCTATGTAACATCTCGATAGCCTCTGGTACGCCTTCCTGTAACTTGTCCTCCAAAGCTGTCGCACCAAGAATCAGGAGAGAATGCTCAATTAAAGCATTTGCCTTATCAATCTCCTCCTCCCGGTTGTCGATAGCATTGGTGGCGGCATCATAGGTTCGTGACCAATTCAAGTATTCGTCCTCCTCGAGGTAGCGGTAGGAGATGCACAAGGTCCTCAGACCATTGTTCGCAAACGACTCCATGTCTTTGCTGGTGCGTTCTTTAAGCTCTGGGTCGTGGTCCTTTGTCAGCCGTTCGTAGATGACGCTATCGGCTCCTTTGCAGTACAGAATTAAACGGCCATCCGGAGCCCGAAGAATGACGCTCATCCGCTTTCTCGTGCTGTTGAATTCAAGCATTTTGAGCAGCGTGTACTTCTCCGATTGACCCATTACTTCGATCTCCAATGTGTCCTTGGATTTACCGACGAAAGGGAAACCAGCATCACGTGCGGCTGCAACTAGCGCAGCTTCGTCGGGGGATTCGGCCTTGTAGTTAATGAGGAAGGGATCGGTCGTCGGCTCAGGCTTGTCGGCGAGGACGCTGTGACACAGAGCTAATGCGCGGAAGAACGCGATGAGCCTACCGCGCTGCTCGGACGAGCGATTCGTGAGGTCTTCGGCAAACTTGGGCGATACGAGAGTGAGTTTGTCGCTTTGCATGTACCGATTCTTGAAAGCGCGTTCCATCGTATTGACCATTTGGTATTTGAGCTTGGCCAGCTTCTCGTTGAGTTCTCGGGAATCAAGTTGATCGCCCTTTCCTTCTCGAGTGGCAGCACCGCGCTGAGCTTCCGTTACGCCCTCCCCGTACGCTACACCATTGACAGAACACTTCTGGAACTCCATGATATTCTGCGTAAGAGTGCCGGTCTTGTCAGAGAAAACATATTCAATTTGGCCAAGGTCGTCGGAGATGTTCCATGTCTTGGGCACGCAAGGTGTGTCGAACGGTCGATAATACATCTCAATGTCTTGAGAGATGAAGAAGGCTTGGATGGTTTTCACGATTTCAATAGAGATATAGAGTGAAATGGGGACGATATTCTGAAAGGCAATGAGACACCATCTAGACATGAGGAGATAGGTTAGAGTTGACAACTAGTGGCCGAAAGAACACATACACAAAAGTGACAACCGCATTGACGATGTAAGACGAAGTTGGATCGGTGTTAAGTTCATAGAACTGAGAGCTACCCCCCTGTCTCGCGTCTTGCAGTCCGCTGAATATTGCTGCCACCAAGCACATGAGTGTGAGCACACCGAAGTTAACGATGACATTGAAATTCGTCTCCCTCTCGATTTTGCTTCGTTTGGAAGGAGTTTCGCCCCCATTGAGCATGATCTTCGTGTCCGCACCAGTGAAAACAACCAGGCCGATGATCCATGCAGTGTTGCGAATTGCGCAGCCACGTAACAGGAGCTCGTTGATAGTGACGGGTTCCTGCCGCTGTTCGTTCGATGTTGGGTCTAGATAGCGCAGAACGGCATGGTACTGATAGAGGTTCTGATGTGGTGGTTCCGAGTCGAGATAGAACGACGATCTTTCAATGTCATCCTCACAAGAAATTGATGCCGTTGCTCGAACTGACTTGCGGGGTTTGAGATTCGTCTCTCCGTCCAAATTCTTGGTCTCGAGGTAGCACATCCCATCGGGGTCGGAGGTCGACAATACGACGATATCCGCAGGGACTTGGTCGTTGTCTCTGAGCAGGACAACATCTCCCACTTCCAGTTTCTTCCATAGTGTCCGTTCCCATTGAGCCGATCCACCTGTCCGCTTTCTCCAGTCCACGACACCAACGGCTGACTGCGAGTGGGACTGGACGGATTGCTGATACTGCGCCAATGATCCAAATTGCCCCCATTCGCCCCCTTTGGCTTGAGTCATCGAGGAACCTTCAGATAGCGAGGACTTGGACATCTCGGCAAGGGTAGCAGGCGGGTAGCTGTGCGAGTCGATACTTTGAATGTCCTCCAGACGCCTCCCTGCCCCTCGAAAATCGAGACTACTCTGACTCGGGTCATGAGTGAGCACGCTAGCAGAGTCGTCGCCTCCTTTCGCTAAAACGACACGCACGTCTTTGCCTGCTGCACCTGCTTCCCTATCACGCAACTTCTTGACGCCCTTGGTCACTTTGCCTGGGGGGTTGAGCCCGAGCATCTTCTCAAACCAGTGTCGTGGATCGGTTGGTTGATTGACGTTACGCCATCCACCACCCAACTTCGTCGAGGCAGAGGTATTGACCTCTTCGTCAAGCGAGCCACGTCGGTAGTCCTCGACTCCATCTTTGATGGCAGTCACTGTCAGAATGAAGGCTAGTGGTAATACGGCCACTGATCCTGCCGCAGAACCGAAAATGGGAAATACTGCAAGAAAGTGAGGATATAGCCGAGATATGGGAAGGCGAACTTACATTGTAAGATCACAAGGGACAAGAAGAAGAGATTTGCAACACTGGAACATTCGTGAGCTATGTTCGGCGAGTCGTGCTCAATAGACTCACCGTCGGAATTGTTCGTACAAGTTCTTGGGTACAAAGGTGAGAATCGTATATTCTACAAAATGTAAACACCAAGCGCGTATGCAAAAGATTAGAGTTACTCACTCGTTGTGCGTACTTTATTTCTGACATATCTGACTCTTGGCTCCCCGTCATGATCAACCTCCATTGCAGACAACGCGTGATTCACATAAACATTCCGTCGAATGCCTGGTACTCGTTGAACGGCAACAGGTTCTACGGCAGCAGGCACAGCAGGCTCAGGCTTCTTCTCCACGGGGTGATGCCTGCGAAAGAATCGCGACCGTGACTTCCTCCTCTCCGCCCTCTGTTCTGACTTTATCGACTCTGCGATGGCAGACGCAGCTGTCCGTACAGTGCGCAAGCGCAGCTCGGGGTCGATTGTCTCGTCATTCTCCTCGTCGGTATCTGGCTCTTCTGGGTGCTGGTGTCGTTTAAAGAAGGACATCGCGAAGAAGTAGGTATATGCGCCGAGGCGTCTTCAGGCTGGCTGGGGTGGGGTTTCGTCCGCCAAGGCCCAGCGCTACAGCAGTATGGCAATGGCGCGGAATCAACAGTGAAAACCTTCCTCGTCGTCGCCCGTGATGATGGTGGTGGTCGTTGGCGTACCTGCAGCGCAGCCTAGTTGAGTGATGGCCCCCTGACACGCATTATTTTCTGCCAAGTTTATTTATTGTATATTATTTGTTTAACTTGGCAACTTGGCTTACTCTCGTCCCTCTCTTGCTGAGCATTGGTCCTTGGAAGGTTGTCTCTTGTGTTTCTACATGAACTCAACGTCTCTATATCGTCTACCCTATGTTTTTCCAACAGTGTGTATATAATTCTTATTGATTTTATTCCAATTATTTGTGCATTTTACAGTGACGGGCGAGTGCGGTCGCGCCCAAGAGCACTGCCTATACTCCGAGCCCAGCGCTGGTAGAAACGCGTTTTCTTACGCGTGTTTCGTGCCCCGCAGTCATTCTTGCTAACTTTTTTGGACATCAGAACAGCATCAACGCATGCAGTCATCCACCTTTGTCATGAGATGGCTCAGCTCGCCTTTCCACCATCAACGCGCCGTGGTCAAAAACGTTCTGCGCCGGCTACACGACCGTGTATTCGCAATCGTTGCTCGTTGCTCGTTCCTGGCTGAATATTCCTGCTGACTGGGAACATGCAGTGTCATCCACCGTTTGTCATCATACGGCGTACTTGCCCGCTCGGCGCGTTGTCCAGTTTTCTGAGGCCTTGTACATGTGTACGTGTTCAATAATATCCTACGGTTGCGACTTCACCAGCTTACATGCAGCAGAGCTACACTTGATACAACCAAATTCGGAAGACAAGATAAGCTTGTCCATCAAAATCATAGGACTCAGGAGTTGAACTGTGCGGTGAAAAAGCTGTACATACCAAGTTCGCAAGACCCCGTACACTCATGCTGCAATGCTGGCGCTGGCAACCGAGAACGGATCGGAGCGTGGAAGTCTGCAGGACTTTCCGTCGAGGCGTGGATCATGTCGCGTGAACTTCGAAGTCAAATCAGGGTCGAAGGTCTCTTTGGAAATTATATCAATATATCAATCGCTAAGTATAATTCTTAGACTCGAGAGAAAATACCTGGCTTACCCGATTTCAGCGTGCTTGCTGCCATGACTCTGTGGCCTATCTGATACTAATAACTTATAGGCCGCTTCTCCATTAAGTTGATACAGAAATGAAGTGTCCACCCACCTCCGAGTCAACCGGGATAAGTGGACTTGGGTCGGTATCAAGCTACTCGGTCCCCGACGTACCCATACCTTCATTGTGCAGTTGATGACTAGGGGTTGCCACATCAAGCAGACCTAAAGCCCTTCTCAATTCCCTCGCTTCTTGATTTTACTATATTTCATATTCGGGGAAGGCTCTGAATCTGGATGCCAAGCCAAGTTGGGACTATGGTTCTCGACCAAGGACGTTAGACACGGCTATCCAGGCAAACCGTAATATGCAGAGAATCAAGATAGTGTCCTGAGGACGGCCCTAGGTACGGCCTACCTTGTTTATTTAAACGTTCTACACAAACGTTCTACACCTTTAAGTTACCACCGATACAACTTTACTCACTCCTCATCACTCGACTTAGATATCCACTGGGTCTAACACGACTACGATTTGTGTTTCCGCGAGGCTGTTGAGTTATGAAGCAGCGGCGTGCTCGTTCACAATGTCGAAGCTCTCTATTTCCGAGAGTTGGCGTGAGCAGCGCTAAATCACTGTCTGGACACCTGTCTACTCTCCAGAAATCAAATTAAGCCAGTCGTTCAAACTGATTAATGGCTTTTTTTTGAGGTCAAAGGCGACTAGTGGACGATCACTCATCATCCACCATCCATCATGTGGTCTAGCCACGGGCTGTAAGCCTAAGCACGCACTGTCGGCGCGACATTTATTCGACACTTTTCCCCGACTTTTTTTACATCGTCAAGGCAGCTACCATATGATCTTCGCCAAGTGTTTAAGTTGACAGAGCTTTCCGCTCTTCCATCCTGACACTCACCGAATATCCGAGTCGTCAGGGGATTTAGACAGCCCCCACGACGATGTAAGATCTATGGCCCATTAATATTCTTAGGTCTCTGCCGTCTTGCCTAATGCGTAACCTTTTCCGTTGTTTCTGTCGCCTGTGGAGGACCATGGACTTGGGGTGCACTCTGGCAGGTTTTCCGTCTCCCAGAAAGGCGTAATTTTGATTTTGACTTCGACTTCGAGTAGTCTATTTTGTGTGTTCTGTGAATTCCGGCCGTTTCTACTCCCTCAGGAGTTATGCTTGAAATCCTGCAGTAAGTGCCTCCGGATTCCGATCTCGAAATAGTCTCGCGGTGGCAAATTGTCTACTTCCATGCCGGTTCCAGCTTCTTTGTCAATCGGGATAGTATCTGTCTTCAAATACCATAGCGGCGTCCCCCCGTCATTCGAATATGTATCTGGGGGCGATGATAACATACCAGTTCTTTTAAAATAAAGTTCAGGTGATGGTCTAGATATTCTCGTTCAGTACTTACCTTAGCGCTCGCTGCTAAGCAGGCGCTAAAAATGAACCCCCGCTTTCACTGCGAGCCATGTGTAGTACTTACCAAGAATGGATCATGATTCATCGGCAGCAGTGCTCCAACGGTGAGACCTGCCTAAAATGGTAACCAAGGCACAGACGTCACTGAATTTTCCGACAACAAACACAATCTTTCACGTTCAAACGTTTCTCACTCAACGTTGTTATTATTGTCTCGAAAATGTCATGTCCAGCTTCTCTAAATTCCACTCAACAATAGGCATCTCCATTCTGCGGTACGTGCTATAGTTTTCTAAGAGTGTTTGACAGAACGGCGGCGGCGGCAAGGACAATTATCGCCACGCGGAATAACATTTCGGACATGATTTTGGCATGCGTGGAGAGAAGCCTCTTCCTCCACCTGATCATGGTGGCTCTCGCTGTTTTTTGTTCCACCTTGGTATTATCCCGGGACTACATATGCTGCCTCGTTGCCGATTCACTCCTTGGGTTCCCCAGTACCGATTTCCAGCTGGTTCAGCGATACCTCACCTCTACCTCCGTTTCGTTGATTCACCCGAGCTCTTCTTCATTAACCAACCTAGTTTATCATTTCGACTTTAATCCTTCCACCTCGTCATGTCACTTTCTACGAAGGTTATGTTTCCGGCACCACCACCTACGACGAACGAGTTGACGCCCCAACAACGCGCTCAGCTCATTCGACAGGCTAAGAAGATCGAGCAATTGCTGGGCAGTACTCCGTATCTCGTTGACACATCGGTCGTGTCGACCGGTGAGCATCACAATCACGCTCTCTGGTATGCTTTTCCTGACGCCATTCTTCAGGCCCTATCCACATATCTCTGCCCTATTCCCTGTCTACTAAACGCCGCCTCTTGAAATCTGCCCGCGGTTCAACTGACTCGCTGAAGTCTACATCGTCTTCTAGACGTAATCGACGCAAATCTTTCACTTCCTCCATATACCCTGTTCAAACCTTCGACACTCGACACTCACCATCCACCACGTCCTCAGACTCTCAAGACGACCAGTCAAATCTCCCTATGCTGCGATTGACCATGAAGTCGCTCAACCTAGCGACCGCGCCCGTACCTCCACTGCCCACGCGAACATCTTCTGTGGCGTTGGATGGTTCCGCAGAATCGACATCTGAGTTGCCGACTAGTTCCACCGAAGACATCCATAGCTCAAGCAACGAGTATTGCAGCGGACAAGCACACGACAACCCAGTACCATTACCCCAGCAACTGTCAAAGTCATGCAGTTCGCTCGTGCTGACCACGTCGTTTATCATCCCATCGGTCAATACCCTCCGCAAGCAGAAGATGGATAGGCTTCGGAGGAAGCTAGGAGCTGATGTCCCATTTGAGCTTGTTTTCCCCAATGACGGTGATTCGGATGACCGTGACTCTGTCTTGGAACAGGCCGATGTTTCTCCCTTGACAACTC
>Ga0247741_1002395_pt1 | contig 10420 bp, 12 predicted proteins | sample UWRJL213509R2_FD_180945 | JGI IMG/M metagenome (GOLD analysis project Ga0247741, IMG submission 180945) | Plant litter microbial communities from Arlington Agricultural Research Station in Wisconsin, United States - UWRJ-L213-509R-2 | ecosystem: Environmental > Terrestrial > Plant litter >...
TTCACTGACTTGTGCGTCCATAGATACCAGGTGACTATCCAACTCTAGTCTACATTCATTCCACTCATAACGTCCACAACAACCCTTTCCCTTATAGCTCTCATGGGTCAACATCGAGAGAGGTACCGTGTGATAGATTTCTTCGCTTTCCTTGTTTCGTGTGGGTATGCGGTGCAGAAGGTGCTGAATGTGCAGTTGGTGGCAATGGATGCGAGGTGGGAATCAGGAGGCACGTTCGCAAGGACGAGGGGGAGAAGTTGAAGGGCGCATCGGTATGTGTACCACAGGTCATAGTTAGACGCATACTCCGACCGGTAGCTGAAGAAGCAGAGGGGAGCTAGGATGCCGTGCTTGTAATCTTTGTTGACCTTGCAAAAGACATCGTCGCTGCGCTGGGACGCTCCGGGTAATCGCCCCACCACATGGAGTGAAGATCTTGTTCCTCCAATGAGCAGCGCCCACTTGAATGGCGGTGTTGTCTGATTCGAAAACGTGAAAGCCATGGTTGCATCTTCAATCTTGTGAAATATGTTGACTTGAGAAGGGGTTTCAGTGACTTTCGACTCTTAACAGAGTGGCCGCCGGACTGTAGATAACGTAGACAGGATAAGGCTGTTTCAAGGTGTATCTGGGGAACCCGTGGGGTCAAGATGGATGCCAGAAGTGGATGGACTCTTGATTCTAGTACGTTGATTCTGGTCAACTGAGGATCATCTGGATCCCATCGTTGTGGATGGACTATCGGGACTAAAGCGAAAGGTCCTTCCCACGAAATCTCTGTGGATGAGCGATCTAAATCTCGACCCTTGTAGCCGAGAGCGAGACGGGCACAAAACCCTGGGCAATGCCGCTCATAGAGCTGTAGCAGTCCTTTGACATATTGTTCATAGAGCCCAAGGTGGCGACTATAGAGCGCGTTTCTGCTTTTGAATGCCTTGAGTTAATGTTAGCCAAACTAGAGGTATGGTTCATACTGCAGTGTACGTACCGAGTTTTCCAGATAATCGATGACATACGGGTAATAGTATAAAATACTGTCAGAATTCACATTGCTGTGCGGCAAAGCTGGTTCAGGCAAGGTCATCTGTTGGAACCTCTCTTCGAGTTCATCCGTAGGATTTGCTTGTGCTATTGAAGAATAAAATAACTTAAACACAAACCCTGTCTCAGACGTGTAATATTAGTATATTTTCAAGGGGCTCTCTCCCAGCTGAGAAATAGGTGGTATAAGATATCAGACTCACATCGAAGGTTCTTGATCTGAACATTGCCATGACCAGTGTCAAGATAACTGCACCAAACGGCCAGATCAGTGTGGATGGCTGCGAGGTTGAATGGGAGGCCCGAGAACCGAGTGGGATCCAATAAGAAATCAAAAAGAGAAGCATGAAGGACACGAAGCGGTATGTCATCGCTCTTGTATTCGATAAGGGAGCCCAAGTCTTCGAGACCACGTTGTATGTCTCCAGGATGTAGGCCAAGGATTCGTTCCATGTTTGCTGGCGTCGTTATTTCAGAGGGAAAAGGATAAGCACCTTTGATCCATGGAACATGCATTCTTTGCGTCTTCAGTAAGCACATCCCGATGATGCGTAGTGCCAGCTCTACGTCCTCACAAGAGAGTAGGATGTACATGTACAGCGCGTCAAGCTGCGCAAAAGGGGATTCTCCTGACAGCGGCCGCAATCTTAAGACAACTTCGAGGCGGAGCGTCGGGTTATGTCGCGGTGACGAGATGTACCTGATGATGGTTGCGGGATAGATGAATTGTCCTGATGACTTCTGCAGGAGATCTGCTTTGACCTGAGACGGTGGCCAGTCCTGGGGGATGTGGCGCCTCGAAGGATGGGTGTGCTTGATTTCGTCGAACTTGGCAAAGAGGAAATACTTCACGTCATCCATCGATTCGGGTTTGTCGTCTAACGAGTGTCGTGTGGATACGTCGATTACAGGGGTGGCATCGAATACCCTTGCGATCGGCACTTCGGGTCGACTAGTGATGAGAAACTTGAGCGGCGCAGTATGTTGACTAGCGGCTTTTGAGATTGCGTGCAAGAGGTTGATCCGTTCTTCGTGGTCTAAGCATTCGTCAAGACCATCTATGACGATGACCGTCGGATATACAACGCCTTCCTGGGAGAGCTGGCGAAGAGGTTCAAGAATGAGCTGCTGTAATTGATGCGCGAATGTCGAGTGAAAGATGAGAGGGTCGTTCTCTATTGTGGCGACAATCAGAGAACGAGCTTCGTGGATAGTAAGAGCGATTTTGTATGCGAGAGTCGCAACGACTGATTTTATGTGGTTTCGGGAGGAATCTTGGCGAGAAAAGAAGAAGCTAGCGAGGAGTTGTTGTCGACTGTGAAGCTTCTCTGCCATAGTGCAAGCAATGGCGGATTTCCCTGCACCAGCAGCCCCGTAAAGCCACATAACGAACGTTGTGATCTCAATGACGAGGTCGACCCAGTCGCCAATCTTCTCGAGGACAGTAACTCGGGTGTTCTCATGGCATCGGGGTACGTCCAAATGGTGACCATAGTCGTGGAAGGCGCTTGGAACGGTCGCCTTTGTCAAGGTCTCGAATCCAGCTAAGATAGATCGATCCAAAGTCAGTCTCGGCGCTGTTCAAAAAGTGGAGAAACGGCGCGCCTTGACCAGCAGCTGGTCCATAACTGATGTTGTGCTGCGTGAAAATCCCGTTTAGATTGGTCAGGTTGCTCCGATTGAACATGGCATGGGAGGAGGACAGTTGTGTCGAATGTTGCATTCGACATAAACGAGGATCAGGGGAAGGAAGGCGGGCGGGCCCAAGCTGATGGTTCTCAATATAAGAACAAGGAAGGTGTTATAGGCATTGGCGGTGCTGCCGCAAGGAGCTTTTTTGGCAACTGTCAGAGAAATTCGCACAGCTAAGTTGCACATAGCTTTGCGCCAGGCTGAGTCCCCAAGGAATGTTTAAAAACAATCGAATAAGATGCCTCCTGAGACCTACGGTGACACCAAAACGTCCTTGCAATCTTTGCACAGCGCGAGTAATCCCTGGTCTGGTCGACGCGGCTGTCGACTTGTATTGACATGGCGCGCGAAAGTGCGCAAAATGGTCAGCCCAGGGTGATTAATTCAAGTAAAATCAAGCAGTAAAATTCGAGCTGCTTTGTAGAGGCGTTTTTTCGTTCAGCCTTGACTGAGCTGGACAGAGAGAACGCTCAAGAGCTCGAGAAATTTCCACCGGTCCGATCCGGTACAGATTTTCCGGGTCATGTGCTGTCATGAAGCTTTTATTAAGCCATTTTTGAAGAACGTTCAAGCTCAAACTTAAAGTCAAGTTTCCAGCGTCGATTCCTTGGAGAGTCGGTCAATTCGTCGATGCTGCAGACCCCCACTACTTTCTTTTCGTCATTTCTTCTACCTACCTTCGACACTTCAGAGGGTGTTGGCTCGTCCAGTCTCCAGTAACCAAGGCTTCAGCACTCTCACAAACTTCAGATGGTCATGCTCAAGCTCAATTCCCGTGGCACCGTCTCCTGGAACAACCAAATGGTTGACCGAAATATGTCCCCAACTTGCATCTTCACTCATGGCTTGACTTTCAATGACGACGCTGAACTCAACCGCGACCTAGGTCTGAAAACAGGCTTCAATCTCGTTCTAAGCACTGGGTTCTCGACGCCTGATGCTTGACGTGGCCTCTAACACCAACATCAGCCACCAACTTTCTTCGAAGTGGGCGAGATTCCAATCGTACGTTCATCCTTCTTTCCTGTTGCAAGAGGATACTCACTATTTCCGTCCCGCTCATCCTAGCATGCTATGTTCTTATTTCATCTCCTTCGATAAATCCTATACCCGGAGGTCATGCAGGGATGGCGAGAGGAATTTCAATGTAGTTGAAAGACTCGTGCCAGTCTCGACGCCCACAACGAGAATGTCGATAGCGTCAGGTGCGTCGTGCTAATGGCATCCCTTATTTCCCATCTTCTAAGCTAACCATGATTACCTTTAGACCACCGTGATGACGGTCTCCACTATCGTCTGACAAGTTTCAAGACCTCTCAAATGTAGCCAACATCTTATCTTCGACGGAACTTGCTGCTGGGCGGGAGGCAGTACTGGCAGGGCACGAACATTGTGGATATTCATATTGGTGTTAGTCAGGTGGCGAGAAGAGGCGGACTCCGAGGAGAGTCGTGACTCAGAATCTGGGTTTGAGTCTGAGAGGACGACAGCGAGAGGTGTAGCGAAGAAGGCCGAGGAGAGAATGTTGTCGATGATGCGTCGGACGATGGACAGGACGATGGACAGGACCTCGACTCGACTCGACTGTAGTTTGCTATTGTCACTGTCACCTGGCCCAACAGCTGCTGCATCTGGCCAGTCATCAAGCTCAAGAACCGTTGGCGGCGGGTGGCCAACCCCTCGTACGGTACTCCGCGAGCAGTGTCTCCAAACCCCAACCATCATCGTGGCAGTCGCATCCGTGTCTTCCAGCCTCAAGCTTTCAGGCATCCAATCCTCAGAGAGTCGCCAATTTGCCAATACTGCGCTGCAGATGCTCATCGCTTTGGCTCTCGCTGATCACTGGGTGTCAACCTTCGCCATTCCTCCCACCTCACCTCGACATCGTACGGGACCCTTGGCTCGCCTAGCCTTCATGAACCGAAGCTTTATGACCTGGTACTAAACGTCGAATTACCATGATCAAGTTCAAATCTTGTGTCACTATCACCTGGAATAACCGACCGGAACGCGTCTCCAACAATGGCATACCCATCGCCCCACCGCTCAACTTTCAGTGTTTCACTGAAGACTCAGAAGCCCAAATTGACCGAGAACGAGGTTTAAAAGCCGGCCTAAATTACTTCTCTCTACTCGGGTCGCGACTCCAGATGCTCAATGTTCAAATTTGACGCCTAACGCCAACCCCATCCATCAGCTTCCTTTCAAGTGGACGAGATGGCCAATGTACGAGTCATCATTCTTTCGTGCTGCTTGCGAGTGACTGACTACCTCTTTAGAGCTCGTCGTAACTTTCTCAGGTACTAGCTCTCTCCGGTGAAGGCTTCCTCGTATTCCGCCTGTTTGGACAAGTCCCATATCAGATGTGTTCTCGTAGGAGGATGAGGACAACATTGGGCAACGCGAAGAAAGGATGCGAATGCATGAGCGGAAAGGAGAGGTGGGATGATGTGGAAAACTGGTGCTAGCGTCGATAGTTCTCCATGAGACTGTCGTGTCAGGTACGTCGTACTTTTCCGCTTTGTTTTCCTCTTTCCATGCTGATCAATGCCTCTAGACCACTGCCCAACGATCTCTGCGCCGGCAACGTCTGTACAAAGCTAACGACGTTCAAGACCCCTCTTGGATATTGTTGATCTGTAATCGGGCGGCGGATGTTTGGTGGAATCCCAGTGGATTGGAGGCTGGTGGTTCGTCAAGAGCGGGACCTGAGTTGCGCTCAGATCACTCTTCGTACAAACCTTCGATCCTCCAAATATGGCACTTTCACCTCTTCAGTAAGCCGCAAACCCAAACTCAAACCAATGGAGTGGACAGCTGCAGGTTTTCCTGTGTCCGAGGTCGGACAGCTCGATAGTTCGAAGTGGAGGATTTGAGGTTGTTGGAAGGCAGTAGACGAGATCCTTGGGTTAGCGTGGATTGAAGTCGAAATCGGAGGAACGGATGGGGCTGGTTGTGCGGAGGTATGTCGTATTTCTTTGTAGGCGGTGGTATTTCTGGGGAGGCGTTTTCCTTGTGTATTTCGGACGGGATGTTATTATCTCGACGCGTTGCAGCATGCCTCTCATTGCGTCTCCTACCCCGTGTCATCACCTGTTTCTCTTGCCTCAACCTTGCTTTTGGGTCATGATGCTGACGAACTTTTGTGTCTCGATTGGTTTTTACAGGACAATACTGGCTTGAATACTCGAATGTTCTCGTTGCCGGATGCCTACTCTGTTAACATGCGACTTGGACCACTCGAGCATCCTCGTTCTCGAGCGAATACATAGGAAACACATCAGGCACTATATCGAACTCCTGGGACCTACTCGCGGTAGGAGTTAGCGGAATTGCTTCCCTCTGCTTCCTAGCACCTATGACGTGTCAAATCTGGTCAACCATGCAGCGGCCCATGCCTAATCGACGGCCGAGATGTCTTCCAAAGGGCGTTGTTCAAGATACGAAAAGTTCTTAGACACATCCTCTCCCTCACACTTGTTCTTACCTGTCTCGTATATACACCGTTGGGAGTATGCGGTTAGGGACAGGTGGCGACGCAGTCGAAGAGGTTCAGGATGTGCTCTCGGGGTGTGTTGGTCATCACAGAGAGGGCAGTGCGTGCATTAGACGGACGCGGTTCGGAGGGGTGGGATGAGAGCACTGTCAATGTGGTTGAACGGGATCTGGTCGGCCATATATGCAGCAGCAGCCAACGTTGAATCTTGGCCAGCCCACCTGGGAATGCGAACACTTTGATGCTGGATATCAGTTCAAGATGTTCAAGATGCTCAGGACAACTGGTGTCAGAAGCCTTCCACGCTTTATCAACACCAAGAACGTTGCGAATAATCTCATTGGTGTTAGTGGGGCGAAATTCGAGAAGAGTTGTGGCTCAAGACCTTTTGTGTTCTGGGAGGTGGTCGTGGCGCAGGTCTATGCATGAATGGGACTTGTTCCATTTCTTCGGGCGATTACTTGGAGGGGAGATAGTTGCGGATGGAAGGGCCGGTCCCGCCTCGAAGTCTTGCAAGACCATCGAAGAAGTGGACCAATGACGTCGGCGATGTGTTGATGCGAACGCGTCAGACGATAATGGTCCTGGATTCGACAGGACATCCTTGGAACAGCTTCCTTCCTCGACTCATTACCGTCACCTAGTCCATCAACGTGCTCAACATCAAGAACTGGACGGGCTGCGGTTGGGCATCTGAGGTTCATCATGGGTTGAAATGGTTTCGCGGTAATGACTCTGCCGCTGGGAGTAAAGACGGATGCGACAACGGACGAATGGCAGACAAGGAAATGGCACATGTCAATGACCTGTTTGCGTTGTCGACATCCGAGAACACCGAACAACAGTCGGGAGCATCGATGAAAGAAGCAGCCATCTGTCGTCCTACTCACGACCACAATCCACACTGCGGTTCCGACTTCCCCTCCTCCCCTCTATAGATACCTAGCCCTTTGGGTGGTTGACCTGGCCGGACTTTGTCCACTCGCGACTGCCCCCCAACATCGTCAGTTTTTATCTTCGTCAACGCTGCAAACCCCCATTGCTCTCTCGATATCAACTTTCGTCATTTCATTAGTACCTGGCCATGGGCGCCAAGCTTCGAGTAGCCATATCCAAATTCAATTCTCTATCGCCTAGAACGGAACTGAAACAAACGTCTCTCCAACATGCGTATCGACTGGGTGTTCAACCTTCGCTCAAGTTGACTGGGAACCAGGTCTATAGACAAGTCTTAACCTCGATACCCAGCTCTCGACACCTGATGGTTAACGCTCAACTTCCTTTAATACGCACGAGATTTCAATTGTACGACTTTTCGTTCCTCCATGCCGCTTGCCAATGGATACTGACTATTTCTGTCCAGCTCGTAACTTTATTGAAGCGGACGAGTGCTCGTATTCCGGCTCCTTCTACAAACACCTTATCAGACGTCCGGGTTGGCGTTCCTAGACAATGAGGAGGACGACTAGCAATGGGATGAATGGAGGTGGATTTTGATATCGCCGCGTCAGTCTGTCTTGCCCTGCAGCTTCGTATTTCTCCATTTCGGTGCTAACTACAACCTCTAGACCGTAGTAACAACGACCTCTGCGCCGGTCACGTCCGCGTAGCCGATAATGTTCAAGTCTTCCGACTGGATAATATTGGGCGAAATCTACTATTATTGGATAAGAGGGTAGTGACTTAGAGGAAGGATGCAAGGTTATGACAAAACGAAAATGCGAAGAACCGTCAACGCCAATTCAAGTGGACCACGAGTTACGCCGGGGTGTCTTCTTGTACACAACCCTCATACCAGCACCTATGCCGCTTTCACGCCTCCATGCAAGCACAAACTTCCAATAAAGTTCAGTGGCGACCCAACGACGATGCACATTTTGAACCAACACCTGTCGTACATCCCACCTAGGACTGCAGTTTGGTGTGTGTCCGGGGCTGAACATGGCGTTCGGAGTGGAGGAGTTGAGGCTTCTGGCCCATCAGAACGGAGGATTTCCTGGCAGGAGGAAGGAGGATATGGGCGAAAGTGAGGAGACGGAGAAGACTCGCTTCGCAAACGCTTGTCAAGAACCCAAGTTCCTCGTTCCTCCACCCCTGGCTACTTTCGCCCTTCTCGCAAGCCCAAACACCCAACCAAGACCAGTGGTCGTCCGACGACGACGACGATTGGCGGCTTTATGCCAAGCCCATTGTACACCCTACCTGTCGTACAACCCAGGATTTTGCGCGTTCTCTGCGCGTCTGGGACTGGATAGGCGTTCGGAGTGGAGGATGTGATGGTTGGAGGGTGGGTCAGATGTGGCCTCGAGATCTCTGGGTTGGCCTGGATTGAACTCGAAGCTTGATGTTGGTGTCGTGCAGAGGTATGTTATGGTTTCTCTTTGAGCGTTGGTGTCTACGAGGGGGTTCTCATACTCCCAAGTGGATCTTTTGAAAGATACGGAGTTTATCATTGCATTCTGGCAACTGCACCTCATTTGCTTCTCCATTCCTCGTCGTCGCCGGTTTCCTTAATCTTGCTGTTAGATCGTGATGCTAACGAATATTTGTTATCATATAGCTCTCATTAATATATTCACTTGCACACAACACCACCTATGCTACATGACCACTCACACATCTCACGTCCTCAGCCTTGGATGAAGCTGCAGAAGATGTAGAAGCCTTGTACAGAGGTGGAAATATGACTTATTCCTGGGGACTCCTTGCGCGCTATTGGAGGATACAAAGCTGGAGTATCGTCTTCCCTCTAGCCTCTTCCGTCGTAACTCGTCTTCAAGATATCTAGCCAAGGGTCGACGTGCTTTCCAAATGCCTCATCCAACGCAATATCGACGCTTCTCGAACTCATTCCTTTGAATTCACCTCCCACATACTCCTGTACACACTGTTGAAGATGGTTAACTGGATGCTCGATCATTGTTGCCTCCATGCGTCATTGTCGACCCGCCAACTTTTCGGATACGAACACTTCGACGCTCAGTACCAGCATACACGCTCATAAAACACTCAGGACGACCTGTGCTTCTACTCTCGCACCCTCAAGTACTTGCCGGGGGGACACCATCGACGCCAGGAATTTTTGCCTCACCGCAGGTGCTGGATAGGTGACACCGGCAAGGGAGGCACGGGTTTCGCGGACGTGAGTTGTGGCTCAGGACTTTCGGTGTTCTGAGAGGTCTTGTTGGTGGGGTCGTGCGAGAGGGAGAGCTGGAGATCGCTAATTCGTCAGTGCATTGGCCATATCCATGAGGCATGGCAGGAGGTTGTTTGACGACGGGTGTTGGGCGAAGAAGGTAACGATGACGCCGTCGGATGACGATCGGGAGTCTGATCGAAGCAAGTCGAAGCAGCTCATCGGGTTCGTTGGACGATTATGATGACACCAAGCAAGGCACCAACTTGCACACGAAGCTCTGATGCCATGGCTTCTCTTCTTCTCTGCCGACACGCTTCTATATCTATTTCCATACCACCTTGCACTAGCCCTGCGTCGATGCTTATTCTGGCTTTCACCGCATAGCGACCTACTTCGAGCTCTCCTCCGCTTTCAGAATCCATCCGCCTCTGATTCCACCATCAGACTCCATATTACCACCAACCGATCCTCGAGTCACTCTAGGAGCAAACCGCGACACAGTACCCTACACACCAGTCCTTGTGTGCTGCCCGAAATCGGTTTATCATAAATACCAAGGCAACTTTGTAGGTCCAGCCTCCTTCGTCCCTTCGTAACTCAAGCTCATCCTTCGTCTATTGACTTCGCTTCTGCACACCCGGATACGCGGACCAAGCTAAGGCCCCATCCAACATCAACACTAACACTAACAACGAGTAGGAGGAAGAAACCGCCCCTACCAAATGCACGGACGAAACGCCAACTCGTGCGTGCGTTGGTGGATGTACAAGCGAGGGCCGTGGGGTGTTTGAGGGCTTGTTTAGCAATGGTAGATGGGGACGGGGCCATCGAGAAGAAGGATAGGATTAGGGAGATAGTTAGGTGGATGAATGAGGAGGCGCGGATACCCTGTGCTTTGAATATGAGGTATGTGGAGGAGAGTAGCGTTATTGCGTGGCAAAGAACGTAGGGAGGAGTTGTGTATATTTAGAGTAATTGCACTCGAGATAAATCATATGACGCTTTGAGTAAGCCCGACTAGTAGCATATTGAGTGGGGGTACACCTATCCTT
>Ga0247741_1002396_pt1 | contig 10418 bp, 9 predicted proteins | sample UWRJL213509R2_FD_180945 | JGI IMG/M metagenome (GOLD analysis project Ga0247741, IMG submission 180945) | Plant litter microbial communities from Arlington Agricultural Research Station in Wisconsin, United States - UWRJ-L213-509R-2 | ecosystem: Environmental > Terrestrial > Plant litter >...
CCTCGTGCAGTTCGCCACCGGGCAGGATGTGCGCCGGGTCTCGGGCACGATCGAGACCCTCGTCCCCGAACGACCCCTGCTCGGCGAGGGCATCGGCCTGAGCGGCACGGCCTCCGCCGAGCGCGGCGCGGTCACGGTCGACGACGTCGCGCTCTTCACCGGTCGCCTGGCCGACGGCGCGCTGGCGTCGTTCGAGGCCACGCGATTCGCCACCGGCCGCAAGAACGCGTTGCAGATCGAGGTCTCGGGCGACCGCGGCGCCCTGGTCTGGGATCTCGAAGACCTCAACTCGCTGCAGTTCTACGACCGCACCCTCCCCGGCCCCCTGCAGGGCTTCACCCGCATCCTCGTCACCGAGCCCGAGCATCCGTACGTCGGCGCCTGGTGGCCGGCCGGTCACATGCTCGGGTACGAGCACGCCTTCACGCACCAGGCGGTGGACTTCGTCGCGGCGATCGCGTCGGGCACCGACCCCGCACCGTCTTTCGCCGACGGCCTTCAGGTGCAGCGCGTGCTCGACGCCGTGGAGCGCAGCTCCGAGCGCGAATCCATCTGGGTGAGTGTCGCGGACTGATCGCGACCGGTCCTCGAGCGTCGAGTCGAAACGAAACCAAGGAGAAGCAATGGCACGTCCTATCACCCTGTTCACCGGCCAGTGGGCGGACCTCCCGTTCGAAGAGGTCGCGAGACTCGCGGGCGGCTGGGGCTACGACGGCCTCGAGATCGCCTGCTGGGGCGACCACATCGACGTGTCGCGCTGGGACGACGAGGCCTATGTCCAATCGCGGCTCGACATTTTGGAGCGCAACGGACTGAAGGTCTACGCGATCTCCAACCACCTCACCGGTCAGGCGGTCTGCGACGATCCGATCGACTCCCGCCACCGAGACATCCTGTCGGATCGCGTGTGGGGCGACGGAGACCCCGAGGGCGTGCGCCAGCGGGCCGCGCAAGACCTGAAAGACACGGCGCGGTTCGCGGCGAAGCTCGGCGTCACGACGGTCAACGGGTTCTCGGGCTCTTCCATCTGGAAGGCCGTCGCGATGTTCCCGCCGGCATCCGACGAATTCATCGCTGCCGGATACCGCGACTTCGCCGATCGTTGGAACCCGATCCTCGACGTCTTCGAAGAGGTCGGCGTCCGGTTCGCGCTGGAGGTGCACCCGTCCGAGATCGCCTACGACTACTGGACGGCGAAGGACACCCTGGAGGCGATCGGCCACCGCAAGAGCTTCGGCTTCAACTTCGATCCCTCCCACTTCGTGTGGCAGCAGCTGGACTCCGTGGCCTTCGTGCTCGACTTCGCGGAGCACATCTTCCACGTCCATGTGAAGGAGTCGATCACGAATCTCGACGGACGCAACGGCGTTCTCGGGTCCCACCGCCCCTGGGCCGACCCGCGTCGCGGCTGGACCTTCGTCTCGACGGGCCACGGGGCCGTGCGTTGGGAACCCCTGTTCCGCGCGCTCAACGCGATCGGCTACACCGGGCCGACCAGCGTGGAGTGGGAGGATGCGGGCATGGACCGACTCGTCGGCGCCCCGGAAGCACTGGCGTTCGTACGCAAGCTCGCCGAAATCACCCCTCCCGACGCGGCCTTCGACGCGGCGTTCTCCTCGCGCTGATTCCCGTCCCGCCGGGTCTCACCCAGGGCGGGCCCGGCGGGGTCGTTTTCGCACCCTAGGCTCGAAGCACACCCCCGAGCCAGGAGCCCTTCCGTGACTGAGACGCCCGTCGCCGTGATCGCTGGTGGTAGCGGTTTCATCGGTTCCGCTCTCGCGACCGCGTTCCGCGAGGACGGCTACGACGTCCGACTCATCGGCCGCGCGGCTCCCACGACCTGGGCCGACCCTGCCGCGATCGCGCGGACCGTCGACGGGGCCGCCGTGCTGCTGAACATGGCCGGCAAATCGGTGAACTGCCGCTACACCGACCGCAACCGCGAGCAGATCCTGTCGTCGCGCGTCGACACGACACGGATGCTCCGCACGGCGGTGGCGGAAGCATCCGCTCCCCCGGCGGTCTGGTTCAACGCGTCGACCGCCACCATCTATCGCCACGCCATGGATCACCCGCAGACCGAGTCGGACGGCGAGCTCGGTCGGGGGTTCTCCGTGGACGTCGCCCGGGAATGGGAGCGGGAATTCTTCGCGGAGGACCTGCCCGCGACCCGGCGCGTCGCTCTGCGGATGGCGATCGTGCTCGGCGACGGGCCGGCGACTCGCAGCCTCGTGCGCCTCGCCCGGGCGGGGCTGGGCGGTCCGCAGGTCGACGGCTGGTTCTTCCCGCACCGACGCTACCGCGGCATCGGATCGACGCCGAGTGGCGACGGACGCCCCGCCCGGTATCGCACGCGTGGGCAGCAGAAGTTCAGCTGGGTGCACCTCGACGACGTCGTCGGCGCCATCCGCTTCGTACGCGACCGCGACGACATCTCCGGGCCCGTGAACATCGCCAGCCCGCGACCGGCCGACAACGAGAGCCTCATGCGCGATCTTCGCGGGGCCGTGGGCATGCCTGTCGGCCTACCCGCCTATCGCTGGATGCTCGAGCCTGCCATGTGGGCGCTCCGCACCGAACCGGAACTCGTCCTGAAGAGCCGGTGGGTGCTCCCGGGGACGCTCGCCGAGGCGGGGTACCGCTTCCGGCAGCCGGACCTGACCCGAGCCATCCGGTCTGTCTTGCAGACCTGAAACGGAAAGACTGCCTACAACACGAAAGCCCGCGGATATCCGCGGGCTTTCGGTATGCACTGTCTCAACACAGTGTGCGCTCGAAGGGACTCGAACCCCCAACCTTCTGATCCGTAGTCAGATGCTCTATCCATTGAGCTACGAGCGCGATCCTGGCATGAGCGGCATCCGAAGACCCGCGTAGACCAGCGTCCAGAATACCCCACGCACGCGGCACCCGCGAATCGTCACGAGTCGGGCCGCTTTAGTCGCCCTCCGGCGACGCCTGTTCCGTTCCCCGACGCTGCCGCTGGACCGAAGAGAGCTTGCTCAGATCGACAAGCCGCAGGGCCTGCATCCGCGCCTCGCGCATCGTCGCGTAATCGGGTTCGAGGTCGGGGCGCGCGGCTTCGACCCTGAGGCTCCGGTCGATGTTCTCGGCCAACTCGCCCCACGCCGCGTCACGCGCGGCCTCGACGAGACGGCGCAGCTCCTGCTCGTCTTCTGCGCGGGCCCGCAGCTCTTTCGCCACCCGTTGCGACTGCCGTCGCCGGCGCCGCAGGTTCCCCACGTCGCGACTGCCGTAGTCGTGGGTGCTGTCGGGATCGCTGAAGCGTCGCCAGGCATCCCGGCGTTCCTTCTTGATGCGCTCCGCGGCTTCGTCCGCCTCGTCGGCCAGGGCCAGCAGTGCCGCACGGGCGTCGGGCATGAATTTGTCGACGTCGTAGCCGGCGCCGCCGCCGATCGTGTCCATCAGGATGCGGTTCTTCAGCGACAGCCGGATCGCCGCCGACGCGATGTAGAGGCCTTCGGAGACGATCTCGGCGAGTTTCGGGCGCGCGGGTGCGGCAGCGACGACCTCAGGATCATCACGCTTCTTCGCCGACGAGGCTTTCGGGCCCACATCCCCTCCCGATTCGAGGTTAGCCCCCGCCGCTGTGCGCCGCCCATCGCCCGCCCGCCCGCTGGGAGCCTCCCGAGGATGCGGGCCGAGCCGGGCCGGACATGACGATGGCGCCGAGGTCGAAACCCCGGCGCCATCGAAAGCAGAACTCAGACCTTGCGGAAGCGCTCGACGATGTAGCAGTCGAACGGGTCGCGCGCCGAGAGTCCGACACGGTTGAGGTACGCGATCACGATGCCGTACGAGCGCAGCAGGGTCGTCTCCGTGTAGGGCACGTCCAACGTCTCGCAGTGGTCGCGGACGATCTCGCGGGTCTTCGCCAGGTGCGGGCGCGCCATGCTCGGGAACAGGTGGTGCTCGACCTGGTAGTTCAGGCCGCCCATGAGCCAGGTGGCCCACCAGCCGCCCGAGACGTTACGGGAGGTGCGGACCTGCTTGGTGAAGAAGTCGAGCTTGGCGTCCTTATCGATGATCGGCATGCCCTTGTGGTTCGGCGCGAACGCGGCCCCCATGTAGACACCGAAGACGGCGAGCTGAACGCCCAGGAACGCGAAGGCCATGCCGAGCGGAAGCATCCAGAAGACAACCGTGAACAGGATCGCGAAGCGCAGCGTGATGAGCATCAGCTCGTACCAGCGGCCCTTGACGTCCGGCGTGGTCACGAGGTGCTTGATGCTCAGGAAGTGCAGGTTGATGCCCTCGAGCGTGAGGAGGGGGAAGAAGAAGTAACCCTGACGGCGGGTGATGAAGCCCAGCAGACCGGATGCCTTGGCCGCATCCTCTTCGACGAACGAAATCGTGTCGATCTCGATGTCGGGGTCGCGGCTGATGCGGTTCGGGTTGGCGTGGTGACGCGTGTGCTTGGAGCCCCACCAGGAGTAGCTCATGCCGACGATGCCGTTGCCGAGGATCTTGGCGAGACGGTCGTTCGCCTTACCGGTCGTGAAGATCGCCTTGTGCGCCGCTTCGTGCGAGAGGAAGGCGACCTGCGTGAGGATGATGCCGAGCGCGGCAGCGACGATCAGCTGGAACCAGCTGTCGCCGAGCAGGATGAACGCGGCGACGCATGCCGAGAAGGCAACGAACAGCGCGGATCCCACAGCGATGTAGAACTTCGGCGCCCTCGCCAGCAGTCCCGTCTCGCGAACGACCTGCGATACCTCGGTGTATGCGTGGGTCAGGCTGGGAAAGGTGTCGGACTTGGCGTACGTCTGGCGCACGGGGCCAAGCTGCGCTGCAGGGGAGGAAAGAGTTGTAATGCTGCACCTACTCGATCGATAACCGTCAGCGAACCATCGGCCAGGGCGAAAGGCAACGGCGGTTGCCGATTGCTGTGTGGCCAACCATACGCATGCAAGCATTCCGATCCGAGAATGCTGGGCGGATGTCCAGGTGACTGACACGCGACGGACATTCCGCGGCCGTGTTATCGTTGACGTGGCGGTTCATTCCGCCTGCGTCGTCGTGACGCTTCCCGGTCCCCATCGCGGCCGTGGCTCTACACGAACGGCGAACCGATGCGCGATCCCGCGCCGTCGCCCACTTCGCGCCTCCTCAGGCCTTTCCGGTCTCATGTTTCGGCGCGCACTTCACCCGAAAGCACAACCATGTCTACTTTCCTTTCTCTCGGCGTGCCCGCGCAGCTGGCCTCCGTCCTGGAGGCCTCGGGCAAGACCGAAGCCTTCGCCATTCAGCGCGACACCCTGCCTGACTCCCTCGCGGGTCGCGACGTGCTCGGTCGCGGCCGCACCGGCAGCGGCAAGACCATCGCGTTCGCCCTGCCGCTGGTCGCCCGCCTGAGCGGCGCATCGGCCGCTCGCCGCAACCCGGGCCAGCCCCGCGGTCTGGTCCTCGCGCCGACCCGCGAGCTCGCGACCCAGATCGCCGCGACTCTCATCCCCCTCGCCGAGGCCGTGGGCCTGCGCGTCACCACCGTCTTCGGCGGCGTCAGCCAGCGCCCGCAGGAGCAGGCGTTCCGCAACGGCGTCGACATCGTCGTCGCCTGCCCCGGCCGTCTCGAAGACCTCATGAAGCAGGGCGTCGTGCGTCTCGACCGCGTCGAGATCACCGTCCTGGACGAGGCAGACCACATGGCCGACCTCGGGTTCCTGCCCGGCGTCACCCGCATCCTCGCCGCCACGCCCCAGGGCGGGCAGCGGATGCTGTTCAGCGCAACGCTCGACCGCGGCGTCGACAGCCTCGTGCGTCGCTTCCTGCGTGACGAGGTCCGTCACGAGGTCGACGACGAGAGCGTGCCCCAGGGCGAGATGATCCACCGGGTCTTCGTCGTCGACGGCACGGATGAGAAGACCGCACTCGTGCAGCGACTTGCCTCGGGAACCGGCCGTCGCATCCTCTTCACCCGCACCAAGCACCAGGCGAAGAAGCTCGCCAAGCAGCTCACCGCGGCCGGCATCCCGTCCGTCGACCTGCACGGCAACCTGGCGCAGGGCGCGCGTGAGCGCAACCTGGCCGCCTTCGGTGCCGATGTCGCCAAGGGCGGCGTGCGCGTGCTCGTCGCCACGGATGTCGCCGCGCGCGGCGTCCACGTGGACGACGTCGAGCTCGTCGTGCACGTCGACCCGCCCGTCGAGCACAAGGCGTACCTGCACCGCTCGGGCCGTACCGCCCGTGCCGGTGCCGAGGGTACCGTCGTCACGGTCACCCTCGAGGCGCAGCGCCGCGATGTCACCGACCTGCTCCGCAAGGCGCACATCGACGCCCCGCTCGAGAAGGTCCGCGCCGACGACGCCCGCGTCGTCGAGCTGGTCGGCGACACCGCCGCCTACGTCAAGCCCGCGCCGATCGTCGCGACCACTCACGCCCCCCAGCGCCCCCGTGGCGCCTCGGGTCGGGGTGGGTCCGGCAACGGTCGCCCCGCCGCGTCGCGCGGCGAGGGCAACCGCGCGCCGCGCGAAGGCAACCGCGCGCCTCGCGAAGGCGCGCCGGCAGCCGGCGGACGCCGCGGGGGCTCACGCGGCGGACGCCCGCGTTCGGCCGCACCGCGCGGCTGATCTCACGCACATCGAAACGGCGGGGCACCTCAGGGTGTCCCGCCGTTTCGCGTCCGCCGTCCCGGCTACGGGCGTGGCCTCGGAAAGATGCTGATGCCGCCGCCGTTGACCGGCAGCTCCTGCGCCGTGACATAACCCGCATCCTCGGACGCGAGATACGACACCGCGGCCGCGATGTCTTCAGGCAGCCCCACACGACCGGCGACGATCGAATCCTCGAACCGGGCGCGCTGCGCCGCCTCCTGCTCTGGGGTCGACACGCCGAAGCGTCCGCGGCTGGTCCACACGAGTCCGGGGCACACCGCATTCACGGTGATACCCCACGCGCCGACATCCATGGCGAGGGAACGGGTGAGACCCAGGACCCCGGCCTTGGACGCGGAATACGCGGTGGAGGCGGGCAGGGCTTCGATCCCGGCCATCGAGGCGATGTTGACGATGCGGCCGTAATTCTGACCGCGCATGACGGGCACGGCCGCCAGACACATCAGATAGGTTCCGCGCAGATTGATCGCGATGATGCGATCGAACGTCGAGACGGGAACCTGCTCGATGTCGGCACGGTCGTCCGTCTGCGGCGCGGCCGCGTTGTTCACCAGCACGTCCAGGCGCCCGAACTCGTCGACGGTCTCGGCGATCATGCGACGAGCATCGTCCTCGAGGGAGATGTCGCCGAGGACGGAGCGTGCCTGTGCTCCACGTTCCCGAATTCTCTCGACGAGGGTGTCTACCCCCGACCATCCGGCCACGGGTCCGTCGCCGCGTTGGTCGTCGTTCGCGACACCCGCCGGCGCCACGTCAGCCGCGACGATGCGGTACCCCTCGGCGGCGAGCCGAAGGGCGGTGGCCTGGCCCATCCCGTCGGGCTTGCCGCATCCGGTGATCAGGGCGACTCGTTCGGTCATGCGTCCTCCTCGGTCGTGCGATGTCCTGGCGGGAGCAGGGTGGGACCCCCTCCGTCGACCGCGAGGACCTGCCCCGTGATCCACCGCGCGCGCCCACCCGTCAGAAAGGCGATCGCGGCGGCGATGTCCCAGACCGTGCCCTCGGTCTGCAACGGCACCTGCAGCACGCGGCTGCGGCGTACTTCTTCATCGAATGCGCGCGAGGCGAACGTCGACCAGATCGTGCCCACCCGCACCGCGTTCACACGGATGGAGCGCGGGGCCAAGGTCGCGGCGGCACCGATCGTGAGCTGCTCGAGCGCGGCCTTCGCCACGTTGTAGGGGGTGGCAGGGCCGCGGGACCCGGCGGCGCCCGACGACGTCGTGACGATGCTCCCGCCGCTGGTCATGGCCTCCGACGCGTAGCGGATCAGCTGCCACGCCGAGGTCAGGTTGACATCTAACATCGAATCCCACCCCGCGCGATCCACGTCCAGGATTCCCTCGAGGTCGCCGCGACCGACCGTGGTGACCACAGCATCGAAACCTTCGTACACCTCGGCAGCCTCGGCCACCAGGCGCGCGCACCCGGAAGCGTCCACCACGTCCCCGACGACGACGGATGCCTCTCCGCCGTTATCCGAGATCAGTGCGCGCGCCCGCTCGGCGGCCTCCGGATCGCGGTCCGCGATGATCACCCGGGCGCCCTCCCTCGCGAGGGTCCACGATGTCGCAAACCCGATGCTGCCATGCACACCGCTCAAGCCGCCGCCGACGATCAGTGCGGTACGGCCCGCGGAGGGCTCGGCGGGGCGGGCCAGCGCATCGTCCAGGGTGGCGGCGTAGTCCATCATCGGCGGTCCTTTCCGAAAGGTGACAAGGGGGCGAGCGGCAACATCCGCTGCTCCGCGTACCGCCAGGCGCCGTCGTCGCCGCGACGGAATACCGCGCGCTCGTGAGCGAGCGCGAAGATCGCGGGGCTGTCCCGCTCCTCCGCGACCCCGGCCGCATCGCGGGTGAGTTCGTACACCGTGACGACGTACTGAGCCTCGACCCGGTCGGGCGCGATGCGCCGGCCAACGAAGTTATTGACCACGTGTACGGTGCGGCGCCCGTCGTAGGCGTGGAGCATCCGCTCGCCCATGGTCCGGGCGGCGTCCCGTCCGACGGGCGCGGGCGCGCCCGGTGGATAGAACGCGAGGTCCTCGTCGTGCAGCGTGAACGCCCCAACGGCGTCGCCGGCGTCGAGCATCTCGCAGAAGACCACGACGACCTCCTGACAGGCGGACAGGACCTCCGCATCCCGCGACTCCCGACCCACGTCGGACAGCCCGATGTGCAGGGTCACGATGCATCCCCGATGTAACCGCCGCGCTCCGCGTCCCAGGTTGCGGCGGATCGCGCGGTCTCACGCAACCGGTACTTCTCGATGCGCTGGGTCGGAGTCCGCGGCAGGTCGTCGACGACCTCGACGTACCGCGGCACCATGTAGCGGGGAAGATTCTTGTCCGCCCACGCGAGAAAATCGGCGGGCTCGAACGCCGCATCCGGCGCGACCCGCAGGCACACCTTGACGTCGTCCTCGCTGAGTTCGGACGGCACCCCGACCGCCGCGACCTCGGCGATGCCGGGGTAGTCGTGGATCGCCTGCTCGAGCTCGAACGACGAGATGTTCTCGCCCCGCCGGCGGATGGCGTCCTTCTTCCGGTCGACGAAGTACAGGTAGCCGTTCTCGTCGCGCCGGCCGAGGTCTCCGGAGTGGTACCAGAGGTCGCGGACGGCCTCGACGGTCTTCTCCGGCATCCGCCAGTACTCGCTCATCATGGACCCGGCGCGTTTGGGTCGCGTCACGATCTCGCCGACCGCGCCGACCGCGACGGACTCGCCGTCGTCGTCCACGAGGTCGACCTCGAAGTACGGGCTCGGCAGGCCGCACGAGCCGTCGGGCAGGCCGTCCGTGCCGGCATACGTGACGATTCCGGACTCGGTCGCGCCATAACCCGTCACGAACCCGAGGTTCCAGCGCCGGCGGGCCTCGGCGATCAGCTCGGCCGTCAGCGGCCCCGCGAACGTCATGCGCGGGTAGTCCGTCCACTCCTCGGCCGTCTCGGGCTGACGGAGCAGGATGCCGAGCATCGCGCCGATCACATTGACGTGGGTCGCACGAACAGCCGCCAGGGAGGCCCAGAAGCCGCTCGCCGAGAAGCGCCGCTCGAGGGCGAGGGTCGCCCCGACGGACAGGACCGCGACCGTGGTGAGGTGCTGCGCGTTCAGGTGGAACAACGGCAGGCTCGTCGAGAAGACGTCGGTCGCGCTCAGGCCCCGCTCGCCGGCGCCGTCGGATCCGGCATACCAGGCCGCACGGTGGCTGAGCATGACTCCCTTGGAGGGCCCCGTCGTGCCGGAGGTGTACCCGATCACCGCGGTCGAAGTGACCTTCACCTCGGTGTCCACGGGGGTGTCGGCTCCGCTCGCGAGCAGGGCGTCGTAGGCGACGGTTGCGCGCCCTTGGAGCTCGCCCGCACCCAACACGATGACGTGCGCGAGGTCGGGGAGCGCGTCGATCACGGCGGCCAGGTGCGGCAGCAGATCGGACTCGATCACGAGGAAGCGGGCTCCCGAGTCCGCCAGCAGGTAGGACAGGAAGCGACCGCGCAGCGCAACGTTGACGGGCACCTCGATCGCGCCCAGCCGCGCGCTGGCGAACCAAGCCTCAAGGAACTCCGGTCGGTTGGTGCTCATGATCGCGATCCGATCACCCGCGCCCACACCGAGCGTCGCGAACGCATTCGCGAGTCGGATGGTCCGTGCCGACATCTCGCGATATGAGGTGGACTGACCCTCGAACAGCAGGAACGGATGCTCCGCCCGCTCGGCGGCATGACGGTCGAGCAACTCGACCACGGTCGCGGGGTGCATCACGACAGCTCCAGGAGCTTCGCGG
>Ga0247741_1002399_pt1 | contig 10414 bp, 13 predicted proteins | sample UWRJL213509R2_FD_180945 | JGI IMG/M metagenome (GOLD analysis project Ga0247741, IMG submission 180945) | Plant litter microbial communities from Arlington Agricultural Research Station in Wisconsin, United States - UWRJ-L213-509R-2 | ecosystem: Environmental > Terrestrial > Plant litter >...
CTCCGTGACTTGCATTGAATTTCCGCCTGTCGCAACCCATATACCTGTGACAATACCTGAATACTCTTTGCCGTCTATAGTAGCACCGCTATCAGATCCAAGGATAAATGTGTATGCCGTAGAGCTTGAAGTTGCGCCATACGTTATATAGCAGTTTGATGTACCCCCATTATAAAGTACAAGAGACCTGCGAGCAGCATTTGATGCCTTAATGGTTGTACTACTTGTGGCAGGTGTGATCTGAGTATTAGTTGGAGTGATAGCAGGTGCATCACGCACAAATACAGTTCCGTTAGTATCGACTGCTACGGGGCTGTAATCACCAGTAGCTGACGTAAGAGATGTAGCGGCGTTATCGTTACGAACCGCGAGAATCTGTACACCAGTATCACCAGAAGCATGTACAGCATCCTCCGCCTTACCTAGTGAAGTTGCGGCTACCCCAGGAACTAATGATGTAATCGTGGTAGAAGCTACGGTAGCAGTCACAGTACCAGAAACGGGCTGTGTCGCTATAGGAAGTGCTATAAACTGTGTAGAAGGATGTATGACAATGGCTCCAGAGCCTGATGTGAAGGCTGTAGACCTTACGCGGAACTGAGACTGACCAAGTAGAGGGCTGACTGTCCATACAACCGTCGCATTCGTTGCTATGACTCCAGTAGCTCCAGCTGTTGTAAGGGCATTGGTAGACTGGTTAATACCTTGTACAGGAAACCATGTTGTGCCTGCATCTGCGGATGCTTCAAAGATCATATTAATGCCAGCATGTGTACCTGATATCTGTACAGTCGCTGAACCAATTCCCATCATATCAGTCGCCACAATTGTTGTTGATGAGGTTGTGATATTTCCAGTGGTGTTTGCTTGTGGAGCGGCGTTAACTATCGGAACAACATCTGTGCCGTTAATCGTTGCTTTGACTACTTGATCGTATGCCATGCTAGAAGACCCTCCAGTTAGAGTTATCGCTGTAGAACTTTCGTGATGAGTTAGGGCTGATTAACATAGATAGGTTTCCGTTTATAGTTTGTGATGATGTCGTATTTACAGTAATATTTGTTGCTCCTGAATTAGTCACCTCATAGGCATTTGTATTACTTACGGCTGTAGGTAGTGTCAGTGTTGCACCCGCGCTTACTATGTATACATAATCCACGAGTGATGTCGAACCAGCAACTGTATTAGTAGAAATGCTTGTAATAGACCGTGTAATGCCCGCAGAGCCACCTCCACCTGCATAGTTGGGTATATTTAGTACTCCAGCAGTAACACTCGCTGCGCCGCTTGTACCAATTGTCGTGATGCTTGTAATGAAGTCTGCAGTTCCGCTAGAGGCTGCAGTTACAAGCCCCTTGGCATTAACTGTCACGTTTGCCTTAGTAAATGAGCCTACATTCGAGTTAACCGTAGCCAAGACTGTCGCATTAGTATTATTAGCTGAACCGTTGAAGGATGAACCAGCAGTTACGACATCACCAGTGAGTGTTCCGATAGTCCGTGAGGTTGTGAGAGTCGCAGCTGAGCCTGTAGTGTTCTGGTTAAAGGTAGGAAACGTATTTGTCCCAGAGGTGAGATTCTTATTTGTAAGGTTAACGGCAGCAGCATTCTTTGTTGCATCTGACGTATTATCCACGTTCCCAAGTCCAACATCAGATTTTGTGAGGGTTATGTTGCTTGAAAGTGTTTGACCATTTACTGTACGGTTTGTAGGTACTTTTGCATCAAGGGCAGATTGTAGGTCAGTCTGATCTGACAAAGTACCTGTAATGTCGCCCCACTCCGTTCCTGAGATATCGTCAAGCATGGCGATTGTTCCGTCTTTATCAGGGAATGTCACGGTGCGGTCAGAGGTGGTACTCGTAAGGTCTAAGTTGACTATCTGATCATCACCGAGGTAGAGTCCACCACCTGTACTGAGGTTGAGGTAAGCGGGGACAGTTCCATTACCACCAAGGGATAGGAAGTTATTTCCAAGCCCATCATCATATATTTGTCCTGCCTGTGCGTAGTTTCCAAGCCCGTCTGAGGCTGTGTAGCCTGGTACTGAAACTAGGCCAATCAGCGAGTCGTGGGTAAGTTCGTTACTCCCCGTGAATCCACCAGCTCCGTCATTTAGTTGGACGTTGTTGACGTTTCCCCCAGGTGTACTTCCACCACCAGATTGAGCTACCCATTCAGTATCGTAATCAGTGCCCGAAGCTTTCGCGAGTACTTGTCCATCTAAACCACCTGTAGGTACTCCAACACCAGGCGCACCAGGTAAGCCTTGTCCAGAGTTAATCAGGTCAATATCTGTGCTGACACTACTCTCAACGTCTATATCCACAGGATTCGAAGGAGTCAAGATAATATCTTGTCCGTCTGTGTCGTTCAGAATTATGTCAGCCATACATTAAACCGTGATTCTTTGGTTTAGGTCTGCACGAATTTGGTAACGGAACTGCGTGAAAGTCTTCACTGTTGAGAGATCAGCAGACACCCATTGAAATTCAGCAAAGTATTTGCCTGGTGTGGCGCCCACTGTATCTGTATGTGTAAGATTAAGGGTATACACCTTATCTGTTAGAGTCGTTCCTGTAATGAATGAATCGTCGTAATCTTTCTTGATGATCGCGTTTGCATCTGTTGGGTCTGATGGATTGAAGTTTGCTTTACTTTTTATAGCAAAGAAGAACGTCCCACCAGCTGACCATAGTGTAAGAGGAACTGAGAGTGTCCATGTGTCACTGTCACCTCTATAGATTGAAGAACCAGCCATGTGTATTCCTTTCTTTTATATTAGGTACCTCATCCGTGTCACGTTCTGGCCATCATAGGGCAACGTTTGTGTTGACACGGAGTAGGCAAGTTTAACTACGCTTCGCGAGTGTATGTACCAATTGAACTTTGGATGATCCAAGCACCTGTACCAGCCGTACCAGTACCAACGATAGTGATTTCGTCAGTTGCACGGTTAGTAGCTTTAACAGAGAGGATGTCCTTGTTAATCACAGGAGTAGCAAGACCACCACCTGTAATGCCGTCAGCAGCAGCAGGGCTAATTGCGAAGCCGTACTGACCATCGTATGTTGAACCGTTACGGAATGTGAACGTAAGACCAGCAGCAGTTGATGGAAGTGTAATCACTGGGGCGTCAGCCTTAACCAGTTGCACGACTCCACAGTCAACAGCAGCGAGAGTCTTGTTTCCCGTTACAGCAGCTGCTGCGCGGTTGAAGTCTTTATTAGCTGTCATTATTTGTTGTCTCCTTTAATAGGTTTGAGACCGTCACCATCTTGTTCGAACGTAAGCTCTGTCTTTTCAGCAGCAGCCTTCGTGTCTTTTACAAGGTTACGGTATTCTCGTGTCTCTTCTTCTGTCGCACCACGGAAGCCAAGGTGTAGAAACGCCTGTGCTTGTGGTTCGTTGAGAGCTTCAAGAACTTTCTTTTCACCAATTTTATTATCAAATTCGTCCTTAGGTTGGAAGACATAAACACCTTTGAAAGCATCAACATCTGATACTTCTGGGCTTGAGCCTTTGTTTTCCTTAGGGTCTAGTTTCTTTAGTGCATCTGCCATAAAAATACTCCTTAGTTAATTAGTATTAGGCGGTCATGTGAACGCGCATAGCACGGCCACGGTTTGTTGGGATAAACGCGTCATAGTAACGACGTCCTTCTACAACCCAACCATCAATACCTTGAACTTCTGTCAAAGTACGGATCATGTTGAACTTAGTTGGTGCAATAAGAACGTCATCAGCAACGATCAACCAAGCTGTATTAGCTGGAAGATAACCGTTTGGAACTGGAACGATCTTTACACCGTCGATTGAAGTGACAACACCACTCTTGACATCAGCATATGCGTCGTCAGAGGCAAGTTTAAACTCAGTGTTACGTCGGAGTAAGTTCCAAGTAGCACGCGCCATGAACGCAACTAGGTTTGCACCATCGACTTGTTCAACGTCGAACAATGTTGCAACTTGGTCAGTAAATAGACCGTATGAGTTGCTTGTTGTTACAACCGCTGGTGTGTCGTTCAAGCTGTTTGCAATAGCGTAGGCTTGAAGTGTTGCAAGACGGTACTTGTCAGTGTTAGGAACAGATACTTCACGAACTTGTCGTTTAATAGTTGATCCAACTTCTGTAACCATCATGTTGTCTTCGTAGTTACCGCGGTCGATAGAGTAGGTAAAGGCTTTGTCTTGTGAAAGAGTAAAAGTCTGTGTACCTAGTCCTAGTTCAACCAATTGTCCAAAGCGGTTGTTACCGTTTCGGATGTAGTCAACTTCGGCGACAGTAGATGTATTGTAAATTGTACCAGAGCGGACTCCGTCAAATTCGATGCGAATACCTTTGTTAATGATGATGTCAGTCTTTGCTTTAGTAAAGTACTTCTCGTCAATAACCTTTAGGTGTTTCGCTGCAAAAGGCATAACTGCCATAATGAAACTCCTTTTAGTCTGATAGGAGAGATTCCATTAACTTATCATTGGATTCTTTAGGTGATCGTGAAGGTGCAGTGAAGGTCTTTGATTTCTCTCGTCCTTTACTCGCAACCTGCTTACGGGCACCGATTCCAGTGAGTTGTTTAATAGATTCTGCTTCTTCAAGTAAATATTTATACAGGTCTCCGTTTACTTGAGTAGGGTTGCCATACGCATCGAGCGTTACGTACTGAGCTTGAAAGGCATCGAGTGCACGATCAATCCTAGACTTAATAGCTGGATCATCACTTGTGAGGATATCAGAGTCTTTAATAGCTCTCTCGTATCCGTTGGTGAGTTTGTTGGTATTGTTTTCTACTTTATTAGAGTAAGCGTCAATCTGTAGTTGTCTGAGTGCAAGATCCTTATTATCCTCAGCTTCTTCGAGATACTTCTCTTGTTGCTGTTGGATAGATAGTTCACGTTGATTTTTCTCTTGGATTCGCTTTTCAGCCATTTCGCGATTAAAGGCTTTACGCTTGTCCTCATCAGACTCTTCGACTTCCTCTTTAGATTCTTCTTCGTTGTCTGATTCCTCATCAGACTCTTCGGTTGTTTCCTCTGATTGGTCTTGTTCCGTTGATTCGTCGTTAGACTCTTCTTCGGTCGTAGCTTCGGAATCTTCGCTAGAATCCTCATCAAAGTTGATGTCATTGATACCGCTTAAATCGGTCTCTTGAACTGCTACGTCGGTTGACTGTTCGTCGTCCATGTTTTCTCCTTGTCTTTATCTGTCGTTGAATAGGTGACGAGCCTCTACAGTTAACGATGTGAGCGTTGGACTAAGGGGAGTCCTGTCGAGCTTCCGTATAGAAAACCCAGCAGCACTTACCTTATACTCTTTGTCTCTTTACCTTGAAGTGTCTGTGACTTGCATGGTTTGCACCTTCGCAACTCATCACAGCACCCCTATCCACCCATATATGCTCTACGCTTCGTAGACTGTCTAGATCTACGCTATACTCTGACTCGTTAGCCATCTTTTCTGCTATCTCATGTTTAGTGAGGGCTGATTGCTCAGCTTTAAGCGATTCCTTGTAGCGGTCGTAGTCTTCACTCATGACTTGTTGTCCCTCATCTTATTAAGCAAAGCTGTCTTTGAAGATGTCAGAGCCTTAATCAACTCTTCACGGGCTAACATCTCAATCTCAAGGGCATGGTTCCCCACTGCAACTGCAGCCTTAACGTTGATACTGCTGTAGTCCTTTAGGTCTGCAAGCAATTCATCATAGTGGTTTGTGATGATCTTTTCATATGGTAAGAGCCTCTCGCGTTGGTCGGCTGCTTCGCGTTTGCGTGTATCTTGAGACTGTTGTACCTCTTTAGACTTCTGAGTTGCAAAGCTTGCACTTGAAGATCCTGTGTATGGTAGACTTTGGTTCATATTACGCTCCTCCTTGTTCTGTTACGTAAGCAAGAATATCTTCGATCGGTAGATCCTGTGCCTCTGCTGCAAGCATTGTAAGTGCCGTGACTTCATCGACGCCATACTCTTGCATGACCGCTTCAACGTTTACTCGTTCATCGGGCAACATATCGTCTTGTGGCTCTTCTGCTGCAATTTCAGGTGGAAGTTCACTTTCCTCTGACATTTGCATGGTCGGGTCAACTTGGGCTAACTGTTCTGCTTGTAATGCCATTTCATCTTCTGGAGTAACATCAGTAAGAATCTTATCGTTATCACTTGTAAGTGCGATGATCTCTCCGAATAACTCACCAGGGTTAAGTTTCTTCTCACCAAGGGTAATAGGTTGTCCACTAGCGAGTACCTGCATTGTTGCGGGGTTAGATATAAGCTCAGCAACTTTCATAAGACCCTCAAGTTTGGCCGCATCATCAGTTGATTTGTCTTGTTCTGCATCTACCTCGAAGTCGAAAGTCGCACGAGCTGTGTCCCATATAATCTCTAGTTGGTTAGACATCTCACCGTTCTCATCTGTTGGAAACTCTAGTCCTGCCTTAATAAGCATTTCACGCTCATCGTCAGATAGCTTAAGAAGGTCTGAACCTTCCATGTTAGCAAAGTGAGTATTAATCATAGACTTGGCGACTGCCGCATACGTGATGTATAAATTATCTTTAAAGTCTTCATCATCAATAGAAAGTGAAGCAGCTTGAAATTTAATACCTGCTGGAGTCTTCGAGTAGTTAGGGTCACCAGAACCAGAAGCGATTGAAGTATCTCCTACTGGAATAAGCTGATTAAGGCTTGTCTTGTACATCGCCATACGTTCAGGTAGACCACCATATGTCGTACTATTCACCGCAACAGGTGTAATAACTGCAGAACCAGAGAACCACTGCGCCCGTTGTGCATAGACGATTGACTCAAGATCCACGTCATCTACATTACCCTGAATGTTAATAGGCGGTTCAAGTCCTAGTTGTGTCGCGAGGATGTCAGCCTGTCGGAAGTAGTCGAGTGAGTTTTGTGTACCACCCGCAAGCTTCACAATACCTACACCATAAGGGTTCACGAAGTCTTGGTAACAATATAGGAAGTGAATAGGTGAATCACCTGTTGGGTCGGGGTTAGACCACTCACGTACTGTTTGATCGGTTTGCTCGTGGTACATGTAGAATGGGGCATTTATACCCTTTTGTACGGCAATACAGAACTTATAACCAGATTGTTTAACTTGGTTATCGTTAGATTGCCGAGGTGTATCTTGTGACTGGCGTTCTTCCGTCTGACCTTGCTTAAGAATATCTTTAAGCGCCTTAACATTCCACTTGTTGTATCCCTCTTCGTTTGACTCCTTAGCTGTCTTGTTCTCAGCTTCGGCCTGTTCGATCATACTTTCTAGTTGAACCTTAGAGTAGTAAACATCCCAGAACATCACGTCAGAGTCATAGTCAGATACCTTGCCTGGCTCTAATACAACGTCTTGTGGTTGAGCTACGATGAAATCAGCATGACGTCGTCCCTCAGACTCTACGAATAGGGTAATAAGAGGTACTGAGTTATACCCTGCAGCTTTACGGACAGCGTCCTTCCACTTACGAATAAAAGGAGCCTGTGTATTCGCGTAAGGGATGATGTCTTTTTCCCACACGATATTAGCGAGCACAGACATCCATGCTTCGTCGCGGTCTAGTGCCTTCACACGGCCACTAAGAGCAGATGAGACGATACGTTTAGGAAGTTTAAACAAAGCAGCCGCGAGGCTACCATCATTCACCTCAGGAAGGTTAGGGTCTAACCCTTCCATAAGGTCGTTATTCATTAACCGTTCATACGCTGGATAGTCTTGTCTCCAAGTATGAGCCTCTTGTCTAGAGGTGGTGTATAAGTCTTTGAGGTCTTTTTTTGCGATAAATGCCACTAATAAGAATCCTTATTACAGCCTTACGCAGTGGCAGTCCTCTGTTTCTCTCATTAACATACCATAACCTTTGTAAGAGCACAAGGACTATTCGATACCCCACTTGCTTACTATTCGATATCTTCCCTTAGCATCCAAGTTAATACAAAGATCTAACTTCCTCGTCTCTCCCGAAGTGATGACTGAGATGGAGTCGATAATATCTTTTAGCATTGTCTCCCTACTGGAGAATAGGCTTTTCTCTACTTCTTTCTTCGTGGCAATAACGTTACCTTCTTCGTAACTCTCAATAGTGTGTAGCTTTCCGTATAGTATCTTAGACATGAAATTTCAACCTCGTTGGTCTTTTAATATGCTTATGTTGAACCTTGTTGACTGGCTTCTCTGTCTGGTATAGCTGCCACACGCCCGCTAGTGCCATAATATCGTCGTCGTGTGCTCCAGTTTCGGCTTCTGCTCTCCATCCTGATGTGGTTTTGTGCTTAACGAAAGAGAACATCTGCGTTATGGTGACTGGATGGTAAATTACAACGAGTTGGTTGTTGACAAGTTCCTCAACACCAGAAAGCATTACTGGACGGGTTGCAGAGTTAGTGTTCCAACCTAATTTCTCTGTTTGTTCTAATTGCTTCGTCACAGGGTTGAGTAGGTACTGTCTATAGATTCGGAACTTCTGGTTAGTGTTAAGTCGGTTAAGGCGCTCTAGCTCGTAGCCTCCACCATTGTTGGTTTCATACGCAACAACTGGTTTGACGCCTGTTTGATCGTATATCCACTCAAGTACTATCTTCATCTGCGGAGTAACATCGACAACCGAACCTTCATAGCTCAGATGTATAGGTATGTCTAGATAGTCCCTACTAAGGAACTTTGCTGAGTTAAGATCTGATCCTTCCCCTGCTGTATCAAGAAAGACAGTGATAAATTCACCTTTGTTAAGACCCCTATACTGAGTGAAGAAATCCTTATTTAACATGGTGTCTATCGGCTTATGCACTTGCTTTTCATACGCCATCATCGCTACGTGATCGAAGTAAGGTAAACCAGAAGTAAGGAAGGCCTCTTTAGCAGTATACGGATACTCCTGTGCACCTAATCTACCGAGGTTGTTACGCTTCTCTTCGACAAATTCTCTTGTGTATGTCCAGAAAGGATCGTAAAAGAAGTTAGTATATGTCGTTCGTCCTGCTTCTGTTTCGTCCCAGTGAGTCTTAAACTGGTCATATCCATTGGCTGTTGTTTCTAGGATAGTAATAGAATCATTTGTTACTGCTTCACCGATACCACTTTTAAGAGACTCTAAGTCCCCTGCAAACGCTGCTTCGGTAATATGTAGGAATGTAATGTCATCACCACGGCCGAAAGACTTGCTCTTTGCACTACCAACTCTAAGGGTGTTGGTATAGAGGACATTTCCTTGTTCATCTGTCGGGGCATAGACCCATTCACTCTTGTTATCGTATTTAAGCGGCATTCGTACACCGTTAAGGCGCTGGTAAGACTCTAAGAAGTGTTTAGCGCGCTGTAATTGTTGATGGGCTGATGAGTCAATGAATGATACTGATACGCAGCGTTCATTCTTACCCATTAGAAACTTAGTCACTGCGATACCCAAAGAAACAGATGAGATACCCTGTTTACGGTTCTTAAGGACATTGTTGAGTCCTGTGAGGTTATGTAGGAAGTGCTCTTGCGCCTTGTTAAGTACAAACGGTACTTCATTGCGGTTCTTGTCGATAATTGTGAACTCATTCTCCATAAACCGCTGATAGATCTCTGGCTTGAAGTTATTGACCATCAACACTCTCCTGTATATATCGTACTAGGAACTTTAGATCGTCTAAGCTGATGTCTCCATCAACACCTACTGTGTCTTCACCTTTATCGTATACTAGAAGGAAGTCTTGTCCGATATATCGAATATTGCCCTTTTTATCTATGTCAAACTTATTATTTTTCATTTATATCAACTGTGATAAGGTTTTTAGGTATTTTTGCCGTTGTAGATATACTTGGCTTACGATTCTTGGTACTCTTAAATATAAAATATACCTTATATGGTGTATTAGAATGCATAATCGTCCTTCTTAGACTCTAAGTGCTGGTGGAAGTGTAGTGATTGGCCGCTACCCTCATCTTTACCAATACCTCTGATCTTTAAGCTAGTCTCTAAAAACTTGTGTCTTGTGGGATGATCGGGAGTTACATCAACAAAAGACTCTCCTGAACCTTGACCCATGACAATCACCTTAGTCGCATCTAGGCCGTCTTTAAGCACTTGCACTAGCTTTTCATCTGTTAGACCAGCGTCCTGCATGTACTTTTGGAATACGATGCTGTTAGTTAGTTTCTGAGGTGTCTTAGCTGTCTGTGGTGAGTATCCAGCATCCCTCATAGCCTTAGAAACATTTCCGCCATTTTCCACTATGTTTTCTATAGCTTTAGCTTGTCTGTTTGTCGCCATCATTAGCCTTCTTAGAACGCTTATGCCTAATACTTGCTACCATAGCATCCATGTCGTTAGGGTCAACTAACTCAATAGGCTTACCCATAATACGATCACCCTTTAGAATAATGTCCCAATCAATACGCTTACCTTCTTTGATGAAAGTAGC
>Ga0247741_1002400_pt1 | contig 10412 bp, 16 predicted proteins | sample UWRJL213509R2_FD_180945 | JGI IMG/M metagenome (GOLD analysis project Ga0247741, IMG submission 180945) | Plant litter microbial communities from Arlington Agricultural Research Station in Wisconsin, United States - UWRJ-L213-509R-2 | ecosystem: Environmental > Terrestrial > Plant litter >...
GGATGGGTATTCATTGCTGGCTGGCTCTTTTATATTTCATTGGGGGATGGGTATTCATTGCAGCTTGGCTCTTTCTATTTCATTGCAGGCTGGCTCTTTTATATTTCATTGGGGGATGGGTATTCATTGCAGCTTGGCTCTTTTATATTTCATTGGGGGATGGGTATTCATTGCAGCTTGGCTCTTTTATATTTCATTGGGGGATGGGTATTCATTGCAGCTTGGCTCTTTTATATTTCATTGCAGCCTGGGTCTTTCTATTTCATTGGAGGATGGGTATTCATTGCAGCCTAGATTCATCACTGATAAAATAATTTTATAATAAAGCTTGCTATTTAATCCTCAAGGTCATATCTATCAAATCGGACATTGGATTCATCATCATCATCATCCTGCACTCCATCATTGCCATCTAGTTCCTCAGATTCATCTTCACCTTCATTGCAAGCAGTCAATATCACTTCAACTGGTGCCACACGATCACTCTCCGAAGAAGACATGCCCGCATCAAAGTACTTGTCAGCCCAAGAAGTTGATATCTCCTCCTGTCGCAAAGCACCAATCCACTTGCTTATGGAGCTAAATGCCAGAGCTGTCATAAAACTACTCTGCCTCAATGCATATGCTCGTATTCCCTGAGCAAGAGGGATATCTTGGACAATGCGTCGGCCGGCCTGAGCCTTCCACCAATCAGACCGCCATTCGAGATATGCAACAGTCCGCCGCATTTCTTCTGGCACCAACTGATACTCCTCCTCCCAGCAATCACGACGCGCCCTCATCTTTGCCCACTCCGCTCTCATCGACTCGTCAAATTCCTCCTCCTCCTCCTCTTCATCCTCCCTCGCAAGGTCTCTTGTAACAAGCCAGATCCACGAGATCTCATAACGATTGTTGGTCCGACGAACTGGATCATCCTCTTGTCGCCCGGGTCCTCGAATATCGGTTGCATTGAGTTTTTGAAACTTGTCCTTCCAAGCTCCATTGGGATCAAGCGCAAGAAGCGCATCTCGAGCACAGCGATAACGCTTGGCGGCATGTTGGATGCAAAGCTGGAGTCGATTGTAAAGTGTTCGCATCCGAGTGTTTGGCCGGTTTCCCGCACCAGAAATGTTAAGCTTTTTGAACTGAACAAGCCCAGTGATCATCCTCCTTCCACGCTGAACATCTTCCAGTGCCTCATCAGCCTGAGCCATACGAAGTCGAAGTTCCTTCTCGGAAACCTGAGCCACCGATGCACGAGCGCTAACCGAAAGAGCAGACGGAAGATATAGTGGTGTATTCTCCGGAAGGCTTAATGGTGGTACCACATCCGGATCACCAGTAGACACTTCGCTGCCTGCTCTAACGATGATGACTTCAACATTCGGCATATAGGCGAGCTGAACTTCTCGCCACTGTTGAATGCGGCGGGAAAGCGTATTCCGTTTCTCCTGTAAGTCGGCATGCTGCTTGCTTGTTTTCGCAGACTTTTGTTGAGCCATATCATGACGGAGAAGTCGCCTAGCAAACATGATATGAGATCGTGACATGTACCACCAAACATTTATCGAACGTACTGTTGATCTTCGAGGTCTAGGCCTTTGACAATGCAAGTTGTCATACTGATCTTATGCGGAGCCTCAATACCATTCTCGACATCCCTCGCATCTTCTTTTGCAAGTTCTAACCGGACATCATGGAGGGTTGTTGCTATTGAAAAAGTCAGATGACAATTGTCACAGATCAAGGTAATACATACTGTTGTTTGGTTCCTCAAAGGGATTGGGTTTCGTCATGTCACTCTCCCAGTCCTCAACCATCTTTGTCCACTTCTGCACGGTTGGCGGTTGGAAGGTTGCGGAGAAGGAATCGAACGCATCTCGCTGTTTCTTTTGCATCACCGCTGCATCCTTGAATCGTTTGAGACATAGATGGCCTGGATAGAATGTAAGCACTCAAGCAGACAGGTATGATTCGAAGAAAGAACATACGAAGACCCACGAGTTTACAAAAGTTCCAGCCATTCCAATGGTCGTTCAGTGTCTCTCGACGAGCTCCTGGTCCCATCTCGCGTGTAGCAGGTGCCAATGAGTTTGTATGTGACCAGGTGATCTCGACATCCTCTCCGGATGTTTTACCAACACCTTTCTTGTAGTTCAAAGAGTAGTTATTGCGACAGAATGCGCCATGGCCGTTGACATGCCAATTAGGAATCCCAATCTCTAGTTTTGTATCCGGAGCGAGCTTCATATTTTCAGGGTATTCTTCCATCCGCTTCGAAAATTTCTTTGACCACTGACAGCCAATGTCATACGAAATGACAATACGAGTGAGGGTGATACCGAAAAGAGCACAAAGCACCATATAGTCCATGCTGCAGAACCTTTAAATCAGAACGGTAAGTACTTGACGACAGCATTCATGTTTATACATACTTTTCTCCCTTCTCAAGGTCAACTGCGCCATTACTTCTAATCATCGAATGCCTTGAGCAGATGCCAACTGCCGTGCTGTTCACAGTGTACCCTGGGACAGCAGTGTTGGTGCGCGCGATTGCATCATGGTCCGAGGAACATGAATTTATCTATGAGACCGTCTTGTTAGCGAACATCCGATATTTGTTTCATTTTGAATCACCTCGGGATCGTCTACATGCGCCGAGATATGTGCCTCGTATCGTGAGGTTTCTACGAAGCAGCCCCATCCAGGATCTAACTGGAAGTCCTTGATGCCACGATCCTTGCTCTTCAACTTGAAATTCGCATCGATCGCAATAAAGATTGTATACAGGAACCTAGAGATCACTATGTCAGCGCCAATTATATATCAGTCTTGTAAGTCTAAACTTACTGCAGGGCTGGGGGCGCATTTTCCCAGTTTTCCGGAAGGTTTTTGCCAGGGTGCGGACACGCCGGACACTCAAGAACAAGAGAACCTTCCACAGTCGCAGCTACGCCAGCAGGATCATGGCCCCGCCCACCATGCTTCAAGCTTTGAAGATTACGCCAAATACGAAACCCGCGGTGGAACTCAGGGTAGCGATACTAGAGAGCCGAATTAGGTTAATTTATCGCCAATACACATGAGAAAGTATACGCACAATAATGGTCTCCAATTGCAGATTATCAGAGATGTGGAGAATTGAATGGTAGAAATCGTACAACGTGAGCTTTCCTTGGAGCGTTAGCTTGTGAAACAAGTCCAGCAAGTCGAACGCAAAGCAGGTTTTTGGCCGATCAGAAGTTGCGGGGAACCACCTGACCTGCATGAGCTGCTTCCGTTTAGGGACACTACCGACACAATTGCAATAGTCGACATTGATGTGATGAACTCCGTGGCAATCAAAGACGACGAAGTCAGAAGGTCCAGCCAAAGGACATGGACATTTCATCCCTCTGTGGCCAAGCTGAACACGTACTCCGAGGTCCTTCAGTTTCGCCCTGTCGAAAAAGGTGCCATTCCACTTCTGTTCAGTCTTAGTAGTCTGCAAGAACCCAGACAAAGTAGAGAACACACCTCGATTCGATGAAATGGATGGTCTTGGTGATTTTTTACCAAGCAACCAGCGCAGTGTAACCGACAATTTCCAAAGCAATCCAAGCATCGATAGCTTACATCTTCGAGTTTGGTGGAACAAGTCGCACAGGTGTCGATATTATGGTAATCCCCAAGGCCATAGAGACGAAGAATCTCGTCGAGGGATTCGTCACGGTACTGGAGCCATTCTTGCAGTCTAGACTACTGATGATGAGTTAAAGTAACAAAGATAATTGAAAAGTACTTACCGACGTGGTGTTGATGCGCTTTCTCCGCTTTCGCTTGGTTGGAACCTCAGACGAAGGGTCCTGCAGGATTGAACCCCCTCCAGCTGACGAAGGTTCAACATTGCCCTCACAGGCAGACGACGACGAAGCGTCTGCAATGTGACCGCTCTCTGGTCTAACCTCTGAACTATTTGACCCATCCGTATGATTGACAACCTTCACTTTCTGTCTTCGTCGTCCAATGTGGCCGGATGTGTGGGTTCGTAGAGTCGTAGCATTGACTGTGCGTTGATTCTTTGGTTTATTGGCAACCCGGAAGGTCGATCTCCGTGGCTTCTTTGAAGGTTGACTGTCGTTATTGTTGCCATCGTCGCCCTTCCGCTTTCTGGACATTATGGTTGGAGCGAGATGATGAGTTGGCAGTGTGAGAAAAGGGAGAGCGCGCCATTGAGGTACCAACGAGACGATGAAATCCAAGAGAGAATGAAATTGAGTGACTGATGTGAGTCCGTGCGCAATCGTCCCAAATGGGAAATGTAGATAATCACAAACAAAACAGTTCACTGCTACTCACAATCCACACTCAGAGCTTGGGTAGAGTATAATCGAAATATGAGAGATAGTATATACTATAAGTTTGAGCATGTACCTTTAATTTAATGCATATCAAGTGCTCCTCGATCGAAAATAATCTTGTATCCGATCGTGCGACTCGGAAGTTCTAAGAGATTGAGTAGAGTTTAGAAAGGCCTTGCCTTCACGAAGCTGAAGTTCCGGTAGTGCCTTAGTGTGTTTTTGATGTCGTTAGTGGCCTTGACGCTATTACACCTCTGCAAAAAAAACTAGACTAACGGAACTTATTGCACGGTTGGATTTTAAAAGCCATAGATGCTTTATCGTTCGTTCTAAGTTGATCGTCAATGTTGACCGCTCCTTTCTGGATTGCAGGAATGTAAGAAACGGAAACTACTTTTAATTACCGTTGAAAATAAGCAAACAGTCGCTAGTTTGTGTCTTCAAGGAAATCAGGTGTATCACGGCGACCGGACACAATCCAATAGTTGCTTTGCGTTGGTTCGCGTTGGGTGCTCTTCCAGGCCATTCGATTGCACCTAGATAATTGTTTTAGATTTTATTAGATAGATGCGGGCTCTTCAGTGAAGAGAAATGAGTCGGACCAGATCAGAGTCCGAAATGTATGACCTAGTTTGCTACCTCTGGCTCATTATCAAGGGCATCAATCCTATTGCTACTCAAGATACTCACATTCGACATTCGACGATCCGTCTTACACAACACAATGCTCCATTATTTCAACGCCAGACAGCATGCATGTTCTATGTGGCTTTGGAGCCCCGAGACGCTTTGTCGATCCTCAAAATCATCCATCGGGTTGTGTAAGTTGTGGTGCATTTAGGCATAAATGAAGATTGGTCAACTTAACGGCGAATTCACAGGTTTTACAAACGAAAAAACCAAGGGGGATAGATTTCATTCATACGGCCAGACAAACTTTCTATCGACAAACTACGATTGAAGGTTTTACGAACGAAAAACCAAGCGGGATAGATTTCATTAATACGGCCAGACAAACTTTCTATCGACAAACTACGATTGACCAAAGTGGTACTACTACTACTGATTACGATCGACAAAAAACCGCTGCGTGCGGCGTTAGTTGAGAGTCTCAACGACTCCCAACTCCACTGATTCCTCGTATACAGTGCGCGCCTCCTCGAATGTGTCATATCCTTTTTGAATGGAGCCTTTCATCCTTGTGATATGAGCAACGTAGTGCCTGGTACCGTAAAAGCTTAGTTTGTGACGTGACACGAGTACAAGAAATACGCACCAATTGTCAAACACGCCGACATTGGCTCCTTTGGTGACGACATACCATTTTCCTTTCCCAGTCTTATTCGGAGTGGGGGGTAGGGAGGTGACACGGGATTGGCCGGCAACTTGATTGGTTGTTGGGGTAGAAGGCAACGGCCCAATTACCGGCTTACGGCGGGGGGTAGAAGGGACTCTCTCTCTCGCAGGCTCGAGGCGGGGGGTACCGTCTCTCCCAAGAGAGAGTCCCTCGAACCAACGGTTGAATGCCTCGTCGTCGAAGTTCAGTGCTGGCATACGACTCCATAGTCGTTTGTCCTCCGGGTCTTCGTTATCCGCTTCAGCGACTGTGCTACTAATCTCTTCCGCATCGCTTTCGTCAGAATCACTATATAGGATACTAGTGGCGTCGGTAACCGAATCGGATGCGTCGCCGATTGACAACTGCTGATGACCACCATAGTCAGGTCGGGTACTACGAGGTGGAAGAGGAGGTGGAGCTGAGGGTGGTCCAAGGGTTCCATCCACAGGGTGTTGACTGGCGAGGTCAGCAGTGAGATTACCTGCGTCTCCATGAGTTAGATGGCAACGGAGGAGGTTATAAGGCTCGTTACCTTGCTCGCAGGGATGGTCGCAATGTTTTATTGTGTAGATGACCTGAGTTTGACCAGTGTTCCCTTCTACGTTCACAGATGGGAGTTTGGAATGCATTAGGGGGTTACACGTCAGAGAAAAACTGAACAAGTGAACGAGAGAATATATACTGTGGCGGGTGTTTGTCCCTCCAAACTAACACCCCTGACACGTTGGAAACACGCCCCAAAAGTCCTTTCACGCATTTATCCACCCACAAACCATGGGACGCAAACCTTGGACTACGAAGAAGGAAAGGGAGTGGCTTTCTGACCGCATTCCCGCATTCCAACAGGCACAGACGGAGGACAGCACCAAAGAGTTCTTCGAGAAGGTCATTGGAGAATGGTATGACTTGTTCCCTCTTCCACCGCCCACAGAGGCTGGCATATTGAAGGCCGGCGGTGAAGCACAAGCCATTCATGTGCTGAAGGAGAAACAAGATGCTGTAAGTTTTCTTTAAGAACGAAAAGAAGGTGTACTTACCTCGTACCAGCGTCTGAAACAATGGTTTCATAACAATACGCGCCAGTCATTGTCGGCGTCCAAAGATGCAGTAATCCCTGTCAAGAAACCAACAAAGATACCAGCGCTGTGGCAGGCATATTCGACCCTCTATTACCAGTCGAAACTGAAGGTCCTTGTTGACAACGCATGGTCTTTCTATGTGGCGAACGTTAAGAAAGAGAACGCAGAGGCCTCCTCAGATGTTGAAGGTGGTACACAGGTTGTCAAAGGCAAGACCAAAAAGCAGAAGAAGACAAGGTCCAGAATAGAGATTCACAACGAAATTGTTCAAGCCGAATACAAGAGAGAGACGCCTGAAGTCAAAGCCAAGGTCGAGGAATACCTCAACGAGCTCAAGAGTAACAAGGCACAAACTCCAGGGGTTGGAGGTGGCGAAATGCTGCTTGAGAAGTATCAACGGTTAGCGAACCCCAATTGTATGTGAGCGTAGCTGACTGACTTATTTCCCAATGTAGAGGTATCGACAAAATCCCGCGAACGGTTGCCACGTATGCAAACGCCATTCACAAGGAGACCGGATGGTCTGTCACTATTCTCGTTGGAGGTCCACACCCTCAGCACGGCGGGGAGATCACCACCTACCAGTAAGTCAGGTAGTTTGACTCATACCTAGATCGAAACTCACCTAGCATTCACTAGACATCACGTCTGAGAGTCATCGAGCGAAGAACAAACATTCGATGAGTATTACGGGGTATCAGAGTGGACGGAGAATGTACTGTCGCGGTGGGATGATTACCTGAATGAGGTTTATCGTGAGTTGGTTCCAAATGCTGACTGTTCCGTATTGGTAACCCTAACCCTGCACTCAGCTGAAGATCTCTGCGCCAGTCGATCCTTACAAGACAAAACACTACCACCTGACGCTCAAGACGACGACTGTCACTCTGGCATCGCCACCACCAGCAACAATAACAAGGGCAAGAGCAAAGAAGAGGATGCCGTCGCTGTCGCTGAAGCCAGCGCGGCCGATATTCAACTCATGAAGGAGGCAAACACCGTCGCTGAAGCCAGCGCGGCCGATATTCAACTCATGAAGGAGGCAAACGTGGCGCGCCACACGAAGATGCTGCACAAATTGTTGAACGGGACGCCGACCGGAGACGTAGGAGGACCCAGTGCCCCTCCTTCTGGAAAAGACATAGGACAGGTGCACCAGGAGAAAGAGCAACACACGAGGTACGAAAAGTTCTTCATCTTCATTTGTCACTAACTAATCGATGTACACGACTCAGCTCTTCTACCGCGGAGACACTTACATCGTACAAAGAGGATACGACTCCCTCCGCGATATCATCTTCGAGACTCAAATCGCCGACACAGATGGGTGATCCAAGGTTTGTCTTAACTCCATCCTGATGTCCGGCTCTCGATGCTCACCTTATATTGTTTTAGACCTACAGCGCCAGAGCCTCAATCTACCTCAGATAACGAGGAGCTCACAAGGAAACTCGAAGACCTGGTCACGTCTTCCGATTCGCAAGCAGAAGCCGTGGATACAATCTTAACCTCCGCTTCCACGTTGAGTACCAACAAGTCCAACACTGTCGACAACGATCTCCTTGAGGCCATGGATGTCGACGATCCACAGAAATTGTCCCCTGAAGGACGCTCTGGCAAGACGTTCTCGACACCAGACACCAACACGAAGGGAGAAGTGAAGACAACAGAGCCTCAACACCTAAACGCAGCTCACAACGCGGAGAAGGGTCTCAATCCAGCTGAAATGCAGGACGTTCATGCAAAGGCTCCGCAAACTAGGGATGACTTACTTGAGGCAGGAAAGGCGATGGATGGAACGGGCACTACTCCAGGTACAAAACATTCTTGGTGTAACGTTTGCACATGCTGACTACTTTTCTAGAAACGGGTACTGGTGTTGGTGACAATTCGACTAACTTTGAGCCTTCTGGCAACTATATCACCAATGGTGGAAATTATTTCAAGACCGTAGCATTGGGTGTTCAGAACTGGGCTGACCTCGTTTCGAAATGGGTGGAGTTTGAGCAATGGTGTGCAAACAATGAGGCCTACATTGGGGTATGGTCCCCGTTATCATTCGTTTATATCCGTACTAAGTCGTATATAGGCCCTGCCAGCTACCAAGCGTCCTTCGGCTGTTGGATGGTGGTTGAAGCGACATCGCAGGATCAAGACCATTCCAGACATCAACATCAGTGAGCACCAACCTGCGTGGCGTGCATGGTGGCTTAGTATGCAGCCTGATTGGCGTCAGGAGAAGGGTAAGGCGCCTTGGCCGCCTTCGAAGGTCTTACCACCAATGAACGAATGGAAACGACTCACTCGAGCTGGTCCAAATGGGTTCTTTCTCATTATGTTGACGCTTGCTTGGTGGGCCGATACAATTGCGAAGACTCCAGCTCCATACTATGCTGAATTCAAGATTGCGGTTGATGATGTCTTGTGGGTTCTGTCGGAGATTATTCGTGAACCCCCTGCGCATCAACTTTCTGTAAAGCGCGCACGTCCTGAGTCTGCAAACAAGGAGAATGACGAGAAGCCAAGGCCGAAAAGGTATGTAGCTATGTACGACTCATGGCTGTGACTGACATAGTATGCAGAGCTCGCAAGTAATCTCACTGACACCTTATAGAATTCAACTACATAGATTAGTTACATTTGGGAACTTGAGATCGTAGAATCAGTTTCTATAGATTAGATGAGTTAGATAACTTTAGATAAGATCAGACTTGAAGATTAGATTGGATATCCATCCTCCAATGAAATAGAAAGACCCAGGCTGCAATGAAATATGAAAGAGCCAAGCTGCAATGAATACCCATCCCCCAATGAAATATAAAAGAGCCAAGCTGCAATGAATACCCATCCCCCAATGAAATATAAAAGAGTCAGCCAGCAATGAAATAGAAAGAACCAGACTGCAATGAATACCCATCCCCCAATGAAATAGAAAGAGCCAGCCTGCAATGAAATAGAAAGAGCCAAGCTGCAATGAATACCCATCCCCCAATGAAATATAAAAGAGCCAGCCAGCAATGAATACCCATCCTCCAATGAAATAGAAAGACCCAGGCTGCAATGAAATAGAAAGAGCCAAGCTGCAATGAATACCCATCCCCCAATGAAATATAAAAGAGCCAGCCAGCAATGAATACCCATCCTCCAATGAAATATAAAAGAGCCAAGCTGCAATGAATACCCATCCCCCAATGAAATATAAAAGAGCCAGCCTGCAATGAAATAGAAAGAACCAGACTGCAATGAATACCCATCCCCCAATGAAATAGAAAGAGCCAGCCTGCAATGAATAATAAATCCAGGTTACAATGAAATAAAATAACCCAGCATTCAATAAAATACCCAGTCTTCAATGAAAGACATTTCATTCATTCTTCTTTCATAGATATATCCCTGGGTAGCAATGAAATGCACTTCATATTCATCTATGGGTACAAAGACGAGCAAGTCCTTGATTGGTCAAGGTTTATATGATATAAGTGGTAGCTACCACTCGAGGGCGATGGTGCGCAATTCGAAATCGCGGTCGATTTTGATACCGAGAAGCACTTCAGCATACCCATAAATAGTACCATCATGGTGGGTTTAATTTGATGATTTAAACCCACCATGGTGGTGTTTTCATACATATTTCCAGCTGTTTAAACTACTTTATCCAAAGTAGTTGTTGCC
>Ga0247741_1002402_pt1 | contig 10407 bp, 9 predicted proteins | sample UWRJL213509R2_FD_180945 | JGI IMG/M metagenome (GOLD analysis project Ga0247741, IMG submission 180945) | Plant litter microbial communities from Arlington Agricultural Research Station in Wisconsin, United States - UWRJ-L213-509R-2 | ecosystem: Environmental > Terrestrial > Plant litter >...
CCATTGATGGTGTTTGTCGACGCCTCCTCCGTATTCAAATTCGCTGCTTACCCAACAGTTCCCCCTATATGCTACGGATCCCAACACCTCATTGCAACCAGTTGCGGGATACGCGGCTTCCTTTTCTAGCTCATCGATCATCCTTCGTCACTAATATCTCTCCCTGATATTCGGAACGTCAACATGGTCTTGCAACTTGGCCCATGGGTGCTTACTCGGTTTGGCGGAGGCTTCCTTGGAAAACCATCTCGACGCTGGTAATGCTCACCTCAGGAACGTAGGGAATACAAATGCCCATGGTATTAATCATGACAAGTTGAATGGGACCTTTCATTCGACTGACTAGCAAGAACAAGACGTACGGGCCGCACAATCTTAAAACTCTCAGTCAGAGGAGTGGATGAACCTGCTTTCGAAATTCTGCTGGCAAGAGAACCCCATTGCATCCGAACCATGTGGTTATTGAGATTCTGTGGGGCAGATTGACCGCCGGTATTGAGTTGGAAAATAAACGTCTGTTGGTCCAAATATATAGAATGCTCAAGACTCGGGATTTAGCGATCCCCATACATGTGGATTGAGTAAGTTGGGCACTAATTTGTGTCCCTATTCTTTCTGAAAGCATCTTACTCTTATAGATCCACAGATGACCCTGCGAAGACAAAGATGAAAATACACTCTCTACTATGGCCCTGCCTGAAACGTGGGCGAGGACTGCAAGTCATCGGCTGCATCATCGATAATTAATAAAAGAGCGCGGACAGTGTGTGCAGATGCTAATTGATCCTATTTCCCCTCATTAAAAAAACTCGCAAACGTCGAAAGCACAGATGGCCGCCCAAAACCCTCCTCAAGAGGTCCTCGACCTTATCTTCGACCACTTTGACTCGCAATCTGACCACCAAAATTTGCGTCGTTGTAGTCTGGTTTGCTCTTCATGGCTCGCGTCCACACGGCGCTCCTTACCTTTCCGCAAAGTCACAGTTACCACGGCAAACGTCGATGATTTTACCTCGCTCCTCATGAGCCCCTTCTCAACCTTTCCTCATTGCATTAACACCCTCAATCTCTCGGTGAATGCGAAATGGTTTCGACGCCTCATTCCCTTCCTCCAAATCCTGTCCACTATCAGGTCTCTCGAAATCAAGGACCTTGACTGGACGCTGGTGGAACCATACAACCGCACAAGATTCAGCTTCATGCTCCTCGGAAACCTCAAGCACCTTTCTCTTGGAACAGGAACGACGTTTCACTCATTGACCGAGGTCTTGGACTTCATATCACAATATAAAAATCTGGAACGACTCTCTATCGACGGCATTTCGTGGAAGAGTCTCGATACTCCCCCATCTTCCTCCCTGACCGGCGACTGGGGTCTAGATTCCTGCGCCAAAGGCGGTCCAAGCTCTAGCGCACCGTATCCTCTCATTCCACCCTCTGTCCAGTATTTTCAAATTGGCGACTGTCAATTCCGTCAGCTATTTAGCAGACTTATGATGCAGCCGTCAGTACCTGCCATCCCTCACCTCTCATTTCGAAACGTTGGGCCAGAAGATACTATACAGCTCTTCGACTACATCATGTCCATAAAACACAGCATCAAGAGCCTTACGGTTTCCTACCACGTCAACTGTTTCGGGGGGGTATCTGCCATTGGATCGGATGTCGATGGGATGTACTCCTTCCTGCCTGTTTTGCCTGAGGGAGCTCCCAACGCCCAGGGACTGGACTTCAAAGTACCTTGCGAAAATCAACATCCTACACAAACCAAGACCACTACCGTTGGAAGTCGGTGTAGCAGATATGAAGAGGGAAATATTGGTTTGCCGGCTCTGAGGACCGTCTGTATCGACAATTTCATATACTATTCTGATCCAACACGGACCGCAGCTCTCTTCTACGGCCCTTGCCAATTGGGCGCCCATGCGAATGGAATGATGAAGGCACCCGCCCTCAGATCCGTCACCTTAAACGTGAAGCTGAAGAAGGCAGGGGATGTCGACCTGCACGTGGTGGATTGGAGGAGGCTCGACGAAATATTGATCGCGTTAGCCAATACTTGTGGCAGCCTGGGTGACAAATCGGTGTCGGAGGAAGAGACCTTAAAGATCGTCTTTGAGGTTAGAGGGGGCGCAGATGTGCACGCCTTTGCTTCTCTCATAGTTGGCAGACTCCCACTTTCCCAAGCCGAAGGATTACTTAGATTTTCTTGAAGAATAGTTCCCGATTGCATTCAAGATACTTTTTTTCGGCGCTTGGATATGTATCGTGGCACTCAATTACAGGATTTTGATAAAACGGTGTATGTACCAACGCTTTAGATTAAATTTCTCATGGCGGACTGAGCACGACAAACCATTGCGTCAGAAATTATCTTGACTTGGAGATGGAAAGCCTCATACCATATGATTACGATTCACGATTTAGTATCTGTTGATGATCGTGAGGGGTCATGGAGGCTTCTCCCATAACCTTCCTCCAGTGCTATGTCGTCCATGCGCTCAACAACAGTTATCACTGCAATACCGTCGACCAACGAACCAGCTTTCCCGGTGCGCTGAGAGGAGCTATTCACTTCGAGCTCGACGTCGTTGGTTCGCTATTGCAAAGATTAGACATATCCGATCGGAGAACTAAACGCATTGACTCACGGTAAGACTCTGTGGGTCGATCGCACTCTGATAAAAATGAGTTCAATTGGTACACAATATAAAAAGATTTGGAGAATTAGGATGATACTTACTCTTGATTTTGTCGATAAATTCGACGTATCTATGCGACCAAAAAGAACGTTCTGTCTGTCGGAGGCCGCATTCAATCCTCCTATTTGAAGCCCGTTGTGAGCAGAGCGAGCATTTAGCCTACATATATTTGAGTAAAACTAGGCGATAAAGTAGAATGGAAGACATACGTGCTTAGAAGTGAGTTTGTATACATCTTTGAAAGCGCCAGATCCCAAATGAAATTCAATGTCGTGTGCTTTAATACAATTAGCAATCGGATTAAAAATTTCTAGAATGCGCTAAATAAGGAGACCCACCGGAAGTATAAGAAAAACGACAAGATCAGCAATTGCCAGAGTCGCAGTCAAAAGACCTGTATGGACTGTAACTATAGATTGGCAGAAGCTTGTTAAGTGGCTTCTTTTTTTTAAAGGATAGAACTCGTACGTCGAATGATCCTCGAAACACGATCGTCTGTAGCTTTGATTCCAGATTTTCTTTTCGTCTGAAATCAATGTTCAGGCGATTAAAGAGCCTGAAAGATACAAGTCCTCGCACCAGAGACCATGTGAGAGTAACTGTGATTAGTAGATCGGCCACCGCGGACGCAGCTAGCCATATAATAATGGCGCTTTTGAATTCGAGAAAGTGGGCGTATTGGGGTTTGAAAGAAACAAAAACAGACAGGGTAATGCCTCCACCTAGAACCATATTGATTGAGAAAGGGCTACAGGGATCTGATTAGAAATGGACATACCCAAAGCAGCGACTCCAATAGCACAGATGATCAAGGGCATAACGAGGGATCTACTGATGACTTTTATTCTCCAAGCGATGAATAATTGGGCCGATGTGGAGATTAATGACTGCGTTTAAACAACTCGGTTTGTCATCTAACAATATCATAACGAGAAAACTCACAGTCATAAGGGGATCTTGACGAAATAAATAAAGGTGACGTTAGCTTAGTGAGAGCTGCTAGACTCAAGTTAGAACTCACCGGAAACAAGCACTTTAAGTCGAAGGCATTATGATCAACGCGTACATGTTTACCCATCTACAAGTCTACTTACTCTTCGGTGATGTGGTTAAGGATTTTGGCTCCCCTGAAGCCGACCGTTAGAATGAAAAATAAAATAAACATGAAGGCAACCTGCCATAGTTTAATACAAGAGGCTCGTACATCATGCCAATGATGCATCCAGTGTTCACAGTTTCCAGGACGAACATATACAGAACCTATTTTTTAAAATTGACGGTCAACATACAGTACACGATATGCGAATTTTGGATCCCTGCTCACGAAATACCGAATCCATGCAGCATCTCTAAGTAATATCAGTAAATTGTTGTATGTATCATTAGGGAGAGATGTACCGTTTATATGTCCTGTAGTATATGAAGACCTATGCCCATGTCAAGACTGGCTCTCTCGTTCAAAAAAGATTCATGCCTGAACTAGGGAGACCTAAAGCCAGATGATCGTCATGAGCAACTGAGCTAATTAGTTATCGCGTCACCTACTCCATACAGAATGGTGTTGAAGTAACTCCCAATGAGAAAAGGTCCGAAACTGAAGAATGGTGGTCAAGAGACGCAGTCATTGATGTAAGGCAATTGATGTAAGGCTCACAGTAGGGATGTGTCGGGCATTAGGCTCAGAGTCCTTCCTAAAGCGACCAGTAAGAGGTAAGGTGGAAATCCACCAAGTCTCCTGCTCCCAGCTTATATCTAGGATTTGCTGAGTTTCAGAGTATGCCGATCAGGGACATGACATTGGCCACCACGGTTTCGAAGTGAGTATGGGCAACCACCTACCATCGCGGCAAATGATGCTAGATCTGGAAAGCATGGGAGATTGAGAAGTCAAGAAATCAAGAAGTCAAGAAGTCAAGAAGATCAGAACGCCCAGATTTGGGCTCAACTGAGACACTGCCTGTAGATGATGGGTGTATCAACACTGCCTGTACGGTTGGCTTCAACAGTCAATTTATGGTATATACCCTGGGTCCCTGAACCTCGGGCTCCAGGCACGGAGGACACGATACTGGCATTCACCGATTTTAACCCCAGCCGTGATTGTCTCAAACGAACAATAGCGGACATACCCAGGACAAACCAAGGTAGCACTGGATTTTGAAGATGTTTCGCCACATCCAAGAACGCTCTTCCGTATTAGTAGCAAGCAGAAGCTGATACGATTACCCTCCGGTCCTCCAGGAGCTCTGAAATAATGAATGAAGAATCGTTCTCTGGTGGAAAAAGTGCGCAGCTGAGCTGGTATCCATTGAAAGTTTGTCAAATAAGAATAAGATGCGATCAATTTATATATACTTCAAAAGCGTGCCACAATCGAGACGGCTACGGGCGTCACGGAGTCGAGAGCTATTTGCACCCGAAGAATATCATCAGCGAATCTTTTACCGATCGACAGATAAATAGCCCAAATGGATCCAAAGATTTGTTTGATGGAATGGCTGGCGTTCCTTTCACATATGGGTTCCGCGGGGAGCCACAAGTCCCCTTCGTCACTTGATCGGTAAGTGAGTGAACTTCTAAATATAGGTACTGTGGCGCGTACGATCAAATGAGTAGCATTGTGCGTGGAGCAAGGAGCTTTGAAGTGAGGAGGAGGGTTAACCGGGATGATACATTGTCGGTTCAACACCGCGGTCTGGGAACCAGGGATTTCAGTGATACTCGCAACCGAAAAAAGTGATCGCGATTCCCACGATATGCCCCTCGTGCGCGGCCTCTTGAGCGAACGAAATACTTTCCTTCTCGCCACATAGTCAATGGACATCCTCAGAAATTGAGAGTGTTAATTTTTAAGTATATTAGTATGACATGAATAAATTTCAGAGGAATATGTGCTCATTCCATCGATTGAGAGTGTGATCAAATTTGCGGCCAATTTTGAGGGCCGGCTAAATATCGAGGCCTCTAAATGCATTTTGAATCATAAAAACTGCATTGAAACGCAGGATATATGCTCTATATACTCTCAAGATTTATAATAAATATATTTACAATTTTAGCTATTTTATCTCTCATTAAAATATGCCCATGAATGCGACCAGAATATTTGAGTGGTTATGAGAAATTTGACTTTTGGCAAACTTGAGTTGCATTGGGCTTGAAAATTCAAAATACAATTCCTATACAATATATTATTCATTATTGCACCATTGTAAAACAAAGTACTAGATATTTCCCTTCAGTCTTTTGAGAAAGCACTTCAATATCGAAACTCACCCATATGTCCAATTGTGCATTATACGTTCATATGCAAATTTTGCTACCAGAAAATTTCCAATAAATATAGAAATATTTACGGGGTACTTAGAGGATATATAGCGCATATATCTTGCGTTTTAGTGCAGCTTTTATGATTCAAAATGCATTTAGAGGCCTCGATATTCACCCGGCCCTCAAAATTGGCCGCAAATTTGATCACACTCTCAATCGATGTCATGAGCATATATCCCAGTATATCCCTCTGAAATTTATTTTTGTCATACTAATATACTTAAGGATTAATTATCTCAATTTCTGAGCATGTCCGTTGACTATATGGCGAGAGGGAGAGTATTTTGTTCACTCGAGAGGCCGTGCACGAGGGGCATATCGTGGGAATCGCGATCACTTTTTTCGGTTGCGAGTAGATTACAGAATTGGGCTTAGGGATCGGGTAGGCTATTTCTGATGTCGTAAATGAGTCGCATTCGGGAGACGGGCGTCATGAAGAGAAAGTAAACACATACACTAAATTTATCAGATGCCGAACCAGGCATGGAAGTGATCTTGTGAACATAAAACTTTTCCTCGAGGTGTAGGAGCACCATACTACCAGTATACAAGCTTTATCATAATGAAATTAACACCCTTCCTTGAAGCACCTACTTTGTTATTATAGCTAATGTCGTTAAATTTAACTTATATTAATTGACTTACAGCTATAACTATATCAAAACCTTGTACTACTATGTAATTCCGATTCATGATTTAGTATCTGTCGAAGATCGTGAAGGGGTACATAAACTTCTCCCATAACCTTCTTCGAGTCCTGCGTCTCCCATGCGCTCAATGATGGTGGTTACCGCAATACCATTATTCAGCGATCCAGCTTTCCCGGTGTGCTGTGAGTAGCGACCCATTTCGAGCTCAATGGCATTGGTTTGCTATTTCAAATATCGAGGCTCAGACTATATGAGATCTAATGATTGAATGCGTAGACTCACCGTTGGACTGTGCGGTTCAACTGTGTCTTGATGAGGCTACTCATGATTTTAGATGGTGAATTGCTTTGAGGACAAGTGCACTGATACTTACCCCTGGTTTTGCTGACCATGCTGACACAGTATGGCCAAAAAGAATGTTGTGAGAGACCACACTCGATCTTCCATCACTAGACCTTCCATCACTAAACCCATCTCGAGCGTTTAACCTACACATGTTTGAGGGAGAACGAGAGATACGGTTGGATGAGAGCCTCACGTGCTTAGAAGTGAGTTGATGTACATCTTTGCAAGCGTCAGATCCCAAATAAAATTGAATGTCGTGCCCTTTGATACAATTAGCAAGCCGCATCTATACCTAGAATGCCTGGAATATGGACACACACCGGAAGTGTTTGAAAGGCGATGAGATCGGCGACTGCCAGAGTCGAAGTCAGAAGACCTGTGTGAATAGTGACTGTGTATTGTAGAAATTTGTCAAGTAGGTTGTCTTTCAAGATGGGGCCTCGTACATCGAATAATCTTCGAGACCCGATCGTCTGTATCCTTCATCCCGGTTTTTCTTTTCGTCTGAAATTTCATTTTAGACCGATTAAAAGCAAAATATACATAACCTCGCACCAAAGTCCACGTGAGAGTAATAGTGATCAGTACATCAGCGACCGCAGACGCGGTCAGCCATGTAATGATGACATTCTTGTATTCGATAAAGTGGAAGTATTGGGGCTTGATAACAGTGAACACAGATAAAGCTAGGCCTCCACCTGTAGCCATATTCAGTGAGTGAGGAATCTTCCTGAAGCAAAATATCCTACCCAGCGCAGTGAATCCCAGAGCACAGATGATTGACGGCATAACGAGGGATTTACTGATGACCTTAATCCTCCAGGCGATGAAAAGTTGAGTCGATGTGGATATTAACGACTGCATTGAGATCCCTTGGTTATCATTCAATACTATGGTAAGGGGAACTCACAGTTGTGAGAGGATCTTGTCGTAAAGGGATCAGTGTGGTGAGCACAATTAGAACCGCTAGACTCAAAACTACGACTCACTAAAAACCAGCACTACAATGAGGCATTATGGTTACTATGCATATATTTGCCCATCTACAGTCCCACTTACTCTTCGGCGACGTGGTTAAGGAAATTTCCGGCTTCCCTGAAGTTGAATGTTAGAATTTGAATGAAATTGCCAGTGGGCGTATATAAAACTTGCCATAGTTAAGTACAAGGGGCTCATACACCATGCCCATGATGCACCCAGTGTTTACAGTGTCCAGAAGGAACATATATAACACCTAGAATAAAAGTGAGCAGTCGGTATAGCAAGGCACAAAGTCTTGCTCACGAAATATCGGAGCCAGGCCGCATCTCTAGGTACTATCAGTGAATTGCGAGATGTGTTTGGAAGGAGAGACGTGCCGTTTATATTTTCTGTAGTATATGAAAACCTACGGCAATTTCAAGACTGGCTTTCGCATTTGAACAGGATTCATACCTGAAGCAAGGAGAGCTGAGACCAAAATAATCGTTATCAGAAAATCAGTTAATAATTATCGCGTCGTGTCACCCAAACTCACTCCATATAGAATGGCGTTGAAGTAACTCCCAAGGAGAAAAGGCCCGAGACTGGATAATGGTGGTCAAGATGTGGATTGTTGGGGAGAAATTAATGTGTGGCTCACAGCAAGGATGGGTCGATGAATGGGCTCCCGGCCATTTCTAGAGAGACAGGTAAAGGTAGAGCGGAGAAATTCACCAAGTCTTCCTTATATTGATCTGCATTCAGGGTTTCATTGCATCCAAATATAGGAATGTGTCAATGGACTTGTAACTTCAGTTACGCGTGGTTATGGACAACCATGAGACCAATTTGCTAGATCAGGAATGCACCGGAGATTGAGAAGGCAAGAAGTCAAGAAGATCAGAATACGTGGCTCAACGAAGGCACTGCATACAGTTGATAGATGGAAAATCGCAGGCACTGCCTAGACGCTGAGGCCTGAGGTTCAGGAGTCAATTTCTACTAAGCATATGTACGTAGTGACACGGGGCCCCAGGCAGATGAGCCCGTGCATTGAGTTTCACCACATCAATAACACTGGCGTGCTAGTCGCAAGCAGAAGCTGTTACACGTGTAATAAACTCACCTTCTACTCTCACCTTGGCAGTAGGTCCACAAAAATGTACAAAGAACCGTCCTCTGGTGGAAATAGGGCGCACCGTACAGACTGCGTTGGTGTATATACCAAGGGAAGAAAAGTCAATTTCACAGCCCCACAAAAAGAATCAAATTATATACCTCAAGACGTCCACAATAAAACAGCCGCTTTATTGGCGCCATGCGTCTGGACTTATTCTGAGCATCTGAATATCGGCTGCGATTCTTTAGTTTGCATATTTCCCTTGATACATAACTAAATTATCCCGGTGGATCTAAAAGTCTGTTTAAACTGCTGACATTATTGTGCAGCGAGGAGCCACGAGCGCGTTTCGACGCCTGATCGGGGTAGGTCTTCTAAATATAGACGATGTGGCGCGCACGATCAAAGAGTGCGTCCCACGCGCTGCGCATAGCCTGAGGAGCTTAGATCTCAGAAGGAGTTTAGCCCAAGGCACACTCATTGTACACGGTATCTAGGAGCCAAGGATCGCAGAGATACCTAGATCACAGAATTAGACTTGGGACTCGAAACATGGGTAAGCCAAGTCATATATTGTAATTTCCTGATGTGACTTACCTGATGTCTGTCTACTTGTAGAGTTCCTGTTTACACAACCCCATTGCCGCTCCTGACTGATAGGCCCTCCACTTCGAAACTTTTCACAAAAAACTGGGTCACGCAATAGCGATCGAGCTCTCAAATCTGAGAAGATTGCGCTGATAGTGTTTTCCAATGGTTCCTAATAAAACCAGCTGAGTATTAAACCTTATCCTTCAGCTTAATTGTGTTGTGTTCTTGGGAATTAATTTGTTGGTTTATAAATCTCTGCTCTATCTAAACACTTATACAATTGTGATGCAAAAAAAGCCCAACACTCAAAAGATACCAACAGAAAGAAAAGATGTACGTAGTTAAACGGCTAGACTACCTGGAATGCGGATCCACCAGCCTTTGCATCAAGCTCTATGACTTCCTTCAGCCCCATTACTTCGAAAAATGACTTGGGGTCCATGCCCTTGGCTGAGGTAAAATCAGTGCCAGTCTTCTTTAGCGACCGCATAGCGTCGCGGACGGAGTGTACCATAGCCACACATGAGACAAGAGAGAAGACTAAACAAGGCTATTAGCAAATGTATAGGTACTGAATAGTGCGAGAGACGTACTGATTATCTTGGCCCCCATAGCCTCCGCTTCTGCGCAAGTAAAGGATGGTGTGAGCCCTCCAGAGATAACATTGACCAAGACAGGCTTCGGGGCAAGTGCGGCGACGGTAGAGCGG
>Ga0247741_1002403_pt1 | contig 10407 bp, 11 predicted proteins | sample UWRJL213509R2_FD_180945 | JGI IMG/M metagenome (GOLD analysis project Ga0247741, IMG submission 180945) | Plant litter microbial communities from Arlington Agricultural Research Station in Wisconsin, United States - UWRJ-L213-509R-2 | ecosystem: Environmental > Terrestrial > Plant litter >...
CGTGCAGAGGAAAGTGTGAAGGAGTTGGAGACGACGCGGTCGGATGGCCAATTGAAATTTGGAAAATACATCCCTCAGGACTTGACGGTATAGCTCATCCAGCAGAGATGTCTCTGCTGCTGACGTTCGCGGATTTGCAGAGGCCAACTTGGAAAGGAGCTCAACCAGGAGCTCAACTTTCTCGTCGGGTTCACAGCCATCCAAGTACTTTAGGATAGTCGCAGCATAGATGAATAAGCCATCTGCCAGCGTCACGACTTTCCCTATGATCTCGTGGCTAGCATTTGGAAGACTTGCCGATAGGAACAGTTGGATGTCACCTTGGGCTTCTTCAACAGGCACTTCCTCGAGACGGTAGAGCTGCTTGTCTCCAAAGTTGTCCACACGGGAGACCAGAGCATGGTCCGGCCGACTAGTAGCGAAGAACTTGAGACCCTTTAGGCGGTTTTCCTTGATGACACTGAGGAGGTCGCGCAAGAAGTCCGACCCGTCAGTTCCATCAATCTCGTCAAGAGCGTCAATGACGATGAGGTACTGCGGTGGCGGAGTCGATGAATTTGCGAGGCGCGTGGGTTCGGATGCCTGCCAGGGTTCGATAAGCAGACCCTCGAGCTGATCGCGGGGGCTCTGGTTGATCGTATCGAACTTGCCAGAATGCGTTAGAGCATCAGCAAATGGCTTGCACTTGAGAGCCAGCTGATAAACTATCGTACGAACGATACGGGTGGCGGATCTTGTCTCTTTGAATAGCCGCGAGCACATGAAATTGCCACCCAAGACGATCGGGCCATCGGCTGCGGCCAACTCGAATCGACGTGCGATGGTAGACGCGATGGTGCTCTTTCCTGTGCCAGCAGGTCCAAAAAGCCAGTAGAGAGTTCCTGAGGATGTCTCTTCAGCCCAGGCGACGATGTCTTTCAGCAGACGTTTGCGAGTCCCACGAGTGCAGACTGAGCGTCGCAGCACCTCCTTCTCCTCTCCCTCCAAATAGTATTTGTGGTCGGCGAGGTCGGAGGGTTTGAGACCCTTTATGAGAGTTCTCTTCGGGGAGATTAGTATTGGCATAGGGCTCAACGTCGAGGTTACACACCTTGTGGACCTCTTCAATCACATGCACAACCTTCAAGATGCGGAGATCGGTCTCAAGCTAAATAGCGGAATCGTGAATAAATATCATACGCGTAAACATATGTTACGCACCCCAAATTGGATTCTCGCCTCATTGACGCGCTCAAAGATCTCTGCGATCCGTGACTTCTCATCATCATAGTCAACGACCTTCCTGCCAATCCACTCCTCGCTCAGGCGAAGTAGTTTCGCCAGTTCTTCTTTCAGGACCCTAAATAATCATATACTTGTCAATTTCCTTCGTCAAGAATATGAAGGAACGTACCATTTCAGCTGCTCAACGCATCGCCTTTCTTCCTCACTGTTCGCACACCAACCATCCAGTGCTTTCGCCACCGTATCCAACTGTGCTCCCGTAGACGCTATCCTTCGATCCACAGCATCCATGTTTTCTTCCACACCCTGGGGCGATCATCAGTTAATGAGCGAAGTAGAGAACGAATGTCAAACCTTTTTTATCTCGATGATCACCTTCGCGAGACCAAGAGCCATCTTGGCCGGATTCGTATCGACGATCTCTGGAAGTTTTGTCATTAGCGTTTGGATGAACCTTCCCGCAACCTTCAGGTTCTCTTTCGTGGTTGAGGCGGTCTTCGGCGGTGCTATTTGAGAATCGAACTCAGACACCGATTGGTTGCTCGCGGGCCCTTGAGGGAAATCATAAGATGTAAGTGGGTAGCCAGAGTTGTAGACTCGTATTATTACCTCGAGATTGACGGGGAGAGGTGGTAGCATTCAGATCTACTTGAGTTGTGGAATCGTCCTGGTCTATGGGCGCCAGTCAGTGTGATTCGCCGCCCTTGTATACACACACATGAGGCTGCTCACTTTGGACTACTGAAAAACTGGTCGGTGGTGCAGATTCAGATGTTGTCTGTGGTCCATAATCATCTGAATATTCGAGTGAATCTCTAAGACGCCAAGTGATAATTTGAGGCGTACCATACTGGGAGACGGCAACTGAGTGTTCTAAGATAGGGCTAGCCATCGAGTCCACACTGAGGATACGAGAGAGCGCTTACCTAAAGTGGTCTCGGCACCATGATCCTCTGTCAAGGAAGTAGGATAGAGAGGTGAAGTAGATCGACCTGGATGTGTTGTTGAGGATTTGTTGAAGGATAACCTGTTTCGAAACTTCTTTCGATCCTTTGCAGGACGGTCTGGGCGACTCGGCGATCCAGGCTGACTAAGAGGCTCGCTCGATGACGGGGTGAGGAAATCGCCAAAGCGTTTGAAAAACCCGGTCTTCTCTTGACTCTTAGACATGTCGATGGGAGTGAGTCGATGGGAGTGAGTCGATGGGAGTGAGTCGATGGGAGTGAGTCGATGGGAGTGAGTCGATGGGAGTGAGTGACAAGACGTGGGTTGCTGTGCTGGACGGGCAGCCAATCCACATCGATCAAACGTCAAGTCCACGCTATAACCGCGTGTACTCTACAAAAACCTTGATAACTCCTTGTTCTTGCTCTGTTTGGCTCCCTCCCTTCTTTCGTCGAGAGGTAAGTCAGTGTCCCCGAGAGGCCATGTTGAAGTTCGTATCTTACGCAGATTAGTGACGCGTTGAGTGCCGGTTCACTCCAGTAAGTGTTCCACGGTTAGACGCCAGTATGGCAGGCATCCTGTACAGGATTCGGTGAGTCAGGCAACGTGATGCTATAGTCTATCCTTTGAGCGGATGAAGAACCAATTGCTGTGGTTGAAGGAGGTACTGAAGACTCGCAGTACAGTGCGTGTTCGGATCACCCTTGCCGGAGGCAAACTCCGATTGAAAAGGTTTCACACCTGAGTGCCACTTGCGGGGTCCTTGCACTCACACTTACCACCATGAACGCTTGAACGGACAACGGCGTCGTTCAGGTCCTGGGCAATCCCGAGGCTATACACAGCCAATCCTCTCAATTTGCTCGTAGCTCTGTCCGGTGTCAGCGCCCGTCCTCTAAGGCCTCATAGGTCCGATCCTACTCATGGTGAGTTCGTCTTGTCTCATAACCCCCCTTCTGTCGATCTCTTCGCCGCTTTCAGTCCCTAATCTCCAGATATCAACAGGGCTTCAGCTTCAGCTTCAGGCCAAACCATATGCATCCTCTTTCGCCAAATCTTGTCAAACCCTTGTTGTTCATGAGCCCTACCCATCGGGTTTGATCCCGTTCTCCTTGGGTACGTGCCAAAACCATCGTGACCTTGCTCCTTCACTACCTTCGGACGTGCTTTTCACTTCTGCCTCGCTTGCACCCTTCATCCTCCTCTCCTCCTCGTATCACCCCTTCTTCTACCCCTTACAACTTCAACTTCATCCCCAATGTCCTCTTCCCTCTCTTCACACGACTTAAACTGATGTATGACCCAACAGAGACGCGATCCCAGACGCCTTGCAACATATGGGGTCGATTGTTAGAGCTAGAGATGGGTAAGTTTTGTTCGTTCGTACCCCTTTCCTCCGTCCAACGCTTCCATCGCTTTCCTGTCCCTTTTTTTTTGTTGTCCTCAAGCTGTGAACTCAACCTCGTCGCTGCTTCAAGTTCTTTCTTCCAAAGCCGCACTCGCTCCCTTCCCCAGACTTGTCCCGTTCGTTTGCGTCTGGGTCATGATTCAATTCGGACGCTCCCTTCCTTTCCCCCTCGTTAGCGTGGCTTGGATTTTCAGTTCTGGAAGCTTCACCTTTACTCTTCACCTGAATCCGTTCGGCCGCTTTTTACCTCTTGGCCTTTGGCCATTCGACCCTTGGCCCACAAGCTAGCTATGCTTTCCTATAGTAGCACTCCTTTCATCTCGTTCTGAACGTACCCGGACTCGACTCGGGTCATTCGAGATGACTTTTCAGAGTGTAATCTTTCATCGCTTTTCTAACCAGATTTTTCTTATTCGTCATCTTTTCTTTATTGTCCTTATGCTTTGTCGTCTTTGAGCCGCGAGCTCCACCTCGATCGCTCTTTCATCGCGTTCGCGTTTGATTTCCTTGGAGAACCGTTCCTACCTTTCCACACCGTCTCGAATATGGTGTCGTGCGCTGTCCTAGGAATATTTTTCTCTTTCACCTTTACCTCTTCGACCTTGGACCTTGGACGTCCGTGCCAGCCCGCCTGTCAACATTGCGTGGTGTGGGCTTTTGGTCTTGTTTGACATGACCAGTAGCACTGAACCCTCTATCTCATTCTTCATCTTCCGCCTCGACGATTTTCTTAATGTTCACGTTCACGTTCGCATCCATTTCCACTTTATCCATCTTCTTTCCCACCTCGGCGTCTTCTCTCGCCTCTCTTCTCTCTCGGATCTTTTCAATTTACATTTTCTGAAATTCTTGGCTCTTGTCTCCCGATTATCATTGATTTTGGATTTCGATATGGAGTTTTTCCGCTCGCACGAACACCATACTGGTTCTGATTCGTGCCTCAGCATTCCTCTTTCTCTCTGTTTTTTTTTTCGTCTCTCCAGCGCTTTCCTCCAGCATCGTTATACTTTGTGATCGTTGCTTGGTGCGGGTTTTCACCATTACCCGTAATCCTCCTCGTTCTTCATCCCCTACACGCTTCGTTCGTTCCTCTGCTTCCCTTTGCTCTCAATTCATTTTCTTTTTTTTTTTTCACAACACCAGCTAACTCCTACCCTCCTTCGTATATATAGGAAATGGTGAACATAACCGCCCGCCTCCCCTTCAACCCCCACGGGCGATCAACATCATCCAAATCGTGTTTACATTTGTATTCAATGCAGGATTCGAGGTTGATGCCTCCCTCGTCTGCGTCTGCTTCGGTAGACGGAGAGATTGAGTAAAAAATCCAACGTGAGTCGCCGTCCCCGCTGTCTGTTACGACAACCTCTCATATGCAGACGTAGACGCAGCCTCATCCGCGTGCCAGGGTGTAGGCGCTCCGTTGGGTATGAGCCCCATTTTTGCCCCTGTCATTCCTGCATCCGGTATGCGATCGCCTACGGGGATGTATGCGAACGGGAATGGCAATGATATTCATGAGAATTTTTATGAATCATGAGACTAAACAGTCCAGAAGCCCGAGCCGGGATCTGTGTCAGTATCGGTGTCTCACTCGAAGGAGGGGTCGGTCAGGCTCGAGAGTTGGCAGAAGGGACTACGATTATGAGCCTGGAGGAAGGGGTCAGGTGTGAGACTTATTAGAGGGCTGCCTAGGAGTAGGACTAGGACGGCAGGACCCGTGGAGGGGAGGTAGTAACGACGACAGAGTTTGCAACGGATGGAGTGGCGGCGGAAGGAGAGAGATGGAGGGAGCGGGAGCAGTCGCACATGAACGGAGCAGACCGCTCAGGAATGCGAGCATGTCTGACCGCGACGAGATGGAGAATATGACGGCTACCTGTTCGAAACCGAGCTCGAATCCAGCTGCAGCCGAGAGTGCTGGGGCGGGTGTATCCACAGTGGTGTCACATCGACGCAGACGTCGACACCGATGATCAATGACCGGTGACCGGTAACAGACATACGAGATTGGTGGATCTGACACCCCTTGGCCCGGTGCATCGCTGAATCAACCCAGGATCAAGACCACCACTAGTGTGGTGACCAATGCCATGACCATGGACACGCCAACCGTCCCGTCCTTCTGGTGTATCCACTGGCATACAAACACAGCTCACGCAATAAAATCCCCTTACCACCTTCACGTCACCAGCGCCTTGATACAGGTGGTGTTCATGTGTTAGTAGTCTTGGCGCCAAAGCGAGTTTGTTCATTCATTCTAACAAGTTCAACGAACTGACGCGTGCAAACTTTTAGCTGCACTCTGCGAGTTACCCATACAACATCCTGACGCAACCGACCAGACCCACTCCCCATCACACATGGCGCATCTCCGATGGACTAACGGTCTTCCTCGACTTTCGAGAGCACATACGCCCTCGATACATGATCAAGCGGCTCTATCCAAGCGTTCGGAGTTCTATTCGTTTATCAAGACGCAGACAGACAAATGTGAGGATGTCCATCCAGGAGGGAGGTCGTTGCTGTTTTAGATTGGATCATGTACGTTTTCGCTCGTCTACTTCTCTTGAACTTTGTCTCATTTGTCCATTCTAGATTAGAGGTGGAGGATAACTATACCGCCGCTTCTTCCTCTTCCCTCTTATCCAAAACTTCTGTCCAAGTCCCCCTCATGGATGCCAACGCTTGTGAATCGACCCCTCGAATGCTGGCGACGGAGGAAAGTGGAAACGCCAACTACGCAATCGATCTTGATGGCAGTCTTTCCGAAAGTGTATCATGCCTACGCCTTCGCCTACGGCGTTGGTGGAATACCTTCCTTGTCCACAACTGCCCAAACTTCAGTTCACACCCGTACTGAAATGGACGCTTCATCCAACCACCATGGTTCCGTCAGCACGCGTACCCGCCTCGATGCCTAGGTCTACAGTGTCCATTGCTCAGGCTGTCGCAAGGGAAGGAGAACGAATCCTACACTCATGTCAAATGCAACCTGGGTTGCCTCTTTGCGATTGGAATATTGAACCTGAAGGGGGAAGACCAACAGCACTCTCGAGACAGCAACATGTTTTTATTCTTACGACCTGAAGGTCTGCGGACCGTTCTTCATTATGCCAACTTGGCATAAACGCGCCGCGTCCGAGTCAGTCTATTGTTCCTCTTTTTTATCTACTTTCAACTGATACATATCCATTTAGCTGTTTCTGCTAGACGCCGACGAAGTGGCCATAACGCGTTCGAAAAAGAGATATGGATGATGCAGAGGCAGTCGTCGTTAACCCTCGCCTCTCGAGATCGTGACCGACCCCAGCATCGTTGCTCAATAGAGTCAAGGCCATAGATACCGCTTGTACATCTGTTCATAAGTGATGAACATACGTTGGTGATGTACGTCGGCGGCGCAGAGTCGATGTGTGATGATATTATCCAGTTCGATGAAATGCTTAAAAACTGTAGATGGGAAGGAGCTGGAGGCAAGAACGGTGAGTCTTCTAGTAGAGTCAACGTGTTACATAAGTATCAGGTTTTCCCCGCCTTTGCCAATAATTACTTCAATCACAATTTCATGACCTTGCAGACGCACGAATTCTGAAGCCATCTTTGAGACTACAGTTGGCGAGAGCAGTTTAGTTACGATGGCGAATCAAAGTCCGAGTCGATGGCACAAATGATACCCAGTGTATAATAGAATTAATTTAACAGGGGGCAAATGGGAAGGTGTTCGTATCAACATTGGAGTCGAATATCAATACTGGTAGTAATCCTTGCAACGAATTCAAAGGAGCAACCCAAAATAATGCCAATGCACCCTCCCACAAACAAAGTTTAGGCTTTGATACCAGAGACTGGAATATATTATCAACCATAGATAATAGCTAGGTGGTATCTATTCCCGAAAGTATCAATCTAAGAACTCGATGAAGTGTCGATGATAATACTCCAGTCATGCAGAACTTATCCAAAGGAGGATGGGGGAGATATATGTTTCAATATCGTAGCTGAGATAGGGAGCAGACGGAGTAGAGACAATTATCACAATGCAAGGTCAAGCAAGAGCGGAGAATCGGACATGCGAGTTCGGGACTGAATGCAGCAGGTCGAATGCGAGCAAAATCTGAGCAGGTCAAGGGCATTGTGAGATGTGGCCGAGGCCGTGCGCCAGATACAATCAACAAGTCCAACGGTGAGATTGGTGCGAGGAATAATATATATGCCGCCGTTTACCTAGATTTATCTTCAGTCAAGCTGAGGGACGTCCCTTATGTAGAGATGCAAAATGGAAAATGAACGCCAGACCAACGAGTGAGCAGAAATTCTCGGTCACTGATCGGCGCTCAACCTAGAATTGGGCCAGTTGACCGTTGAGTCGACACTGGACGGACCAAATAACCTAATGAGGTTGCGTCTTGAAGTAGTCCGAGTGGTTGTCAGCTACCATGCTTCAGATACGCGTAGTGGATTCATTGTCGATTCGGCGTTGCAATCTGGACTGCTATAGACCCAGTAATTGGAATCGATATTGGGACTTCCGTCGAAATATACAAGGCGCTGAAACCCTCATGAACGCGGCTTGGACGACGAGCATCGAGCTTTATATCATCCCAACGTAAAGGTATGTGTTCTCGAGGTTGTGACGAGCCGTGGAGGAGGGATGGAAGGTGCTTCATGTCCACCAGTGCCCGATCCAGAGCTAGAGATACCCTAGGATATGTGCTGTCCTTGAAAGTGAAGGAGAGTTGAATAGATCAAGGGTGTTCGTGAATTGGCCGAACGAGTTCGGATCGATGAAAACTTGGGTGTGTCCGTCGTCGTATGCGCACTGGATGGGGTTTGAGATGCTCGATTTGAGCAGCTGTGCCGACATCTTGTCCTTGCCACCGCCAAGGTGTATCCAGCATCGGAGTCATTCATATCGAACCTTGTTATGGAAAAGCTCAAGTGACGCCACCGCAGCCTTCTCATCTCAAGACGCCCCTCCTGACCCTCCAATTCCCGCGTAGGTCCTAGCAACATCGATCCAGGTCGCATGAACCGTAAGGAAGTTATATTGCCTTTGCACAGAGAAGATGTGGAATCATAAACGGCGTCAGAACAGTAGCGTCTCCAGTAAGAAGAGGGACATAAATTTGACCCGCATCGAGGTTGGCGATACCCTTTAGTTGCTCGATCGCTATGTTCGTTGGTGCGTGGGCCGCGTCAAGTCGGGAGAAGATGAGCAGGAGCATGGGTAGAAGACCAAAGTTATCGAGGTCTGTCTGTTAGTGGTCTTCATGAAATCAACGCAGACGTTGTCCACAACAGGATCGGAAGTGGTTCCGTAACATCTGAATCGAGCACCAGCGCCGTGTTTATCTAAATGGGGAAGAATCGACTGACATCGATTCAAACTCAGCGACGAAGTTTCTCCCCTGACACCTATACCATGGCGTCTTTATTCTCGGAAAATCTATTGTTATCATCTCATCCGTTGGTCAATAATCCATACTTCACTGATTCTCCTAGTCTCTCGAGCTCAAATGCACATCTTCTGTTCACCACCCAGTGCACATGTCGACCTTAGTCTATCACAATCTTTTTTCAACGTGTAATTAATCCTTCTGAGTCTTACAGATACCCTCAACAACTTCATGTACGCCCTATCTAAACCTTTGGGTTAAACCGCTTCACTGCTCCAACCCTCTTAAATACATTGGACAGTCCCTCCCTCTTCTGAGTCCACCTACTACTGGCCCTCAATGCATCTCGTCTGACTCAATGCATCGTTCGTTATATATGCTATTACCTCGATTATTCTTGGTATCACTCTTAGCATCGATTTTAAACCACGCTGGTGGCACAAATATTTAAACTATTACAAGCTTTTACCCAAATACAAGCTCGTAGGACAGGTGCGTCAAAATTTCATGAACGCTCCATCTCACGGTTTTAAGCTCCCTTAGCGTGCACTGAAATTCGGTACGCCGTCCATGCCAAGCTACAATACTGACTTTCAGCGTACCTAGGAGCGTCATTTGCAAGTTTGTATGGTCCAGAGCTGATCGCGGTCATCGTTAAACTCTTGTAGGCCATCTATTCGTTCATTTATTTACCTAAACTGAGACTTGAACGCTTATATATTGAATTCCAGTGTCTATGGCGTCTCGTAAGCAAATCTCGCTCCAAGCTTTCTAATTTTGTGGCTTTCGCTTCCTTAACCAAAACTCAGGAAGAGACCCTGCTGCTGAAGGTGACGGTTGCGTCTTCTGGGAAGGTTTTCGATGCAGAAACTCATGATACGCAGTACTTACTAATATTTATTGTCAGTCTCCCGGCGACATTGGAGATTGCATTCTCCTATCACTGAACGCTACATCTCGAGTAGCCCCGAATCTCTAATACACGATTCACTTAACTCCTAATAACTTCAATACGTTATACACCTCAGTTCTTGGCACATTATGTACCTGACCTACTCGGATATTTGTTTAGCGTTGACCAGTATGTAACCGCTCTGAATCAGGCTGTAATTTTGACCCGGTGGATAATATTTCTGGGATTTGTTCGTCCTAAACGAGTCACCGTACAGATCTTGCAAACAGGAATCTTCGACTTATTGTGTAACAGCTGCCGATTTGCTGAGATATTTATGGGAACAGGAATGCGGTGTAAAACAACCTCAAAACCACAAACCCAAGATTCGGACTCGGAGTCGTTGAAACGTGCATTCTAAATTCGTGTTACTGGGGGTATTTCGAAAAGGCTTCTGTCATGTAATTATATATTGTCTCATATTTTCGGCCTTCTTCACTCAAAGCTACAAATGGTCATTTCAATTTCCAGTATAGATC
>Ga0247741_1002404_pt1 | contig 10407 bp, 8 predicted proteins | sample UWRJL213509R2_FD_180945 | JGI IMG/M metagenome (GOLD analysis project Ga0247741, IMG submission 180945) | Plant litter microbial communities from Arlington Agricultural Research Station in Wisconsin, United States - UWRJ-L213-509R-2 | ecosystem: Environmental > Terrestrial > Plant litter >...
ATCCATCAACGGTATTGAGCTGCAATACCGACTTTGCCAACCCCTGCGATAAGGCTTCTTTTATCCCTTGCACGGCTTCGGTTTGCGAAATCCCGCCGATGGCAGTCCCGGTGGTAGGCAGGTTCTGTATCACATCACAACTGCTGAGGCCAATGGAAGTGATCAGTAAAAGTGTAACGATCTTTTTCATAAACGAGGTTTGTTTTTTCATAGACGAGCAAATAGGTTGCCACGTTTTAATGGATAATTGAATAATGGATAATGGATAATACTTTCGGTTTGATAATTCTTACAATAGTCGTGTATTGCACCATCCGAAAGTACGTATTATCCATTGTAACATTATCCATTATACAATTATCCATTGTAACATTATCCATTATACAATTATCCATTGTCTTATCTTTGGCGCCGAATTATAATAAAATATGAGCACTCAACATTTATCTGAACAGGAGATCATCCGAAGGGAAAAACTGGCCGAACTGGCAAAACTGGGTATAGACCCTTATCCTGCTGCACTTTACCCGGTAAACAGCAGCGCAACTTTTATCAAAGAAAATTTTAAGGAAGGGGAAAACAACGCTGATTTTGCAGAAGTATGCATCGCCGGGCGCATCATGAGCGTAAGAGATATGGGTAAGGCGAATTTCGCCGTGATACAGGATGCCTCAGGTAAGATACAATTTTATATAAAACAGGATGATATTTGTCCGGGTGAAGACAAAACACTTTACCAGACAGTTTGGAAAAAACTGGTGGATCTCGGCGATATCGTTGGTGTAAAAGGATATGTGTTCACCACTAAAACCGGTGAGACTTCCATACATGTAAAAGAATTCTCCATTTTAAGTAAGGCCATCCGCCCGCTTCCTGTGGTAAGGGAAAAAGATGGCGAAACTTTTGACGAAGTAACTGATCCGGAATTCAGGTACAGGCAACGTTACGCCGACCTGATCGTGAACCCGGGTGTTAAGGATGTATTTATCAAACGTACCAAAATGGTGAATGCCATCCGTGAGTTCCTGAACGAACGCGGGGCGCTGGAAGTAGATACCCCTGTGTTGCAGGTGATCCCCGGCGGGGCGGCAGCAAGGCCCTTCACCACCCACCACAATGCCCTGGATGTACCGATGTACATGCGTATCGCTAATGAGCTTTATCTCAAAAGGCTGATCGTTGGCGGATTTGAATGGGTATATGAATTCAGCCGTAACTTCCGTAATGAAGGGATGGACCGCACGCACAATCCTGAGTTTACAGTATTGGAATTTTATACCGCTTATAAAGATTACGAATGGATGATGGATACCACGGAACTGTTGCTGGAAAAAACAGCGATCGCTACCAATGGCGTTCCTACTACTGTGATCGGCGACAAGGAGATAAGTTTTAAAGCCCCCTACAAAAGGATCAGCATGTACGATGCAATCAAGGAACATACCGGCCACGACATCAGCGAAATGGATGAAGATGGTATCAGGGATGTCTGCAAACAATTGAATATACATGCAGATGTTAAATGGGGTAAAGGAAAACTGATCGACGAGATCTTCGGCGGAAAATGTGAAGCGAATTATATCCAACCTACTTTCATCACGGATTATCCGGTGGAAATGAGCCCGCTTACAAAAAAACACCGCAGCAAACCCGGACTGGTAGAGCGTTTTGAACTGATCGTAAATGGAAAAGAAATTGCGAATGCATACAGTGAGTTGAATGACCCGATCGAGCAACGTGAAAGGTTTGAAGAACAGGTAAAACTGATGGAACGCGGCGATGATGAAGCGATGTTCATCGACCATGATTTTTTACGTGCATTGGAATATGGTATGCCGCCTACAAGTGGTATCGGTTTTGGTATCGACAGGCTTTGTATGTTATTGACCGGACAGGTTTCCATACAGGATGTGCTGTTCTTTCCGATGATGCGGCCGGAAAAAATGGATTAATTGTACACCGGAGCTCCTGCTCCGGTTTTTTTTACACGTGCCAGGAGCTTCAGCCTACACTTTAAACACCGTTCCTTCCCCTATCGCATAAAAATCACATTCGTCTATACAATAGCCTACATCCAGGCCCGTAAATAAGCTGAATGCCGGCAATACCAGCTGGTTTTCATTTACTGCAAAACACGGAAGTTTCATCGCCTGCTTTGCTTTTCCCCGCAATAAAACCCCGGGATGAATATGGCCAGAAATAGAAAAATAATTTTCATTCGGCTCCGTGTATTCATGCACAAACTGAAAAGGATGCAACGATAAATTCGGTTTGTATAATTCAATATCCATGTGCATGTATTGCAATGGCTTTAGCCGATCGTGATTGCCTTGTACCAGAATAATCTTCAATCCATCGAATGAATGGCGCCAGTTGGCGAAAGTGTCAATATCGGAATTATGATTCTGGTGATGAAACATATCACCCACTATGATCAATTGTTGCGGTTGAAATTCCGCTATCAGCGAAGTAAGCCTTTCAAGATCGGCGGCCAACAGGCTGGATGGAACAGGGATACCAAACTGCCGGAAATGCGCCGCTTTACCAAGATGGACATCTGCGATCACCAATGCCTTTTCCCGCTCCCAATACAATGCCCTTTTTTCAGAGAGAATAATTTCCTCTCCTCTTATCGTTATTTTCATTTCTTTCCAATTCTATTCTGTCAGCCTGAGCTTGTCGAAGGCGAAATTTTTACACCTCGAATCGCCTTCGACAAGCTCAGGCTGACAGAAGCAAAAAAATTAAACCTTCAGCATATCACTCTTCATTTTCTGTATCCTTGTCTCCAGTTTTTCGCTGGTAATATTATCCCGCAGGCTATCCACTTTTATCGGGAAACTGAATGGCGTAAATACTTCCAGTTCCCGGATCACAATATTACTATGTTTTATCCTTTCGAGGGCGGCGGCAAGCCTTGGCTCTTCCAGTTGTTGATAAAAAACTTCGTCGTAAGCCTGGCGCAATAAAAGACTGTTGTTGTCGAATTGTTCAAACACATTAAAAAATATTCCCGCCGAAGCCTGGATGTTGCGGTTGCTTTGCTTTTGCCCTTTGAATCCCTGGAAGATCAGGCCCGCGATGATGGCGATGTCGCGGAATTTCCGCTTGGCCATTTCACCGGCATTGATGCTTTTTTGAATGTCGGAGATCAGGTTTTCGCCACTTAAAATAATTTTCGCATTTTCATCGGTGATGTCGATAGGCTGATCGCTGAGCAATTCAAATCCGTAATCGTTCATCGCGATCGAAAAACTGATCGGGCTGATGCGGCTTAAACGATAAGCCACCAGCGATGCCAGCACTTCATGCACCAGCCTTCCTTCAAAAGGATATACAAATAAATGATGCCCTTCTTTCGTATTGATCTTTTCAATCAGCAATTCATTTTCCTTAGGAAGATGTGAAAGCTTTTGCTGTTTTTCAAACAGTGGCTTCAATTTTATCAGCTCCACATCTGTGGAATTTCCATAAGCTGCTTCGGTAAATTTTTCACGAAGCACTGCACTAAGGTTAGCCGAAAGGGGCATCCTTCCTCCGTTCCAGCTGGGCGAGATCGCTTTTTTGGATTTGCTTTTGCGCACCAATACGGTCATATCCTTTATCATCACAAATTCCAGGATATGCCCGCCCAGCGTAAAACTATCACCGGGGTTCAATCGCGAAGCGAAATATTCTTCCACCATACCAATATATCCACCACTCATGAATTTCACTTTGATCATGATGGCGCCAACGATAGCGCCAATATTCATCCGGTGATTCATCGCTATCTTGCGGCTTGTTACTTTCCAAAGCCCATCTACCAGCGACACTTTATTGAATTCATCGTATGCTCCCAACGTTTCTCCACCTACCGTGATGAAGCGCATCACCCATTGCCACTCTTCATCATTGATCTCCGAAAAAGCGAATGTTTTTTTCACTTCTTCATAAATGACCTTATCATCAAAACCATCGCCAACCGCCAGCGTGACCAGGTATTGTATCAGCACGTCAAACACCATCAACATCGGCACACGGTTCTCGATCAGCAATCTTTTTTCGGCTTCTTTCAATGCGGCGGCTTCCACCAATTCCAATGAATTGGTGGGCAAAAAATAAATATTCGAAGTTTCGTAAGGCGAGTGGCCGCTACGTCCTGCTCTTTGCAAAAAACGGGCGACTCCTTTTGGCGAACCTATCTGTATCACCGTATCTACCGGCTTGAAATCCACGCCGAGATCGAGTGATGAAGTACAGATCACGACTTTCAAAATTCCTTCGTGCAACGCATCTTCAATCCAGTTGCGCAATTCAAAATCAATAGAACCATGATGTAAAGCAATGACTCCCGCCAGATCAGGATTGACGTTCAGTAACGTTTGATACCATACTTCCGATTGACCGCGGGTATTGGTAAAGATCAGCGTGGTATTGCTTTTTTCGATGATAGGGATCAATGTATGCGCCATCTTTAAGCCCAGATGTCCTGCCCAGGGCAATAATTCAATCTCATCCGGAAGAATCGAAATGATATTCGTTTTCTTTTTTTCTTTGGTAAAAACAAGTGTCTTTTTAATCTCGCCAGGGATCAATACTTCCAGCGCTTCTTCAATATTGCCAATGGTTGCTGAAATACCCCACACCCTTAATTCTGGTCGTAACCCTTTCAGCCGCGATACTGCCAATTCCGTCATCACTCCACGTTTGCTGCCGATCAGTTCATGCCACTCATCCACCGCTACGCAAAGTAATTGGTCGAAATATATCCCGTGATTTTTTTGTCCTAGCAAAAGATGCAAAGTTTCCGGGGTGGTCAGCAAAATTTCCGGCATTTGTTTTTGTTGACGCTGGCGTTCCGCAACCGGCGTATCCCCATTTCTTACGCCAACCTTCCAGTCAATTTCAAGATCAAGAAGCGCCTGTTGCATGGCACGTGCGATATCTTTCGCCAGCGAACGCAACGGCGTTATCCATAATAATCTCAGCCCTTTCTTTTTTGATTTTTTTTCATCATTCAAATGCTGAATAATGATCGCTAAAAAAACAGAAAACGTTTTACCGTAACCGGTAGGTGCATTCACAATGCCGGAGTAGCCTTCATTGTAGCGTTGCCAGGTTTCTTTCTGAAAATCAAATGGCTTATTGCCCGATCTTTTCATCCAGGCCATTATTTCCTTATATCCCTTTGTCCGTTCTATCTGCATGCCTGGTGCTGTTTAATAAATTTCGCAGGTCGTCGATGGTATTGATCTCGTCGGCTTTTTTGTCTTTGCGCCAGCGCTTTATCCTCGGGAAACGCAGCGCTATTCCGGCTTTGTGCCGGCCACTTTCCGCGATGCCTTCAAATGCGATCTCAAAAACAAGTTCAGGCTTTACCGTCCTTACCGGCCCGAATTTTTCGATCGCATTCCTTTTTACAAAATTATCGACTTCACGAATCTCTTTGTCCGTCAAACCTGAATATGCCTTGGCGATGCTCAATAATTTATCCCCATCCTTTACAGCAAAAGTATAATCGGTGTAAAAATTCGATCTCCGGCCGGCTCCTTTTTGGGCATAGATCATCACCGCGTCAATGCTGAATGGCTCTATCTTCCACTTCCACCAATCGCCGCGTTTGCGGCCGGTACTGTACGATGATGATATTTTTTTTAGCATCAGGCCTTCGCTGTTCATTTCCCGTGAGCCTTCACGTGTTTTCGCCAATTCTTCCCAGCTTTCAAAACTGATCACCTGCGATAAATAAACCGTGTCATTTTCCGGCAAAGCCGAAATCAGTTTCTCCAGTTGTGCCCTGCGTTGGCCCAAAGGCTTTTCCCGCCAGTCTTCGTAATCATATTCCAATAAGTCGTAACAATAAAAACCTATCGGTGTTTCTTCCTGTTGTTTTTTGGAAACGTTCTTCCTGTTCAGCCTTTTTTGCAGGCTGTTGAAAGAAAGTACCTGGCTTTTTTCTACCGCCAGTATTTCACCATCAATCACACAGCCATCGGGCAATATGGAAACCAGTTTTTCCAGTTCCGGGAACTGGCTCGTGATCAGTTCTTCGCCCCTTGACCATATAAATAATTCGTCTTTCCGCTTGATGATCTGCCCGCGGATGCCATCCCATTTCCATTCGGCCTGCCACTCCTGCGGCTGGCCGATCAGTTCTACTTCCTGTTCCAAAGGATAGGCGAGGCAAAATGGATAGGGCTGAGAAATGTTGGTATCGAGGTCGAGGCCGTTGATCAGTTCCGCATAATTCGTATCCGCCGGCACCCATTTTCCCATGAGGCTATGCATGATCTTGTTGGCCTCGATGCCACTATGTTTTGCTATAGCATTTACCAGTAACTTATGAGAAACACCTACCCTGAAACCTCCTCCAATCAACTTGTTGAAGATAAGCCGCTCCTGCACATTCAATCCGCTCCAGGCATTCAGCACATATTCCTTTTTCTCTTCATCGCTTTCTTTACTGATGGCAGATAATTCGTTGATCCAGGTAGAAATATTTTTGGCGATCCTGTGCGTAGGTTTGGGCAAAATAAGCGAAATGGTTTCTCCGAGATCCCCAACGGAATGATAACTTTCAGCAAAAAGCCAATCAGGTATCCCGGAGATCTCTATCGCCCATTCGCGAAGCAATTTTGTATTGATACCACGCTTCGGACGTTTACCGGTAAATAATGCCACCAGCCAGATCTTATCCTCTTCCGGAGCCACATCAAGGTATCGGACGATCGCGTCGATCTTGTCGTTGGTCTTGTTGCTGATCTCCAGGTCGTGTATGAATCGTGCGAATTTTTCCATGTATTAAATTCTTTACAACTGCTATACTATTAATTTAACTTAATGTCACCCTGAGCTTGTCGAAGGGTTTAATTGTTCCTGGCCTGCCTTCGACAAGCACAGGCTGACATACGGAAAAGATCGGCTTCACGAATCAATATTCTGATCCTTCGGCTCCGCTACTTCCTCGTCATCTTCCTTACCATATTGCGTAGCTACTTCAGCCGATTCAATTCCGATCTCATTTAAATACTTACTGAAGGTTGCCGTGCTCCCATGTGTCACATAAACTTTTTCGGCTCCGGTAGCTTTGATGGCCGATAACAACCCGCTCCAATCTGCATGATCGCTTACCGCAAAACCTGCATCAGCAGCCTGCCAGCGCCGACTGCCCCGAACCTGCATCCAACCGCTGCAAATGGCAACGGAAGCATTCGGCAATTTTTTGATGAGATTGGTTCCCAGCAATGCCGGCGGCAAGATCACGATCTGATTTTGCGTTTCGGATTTGGGGGTTTCCATCGTCACTATTTCTGCCTGCGGTAAAATGATCCCATTGCTTTCAATCGCTTTATTGAGGTTGTTGACAGAATTATGTACAAACAATCTTGCGGTTCCTTCCAGCCCCTTCATCAGCCGTTGTGCTTTACCCAGGCTGTAGGCGATGAACACACTTGTTTTATCCTGCAATTGATTATTGGCGATCCAGTCTTTGATCCCGCCAAACAGTTCCTGCTGCGGCAGCCAGTTGTAGATCGGTAACCCGAACGTGCTTTCTGTCACAAATTCATTACACTTTACCGGTTCAAAAGCAGTGCTGATGCCATCGTATTCTGTTTTGTAATCGCCGGAAATAACGGCCACATATCCCCCGTATTCCAATCTTATCTGGGCGGAGCCCACAATATGCCCTGCAGGGAACATGCTCAACTTTACGCCATTGATAAAAATGGTCTGATTATAATCGAGTGTACTGATGCTGAGGTCGGGATCGATCCGCAACCTCAAAACCGGTTCGGTGTATTTATGACAGAGATAATGTTTACTTCCCCAGCGGGCATGATCCGCATGGCCATGCGTGATGACAGCATGATCCACCGGCAACCATGGATCGATGTAAAATTTCCCCTGAGGGCAATAGATGCCTTTGTTGGTGAAGGTGATGATGGACACGCGTTTTTTGGGGGAAATGATACAACAACTGAACCACTTTGTGAATGGTGAATAATGAATGGTGAAATCTTTGAAATTTACAAGTTTTACCGGAAGGTTATTATAAATGCAATATTTTTACACCGGATAAATTAACCCGAATCGTTTAAAGCCACCTGCTTTGACCATTCACCATTCACCATTCACTTATGCGTCTCATTTCTTACAACGTAAACGGCATACGCGCCGCCATTAAAAAAGGATTCATGGATTGGCTGAAAACCGATCCGGCTGATATCATTTGCCTTCAGGAAACCAAGGCCACCGACGCGGATATTGACGTGAAACAACTGGAAGAACTGGGTTTTGAGCACCATTGGTTCAGTGCACAAAAAAAAGGCTACAGCGGTGTGGCCGTTTTTACCAAAATAAAACCGACCGCCGTTAAGATCGGCAGCGGCTTTGAAATGAGTGATTTTGAAGGCCGGGTGATCGAAGTACAGTTTGGCGATATCAAGCTGATCAATGCTTATTTCCCTTCGGGGACTTCCGGCGATATCCGCCAGGAATATAAATATCAATGGCTCAAAGAATTCCAGGGTTACCTGGAAGAGATCAGGAAGACTAATCCAAAGATCATCCTTTGCGGTGATTATAATATTGCCCACCATGAGATTGATATCCATGACCCGAAAGGGAATAAAAAATCTTCGGGATTTTTACCAGAAGAACGAGATTGGATGACGCAATTTTTAGGAACAGGCTGGATCGATACATTCCGTGAATTCAACAAAGAACCACATCATTATAGCTGGTGGAGCCAACGTTTTCCAAGTGTGCGATTGAATAATAAAGGCTGGAGGATCGATTATTTTACGGTAACGCCTGAACTGAAAAACCAATTGGTGGCTGCCGCAATTTATCCGGATATAAAACATAGCGATCATTGCCCCATTTACCTTGAGGTAAAAGTTTAGAGATCAGGGATCAGTGTTTAGTAAATCTCTAAACACTAATGTGTAAACTCTAATTTCTAATCTCTAAACCCAACTTGTGGTTTTGAAAAAGATTTTCATCCTCGTTTCATGTTTCATTTCTGTTGTTTATTGCGCTTCTGCGCAAACGGAAGGCAATGGATATATGGCAAAGATCGATACCGTTCACAAGTCAGGGTATTACAATATTGCACTCAGCAAAGAAATGACCTTGCTCCTCAAAACAGACTACAGCGACTTAAGGATTGTCAACAATGACAAAGCCATTCCTTTCAGACTTAACCCGGAAAGTGATGTGATGCGGGAGACTTACCTGCGCAAAATGAAATTTACCATAGGGCAAAATGATAAAGATAAAACCGTGATCTATGCTTCTGCGGATGCATTTGTGAACATAACCTATAACCTGCTGCTGACTTTGGAAACGATTGCGGCTGAAAGAAAATGTTCGGTCAGTGGGAGCAATGACCAACAGCACTGGACCACGATCAGAGATAATGTGCAGATGTACCCATTTCCGGGATTGACAAAAAGCACCGGTGAGATCAGGGTTGGTTTTCCGCAAAGTTCGTATCAATATTTCAGGCTGACCATTGATAATGAACAGATGGAACCTTACCAGATCAATGGGGTTTGTTCCTCTGTTTCTGAAGAAGGCTATAGCCCGGAATTTTTCCAGGAAGTGAGGATGGTTCAGAATCCTGCGGTAAGGATCACGCAAAAAGACAGCGGCAGTATCACCTACCTGAAAGTACGCCAGCCTGAGAATTATCATTTTGATCGCATCTGCTACCAACTGTCAGGTGGAAAATATTTCAATCGTAAAGCTGAAGTTTACCTGCCGGTAGATGGCGTGCAATCCTCCGCATTTCCGGGAAAAAAATATGCTGCTTTCAGCATCATCGATAATGCCAGTTTTAATGCAAAAATCCCGGTGAGTAACGCCAGGGATTTCATGATCGTCGTCTATAACGAAAAGGATACACCGTTTAAATTTAATGGAGTAACCACATCATTGAATCAACGATTTATCACGGCATACCTTGATAGCGGAAAAGAGTACCAGCTGATACTTGGAAACAGCGGTATAGAACAATCCTCCGCAACTAAAATCAGCGACAGCATTTCTCCGGCAACGTTGCCGTTTTTGCAGACAGGAAAAATTACAGAGATGAAGGCAGTGGCAAAAAAACAAACAGTGGCATCAAGTAACTGGTTGCAATGGTTATTAGTATTGGCTGGCGTAGCGGTGCTGGCTTTCATCGGTTATAAATTTTTCGCGAACACCAACAAAGCAAAACAGCATGATCATTTATAATATTACGAGTAAAGTAAGTAATGCCATTCATACGGATTGGCTGAAGTGGACAGAAGAAGTATATATTCCCGAACTCATTGCCACCGGCTGTTTTACAGAGGGAGTGATATTACAACTACTGGAAATAGATGACAGTGAGGGGCCTACTTTCGCTGTTCAGATGAAAGCCGAAAGCAAGGCTTT
>Ga0247741_1002405_pt1 | contig 10406 bp, 10 predicted proteins | sample UWRJL213509R2_FD_180945 | JGI IMG/M metagenome (GOLD analysis project Ga0247741, IMG submission 180945) | Plant litter microbial communities from Arlington Agricultural Research Station in Wisconsin, United States - UWRJ-L213-509R-2 | ecosystem: Environmental > Terrestrial > Plant litter >...
CATGACATACATTTGAACAGGTGCACTATCCGTGAGCGAACCACGGACTTTGAGACCCTTGGCATTGGATTTGGCGATCTGAATTGGGTTGGGACAAGTCTAATAGTTGGGGATTGTTCCAGAAGGAGAGGACCTAAAAGTAGAGATTTTTGTTGAGATATGCCTCGCGTAAATGTATGTACATTGTCAGTAAGATAAATAAAAAATGACACCACATTCAAATTTACTTATTCGCGTTCACGGAATCCAAGAGGTCTGTTGGATTTGAACTCCTGGGCTTCTACTCCCCAACTGTGTCATAAAAAACCAATGGATTTCGACATTAAGTCTCTCTTTTGAATTTCTTCAACGACCTTCTTCGTTTGGCACCTCTCTTGCGTGGCCACGATGTGTGGGGTTTGTGTAATGGACGCTGAGCGCACACGAATACCGACACTGAACGTGGATACATGAGGTGTATATGCCGTTAACAACACTGAAAAGAGTAGATGTCAGAGCGGAGCAGAATGAGGTGAAGACGTACAGCGTAGCACCTGTATTATTTGCACGAATCTGCAGAAAACCGATCCAATCCTCTATTGTAACTGTTCGACCCGTTACACATCCTGGACCTGCAGTCCCCCGCATATATCGAACCATGTAGAGCCAAAGGCACGCGTCGCTCGAGCGCTTCGGACTCGAGACCTGGGCATAGAGGCCTAGAATTTCTCACGGTGACGCCTATGGGTAGGCGGATTAGTAAAACGTGGTTAGATAGGTGAAGAGAGACGTAAGGAGGGCGAATAGATGGTTAGACGGTTGAAGTCGTGATCTGCGGTAGGACACTTGGGGCTATGCCAAGATCAAAGCCTTATGTGACCGGTCGACTTTATGCGGCCTATGCGGCTAAGAACAGCTAAGAACTTGGATCAGCAATCCGGTGACATTGAATGAGTGAGAAATGAAAGCTTACCTCTATGGCGAGTCATGATCTAACCCTAACCCAAAACGCCAGCCGCAGAAATGAGGTCCGTTCTCGGCTTTATCTCTGTCTAGAGTTCTTCGGCCAGGACAGACACAGAAAGCGATGTCATTGACTAGACCATGAGAGGGATGCTCTGAGGAAGAAGTGTGAAGACGCATGTTCTAGAACTATGGGGAAATGGATAGTGATAAAAGGCGATAGTTAAAATTCTGGTCGATGTCAAGGGGTGGAAAGAGTTGCAATGAACTCGGAATTTTGCTTTGGTGGAACCATCAGATCCAAACACCTTGTTTTTCAACGTTGAATTTGAACGTTAACCGCTCAGTCGTTGTTGAACATTGGGGGAACTTGAAGAGGGCTTTGGTCTTCAATGAAGACCAAGCATATTGATGAAGTAAGCGGCTCATACGGCCCGCCGGCCTCTGCTTCGAGGCAAGTAGGCGGTGCTTTGAGCGCCCAAAGTCAAGTTGAATACTTACTCTTGCTCATCCATTCCATTGACTTCATTCGCAGTAACTCCCCGACAGTATACATTCCGTGATTTCCAGCCGCTTACTAGTACCACCAGCTTCTATAAAGATGTCTTGGAGTCCCCACCCTGTTGAATCGACTAGAGGCAAATCCACTCGGCAGAATCAGGCCACTCGTGGGATGCGCAACTACTATGGACCATCAGGTGCGCAAAACCTCATTATATCTTTTATCTTCTACTGAATATTCTTCCCTGTACCATTTTTAGCATCCCTTTTCGACCATGCTGAGAACACCAATATCACGAATAGTCAATTCAATACGAGCATCACTCAGGTACAAGCTCGTAGTACAGGTACGCATCAAGTTAATAGACGCTCTATACTTTGAGCTAACGATCTATCGATCCAGGACTAGATGTTCTTGTCAGGAACTCTGCAACGGGCGCAGTCTACAATTCCTTAGAGCGACAGCAGCTCGATGCGCCTAAATGCCACCCCAACACCCGCCTTGCCGTAATCAACAGGATTATCGACTGGCTACTCGGGGAAATTGAGTTCAACGCCTTGATTCTATGGCTCTACGGTGCCGCAGGAGCCGGAAAGTCAGCCATCGCTCATTCACTGGCTGAAATATGCGAGAAGCATAGATGGCTTTTGGCCACCTTTTTCTTCTGGAAGACAGCGGCGGAGCGCAACAACGTTACTCGATTTGTTACCACTATCGCTTATAAAATAGCTCTTGCAATTCCAGCTTCGCGCCCGCACATTGAAGCCGCTGTTGACGTCGACCCCATGATTTTTCACCAATCCGTGGATGTCCAGCTCACGAAACTCATCATCGAACCTCTTCGGCGCCTCCATTCCACTGGACTCGATTTCAAAGACTCCCCTTTTGTTATCATCATTGATGGCCTAGATGAGTGTCGAGGAGCCGACATACAATCCGGGCTCCTGAAGTCACTGGCGGCCGCATTCTCTCATTCTCCACTCCGTATTCGCATTCTCATAACCAGCCGTCCGGAGGCGTATCTTCAGTCCACTTTTAATTCATCGACTCTACAACCCCATCTCTCAAGACTCGCTCTCTCCGAAGAATGTTCTGCAGCAGAGGATATCTGTCGATTTCTGGAGGACTCGTTCGGCAAGATCAAAAGTGAACACCCTCTCGCCTCTTATATTCCATCCTCCTGGCCTTCTGCTAATATCCTTCATGAGCTCACATCGAAATCATCTGGCCAGTTCATCTTTGCATCTACGACAGTCAAATATATCGGCGGAGATCCCTACGAACTTCCAACACGCCGTCTAGATGTCATCTGCCGCCTTCAACCTCCCAGGGGAGAGGAAGACTTGCCATACGCGGACTTAAACTCGCTCTACAATCACGTTCTCTCCAATGTCCGCAACATTGAGAGGATTAATCAGGTCCTCGGAGTCTTGATTATTGTTAACACCCAGTTACATCACTTTATGATACGTCGGGCAGACAAAATGGACGATTTGTTGTTCTGGCAACCTGGCGAGACGAAGGCCTGCCTCAGCCAGCTTGCATCCCTCATTGAATGTCGCCCAGATGGCCACATATCTGTCATGCATGCCTCACTTTCAGACTTCTTGCTCGATCCTTCGCGATCTCATCAGTTTTACTTATGTCGAGAAGCTGTTCTGGGTGATCATGCGGCTCTTACACTGCGCCATATGCGCCAGCAGGTGGTTAGCGAAGACGGTATGTTATTTTTATACTTTCGAAGGTTGTTCCTAGAGTACTGATTTGAACCATGCTCTATTTTAGATTTCGACCGTTACCGCTGGCTTACCGCTAACTGTATTCGTGCTGGCTCATTCTGTACCCCTCGACTTCGAGAGGAACTGAGCCAACTATCATTTCAGACTCTTTACAGAGTCTGTGAAAGGCAGCTGGTGACTCAGAAATTTTGGTGGTTTTCATCTATGATCACCGAGATGTTGCACAACCAAGTAAGTCATGAAGATCTAGATTGTTTCAAAACCGTTATTAACTAATTCCAGAATCTTGAAGAGCACTTCCCTCGCCTGGTTTCCGACATCGCGACTGTCTGCTTTCATGCTTTCCAAAGGCCTCACCCAGACAAAGAGCTGACTTTGCTGGTCTACGAGGCTCATTATCCTTATATCTCTCAGGTTCAGGCGTCAAATCCTGCTTCAATGTTTCCTTTCATTGTTGTAGATGGCGTAAAACAGCAAATTCGCCATATTATTAGGAGAATTATCGCCCAGCATCCCGAGCGCCGGAGACTTGATTTGACAGAGCGGCATTTTACAATGGTCGCCCGGGATTTTATGCTCACGTATCTATATGTTAGGTATGTCTTTGATGTCAGATACTTTGATTTCCGATACTGACATGTATATGGCTTTATTTTCAGCCTCTGTTTAAACGCCGATGAATTGGACCAAGCCGATTATCGGGAACAAAGGAAATATTCTGACTACCTCATGGCTCTGCGCTGCATTACCCATTTGCTTCCTCTCTCAAGCAAGGATAGAATAATTCTACAGTTGATTTCTGACAAAGGGGTTCATCGAGCATGGAAATTGGACGGGTGGAATGATCATATCATCCAACCTGCTCGAGATGCTGTTTTTAATTATTATCAGGTATGTACGGCCAAAATTCGCGCTCAAACCCCTTGATTTAAACTCTATCTATCCCTAGCGCTACGCAGAATCATCTGAAATCAGTTATTATACATAGCTAATGATATCGGGCCATCTTCACTTTTTTCATCCCACATGCGAGAGGAGGAATCAAAAATCAGAAATCAGGTAGTGAGGCGCCCGTAAGCTGTTGATATTCAGAATCTGGAACCTCAGGTAAACGTCGATTTCCGAAACCGAAACCGAGAGGCATAAGTGTAGGGAGGACGCCCACAGATGTTCGTAGTTGGAGCTGGTCGAGATCATGCAGCAAGTCGACCGGGGACCAGTGTTCAATTTACAACGTCAATATTTCAAATATTGACGTTGTAAATTGATCTTCAGCTTGGCGATACATCCCAACGTCCGAAGTCCAGAGTCCAAAGCCCGAGGTTCAAATGCGTGGGCTCCGCAAGGCTGGGACTTGAGTTGATTCGAATGCCAGCATCACGGACAGGACGTCAGGAGACGTTATGAGAGGCCAAGCTAAAAGAAAGCTGTAGGCAGTACTCGTGGCTGTATGTTGCAGTGAGTTAGCCCCTGAGGTTCGAGCTTTCCTTGAAAATATCATAGGACGTGGACGAGTAGGCTGCAACATATCGCTTCGCGTTTGAATTCGAGTCGAGGTCGAACGTCGAGCGCGCATTGACGAGATGACAGAACGGTGATCGAAGTTCAAAGTGAAGAAGGCGGGATGCTGAGTTTTGTAATCGGTTCAAATTCCAACGTCCATGTTCAAGGTGTACGAGAGATTAGAGGAGCTGTAGACTCAGTCTCGGTGCTACTCTTGGTTGACTGTCAGACAGTGAGGCTTCTTCAAGCCTCATGCCTCAAGTCTGAAGATGACATGGTCAGTGAGACGCGGACGAGGACGTAGACCGGTGGCCCAGCGCTCTGCGTTGACGTTGAAAATGGGTGACTTTAATGAGAGAAAAGGTGGGAAGTCGAATGAGAGTCGGGAGGAAATGTTGAGATGGGTGACTCCGGAAATGGAAGGAAGAGACGTTGGAAACTGGGTGGACGAGCCCGATGGCCATGTGTGCCAGTGGCGAGGATGTGTGGGGTTTGTGGACATTAAACGCACACGAAAACTCGACACCTGACGCGAAGACGGGAGGTGTATATGCCAACAATAACACTAAAAGAAATGGGATGTCAGAGTGGAGGAGGGAAGGAAGGAGGGAGAAGACTTACGGCGTAGCAGTGCACGGGGATTCGTGTTGATAGCTCGTATCTGCAGGAAACAGATTCAATCCAATATGGTGCCTGCTCCATGCGTTATACGTCCTGTACCTGCACTGTCGCCGGCCGCATAAACCGAGCCAAGTTGTAGTTTGGCGAGATCCAAGGCATGGTTAAGGACAGGAGTTTCTCGAAAGAGGGGCCTGAGGGACAATCTGCAGAGTTTCTCGGGCTCAAATTGGGCGCCTCGGAGGTGAAAGCAATGAAGGGAGGAGGGTGAATAGACGGTAGAAGACTTCAGAGCTGGGGCTGGTGAGATGTGTTGGAACATGACTGTGGTATCGTAGATCAAGGCTCGTCACGGACGATCGAATTGTGCAGCTTCTGGATCTAAGAAATTGAATAAGCAACTCAGCGACACTGGATGGATGTGATAAGGAGAGCATACCCTCTTTGTGAGTCGTGATCCAAACACATTTACAACGTCAACCCTAACCCTAACCAAGAGAACGCCACGCAGAAATGAGGGTCGCTCTAGTCTTTAAGCTTTATCTCTCTGAGGGTTGTCTTCAGCCAGGTTAAGAATGGTCGCAGACAACGGTGCCGTCTGGTAGAGCAGGAGAAGCATGTCGGGTATTGATCACGTCGGGAGGTGGGAGCGAAGAAAAGTTGTGAACTCTAGCTGCGAGTGGAGGAACTCCGATGCTTACTTTGGTGCTGGTACCGAGATCAAAGTTTGGTCGTACTTATTAGGCGACCAATGGCCTGAGGACTTGAATCAGCGATGACATACGAGAACGAATTTGGGATGAATAGGGCATACCTGAACCGCAGCTACAGCAACCCGAACACGAACCTGGTCGACCTGGTCGCTAACCCACGAGGAGCGAATCAAATACAAGTCAAGATCTCAGTTTAGTAGTAGAATAGAGAGGCACAACCCGAGGAGATCCAAAGCTGACGCGTTCCTTGCAAGTGGTCCGTGCCATTGCTATTGGTGCTTGGGGTGAGGACGAGATGAAGTAGCGAGGTGGAACGGTGCCACAAGTGTTATAGAAGCTAGCTGTGAGCGAATGAGGTTGAGAAATCATGGGAGACTCGGAAGGAACGTTGGCTCTGGTGTTGGCGAATGAAAGGAGAATTTTGATATGGTTCCAGAAAAGCGCCTTCCGGCCCGGCTGGCTCAGGAACACCGAATGTGACCAGGTACAATCATGATGAGCTTTACTCGAGAGTCCTAGCCCACTCGCAGCTATGGACCTGGTTCTTTGCCTCATCTATTCTTTGCATTTTCTTCTCCGGGTATCCAAATACTGATCGAGATGGCTGACACCTTTTCGACATTGAAAGCATGAATCGATAGACTTACCGATAAGATATGTCCGATAAGATAAGATCTTCAGCGCCTGCCATCATCCAAGAGTCGATTTCGAAAACGACTTTACAATTGCCTAATCCTTTTTCAAATAAAATTTTCAACAAGATAACCAGTGGAAGACCTAACGAGGGTCAGCTATCTTCCGCCAACGCAATATGGACAGAACAAATTCTAGAAGTGTAAAAAAACAATTTTATTCATCTGCCGACGAATCAGATGCCGAGTAGAAGAATCTCTCATGAATGAAATTTGAGGAGAGTTATCAGTTCCCTTGAGTCACTGATAATCAGCCAGAGGTGAAGCACAAACAGCTGGATGCCATATGCATTGTCAATAAATCAATTTCGGTGCATTAAAGTAGCAGTGAGGTGGTTGGACGATCAACGTTCAACGTTGGCTGTCAGATCTGTTTCTGTAGTTATAGTGTAGAGCCTCCGTCTCCGTTAGTGATATAAATAGGAGACGCTCACTAACGGGCTTGCAACCAGCTTCGCACTCGCAAGTACTTTTCTACTTTGGAGCTCGATGGCTTTGATTCTCAACCGTGATATTGCTTCATGGAATTGTGACACGGCCAAACGGTTCAGCAAAGATATCGAAACTGGCCGGATGCATGACACGGCGTACCTGACCTACAGCTGACAGTAGATAGCGACACCCAAAAACAAGCCATGGCCAGGAGATGGATATTCGGTCCCAGATTTCCTCTATATGCGTGAACTACACTACAGAGTCTACTTGTCCCCTACAGAGTCCACCCGACCCAATTTCGCGTAAATTCATAGTCATATTTCGTTGCTATAAGCAACAAGGATGACATCAACACGCGTTCCTCCAGATCTCAATGTTCGTCAACAAGTTCAGCTAAGGACAGTGGGAATGAGCAGCGAAAAGTGTGATTTTGAAAGTTGGTTGATTTCCTAGTCAGAATTCGATAAATGCGACAGCTAGGGCTTACGAATGGAGGACGAGATGGGCGAGACTGTGCGCATATAGACAGGCAGGAGTAGAATGTTGAATCAGGATCTTGCCACGATCGGGTAGAAAACAAAACAATTGACCTGGGAGGGCTAATATGTATGGGTTGTCGACCATGGTTATCCAGTGATCCTTTATCTGGTTCCTCGTGTCTACATCCATATACGACGACGAGGAATGTGGGCCTTGGGAACCTTGAGCACGTGTCAAGAGCTTCAAAGGACGAGGGGTTGTTCCCAATCAACTTTCACATGATTTCAGTAAGCCGCAGAGTTGAATGCGTGGCAGACTGTCTACAGCAGTAGAAAATAATCGAGAACAGACCTAAGCCAGGTTGCGGCTTCTTCCGGACTTTGTGGGCGACGACAATTTACTGGAAAGTGGGATTATAATTTCCACTACCAAATGATGTGTTGTACATGAGGGAGGTTTCATAGCAAATCGGTAGTAAGGGAGTCACGAATCATATCCGAGAGGAAAAATGATGAACGAGAACACGGGATTTACTTATCCAGAATACGAGGGCAGGCTCGTCCTGTGAGCGTGGGGGAGGTAGGAGGTCCAGTCCAAAAAAACTGAGATAAAAGATGTACATAAAACTAATTGAGTCCATCATTATCGCCGTCGTCAACTTTCGAGAGGACATATGAACGGTTCCTTTCGCATGTGCCGCAGTTGGTCCCACAGCCCATGGTAGATTGACCGTCTTCATCGAGCTTCGGGATCCACATCACTTCATAGTACCCAGGGGCCGGTTTGGCCGTGCGAGGAATAATGGTGAAGATACGCTCTCGATCTCCTGGGCCATCCGACTCCTGCCAGATGAACCCGTCCTCGAGCTCGGCGTCGGCAAGGCAGACCCCCAATATGTCGATTCCAATGACACTTGTAGACCTCTGCATCTGAATTACTTTATTGAGAGTAGGATAAAATGCCCACCAAATCTTGGGTAAAGTGGGACGAAAAACGAAGCAAAAATGAACAGAAACAGGCTACTGTGAACTACTCAAATGGGGTTCTCAGAGTTTTCTGGCTGTGGCCCCTTGAGGCAAGTTTGGGTTTAAATGCATACACCTCGGAATTGAGCGCTAGAATCCATCAGATGGACCATTCCTTTTGAGAATCTCGCTTACCGCAGGCCATTCATGAAGTGTATTCTGATTGTGTTTGTGACTGATTGGGTGTAGTTGTTGGTGTAGATACATATGGACAGCGTCAGAGAATGAGTTTTAGCGCCGGATGCAGGATTGTCGTATTGCGGTCTTGATTTTAGTAGCCGAAAATGCGGTGAGAGGTAATCGTACTGATGGTAAGAGCTAGATCTTGTAGGCTTTGATTTTAGTGAGACTTACCTTCGAGATTGACTTGCTAGCCCGAAGCATCTGCCAGTGACTGTGTTGTACACAGTAATTCACGTGAAATGCCATGTTGAGTTGGTGATAACACATCAGTGGCCATAAGATAAAAGTGAACTTTTTATTTGTATCGCCTAGTGATTCAGATATTCATGATATAAACAACACTATTCAGCTGATCTTTGACCTCATGTAGATATGAATCGCATTACCTTTCGCTCGATTTTGAGTAGGCAATTTGATGGCGGATACAAATATAAACGATGCTTTTATCCTAGAGCCACTGCCAAGGTCACCGTTTGCCACCCAAGCCACTGCGGGTGAACACACCCTTGGCAGTGGCTCTGAGGTATAAAGACCCTTTATACGAATTTACGCGAGCATGATGCCTATTCAATATAGAAAGTAACCTTAGGAAATTGTCGGCTATTTGGAATAAACAGCGAGCCACCTATGTATCCAAATATTTGACATATGCGGCTACCTCGAAAATTCAAATATAAATGGCATTTATATCTACAAGCCACAGACGTGTAAATTGGAAGCATGGAGCAGGGGCACAACGGTCACCAGACGTACTTACTTTAGCACGGAGGGAACGGCACCAATTCAATCGGCCAGCTCCTCTGACAGGTCCAAATTCTGAGGTGACTCGATAATGGTAGAATGGACCGCTGCATTGAACGAGCGAGTTGGCGGCGAGGGGACGAAAGCTCAGAAAGATGTTTCAATCGAAACTACAGGGAATGTTGTACAAAAGAAATGGGGTCGTGCATGAGTTATGGAGGTGCGACGATCCATGATTTAGACTTGGATGGCTGAGTCTAGTATTTAAGCTGGATGCGAAGCAACGTTGAAAACAGACACAATCCCTCTACAATCTGTCTGTATCTAGCGACCTCACAAAATTACTCCTTCACCCGACATGATCGACATCGAGACCTACAACAATTTGCCCCTGGTTTCGGATGCAGACACCCTCTTCAACAAGCAGCTCGCGTCCGCTGGCATCACTCGCAACCAGCTCTTCTCCAAGCTCGCCCCTCTCTTTGTAGAGGATGCGAATGCTGGACGCTACGCTGCCTGCCTCATTCACCACCACTACGATCTCAAGCCGGGCGAGCGTATGGTCACCGACAACCTCAGCACCAAACCCCTTGAAATAGGGTCTGACTCGTTTTCAGCCAACATCATCGCACAAATTTGGTTGAGAACGGGTGAAGCCATCGAATACCGTGTCGTCACCGATTCATCCACAGCCAACCTTCCCCCACCGCCCCCTGCCGAATTCTTCGAGAAATTCAGGTCCCTACTCGACCCCATTGGAATCGACATATTGGGGGTCTGCCTTGCCGACGCCGAGCTCGAGGACGGGTTCATCTGGCAGGAGTCGGATGGCC
>Ga0247741_1002406_pt1 | contig 10402 bp, 8 predicted proteins | sample UWRJL213509R2_FD_180945 | JGI IMG/M metagenome (GOLD analysis project Ga0247741, IMG submission 180945) | Plant litter microbial communities from Arlington Agricultural Research Station in Wisconsin, United States - UWRJ-L213-509R-2 | ecosystem: Environmental > Terrestrial > Plant litter >...
GCATATGTACTTGATCGAGAAGATGTTCCGCATCATGATGAAACCATCCGAGATCTACGAGAGGATATGCAAGATGATCTCCGTGAAGATGAAGGTGCTCTTGCGAGACGGATTCGTAGAGAGGAGCGAGCACTCGGAGGGATGAGGTTTGGAACTGGAGTGTTGTTTGAAGATGATGGAGACAGCAGTTCGTCAGAGGCAGATCTTCCCATTCCCCGTGCACCATCAGACCCTACGGCAGTAGAATATCTCCGAGCATGGCAAGAAGTCACAGGTCTACGCTTAGAAGATGAAGACAGTCGAGAGCAGGACCAGGACGGCATTGTTGTCGTTCCGGACCTTGGAGACCGTGAAGTGGAGAGTGAGGTCCATGCACTACTTGCTGTGCACGGCATCCCGAGTCGGTTGGGAGGCCACAACCACAGCAGGGGACACGAAGATGACGTTGATTTGGATGAAGGATTCGACGATGATTACGACCCTGGACGAGAAACAGATCGTGACACCAATACTGGGTCGACACACGGCGATTACGAGTACCCTCTGTACGGACGAAGGTCAAGCAGGGCGGCGAGGCGTATGCTACAGCATCAGCTGCGCGGTTCCGAAGACTTTACGTTTGATGAGACTGAAGAAGATGCGGAAGGCATGGACGTCGATGGCGAGTTGATGCATGTCGATCGCGGCCGAGAGCAGGACGAAGACGGAGAGGGCGAAGAAGAAACAGACTGTCTCTCAAATGCGAACTCGAGGAGTGTGTCGCCGTCCTTGGTTGCTGGATCTTCTGCTTCTGGGTCTACCAATATCCGTCATCCAAGTCCCGGACCCTCTTCCATCCGATATGGTTCCTCGTCAAGGTCAAACCTTGGTAGAGAGTACCTACCAAAGGAAGATGATTACGAGGCCGACTTTGACGAGGCCGAGTCCGGAGGGGCTTATTACTCTGGCTCTCCTCAACGAAACGGAACCGGGTCCACGCCGAACTACGTCTACTACGACGATCTCGACATTGCTGGCCTCTGCTTCGATCCATGGGGCGAGAAGATGTATGTCGCTGGTGTCGGTACAAATCTCACCGCAGGCAGTCTTTCAGGAAGCGGTGGGTTGTTCGCAGGAGCATTTGGAAGTGGCTCTCCTGTTGCTGGGATTGAGAATGTTGGGGCTGTGGTTGAGTGGGGCATCAGAGGAGCTGAGAAGAGGTGGTATGTTGATGAGGGGTGGATGTAAGGTGTGTAGTTCGTCTGTGCGCAGTGCTGTGCGCTCCAACGAGCTGCTCGCTGTGCACAATACGGTGCAGTGGTGCTACTTTCCCCTCTGGCTCTCATCCCCTGTTTCTTCTAATTGGTGACTAGTCTAGTTATGATTCATTGCACAATCACATTTTTCTTTCTAACATCTGCTATCTTCAATTCTATGTGTATGTTACGGACTCTGTACTATTCTGTACTTCTATCCATAGCTGTATGTTTACATGTAAAACGACCCTCTTCACGCCCTCCTCATGATCATTTGTCGACTCGCAATTTCCTCCCTGTGCATGCTCACTGCCCTAGGCTCGATGTTTATCAGATCTACCCGTACTCTAGGTTCCGAATCTCTTGCTTCAAGTCGTGCACAAAGTTCACAACCTGAAACGAGCGCAAAACGTATCAGCGTCGCCAGAGACAAGATACAAAAACGAGCTTATGTACCTAGTGCAAGTTATCCAACTGCATACACTGATACAGTGGTTGTGATTTCAGTTTTGCATCGGGAGAGGACACGTCGCATTCATGGTGGGTTTCAGACAACACCTATATCCACAGTCCTCTTTCCGAGGGCAGGAGAGTTCATTGCAAGTGATTGGACCGGGGTAACAAGTCCGGTCGCATTGAGGTGGATTAGCTTGAGGTGCAGCCATTGCAACGGCGGCGACGATGAAAACGAAGAAATTTGCCCTCGGGGTGTACATGGTTTCCGGTGTTCTGCTTGACGGTCGATGAGTGAAGACGAAGTTCAAAGAAGCAGTCTATGGGGTGCTCGAGGGAAGCGACTGGTGCTATTGAACGGGCGACCGAAGGAGGTGCTTTTATACCCCCAGAAAGAAAGTAACACTTGGGAAGCATCGGTGGTCAGGAATCTCCGAGCCATGAATCCTTATTGGAATCGACAATGACAATTCGAATGCTACGATGTACAGTCTGTTTAAGAGCCGAGCAGCCCTCGTTATGAGGATAACTCTTGTTACATTAAACCTGCTTGATACACTAGTAATCTGTTATTCCAACGTGAAATGAAAATGAGAAAGATATAACACCACCCATTGTCCAACCTTGGTCCAGCCATGTGTTATCCCTCACATCAAAGCGGTGTAATCAATGAGATTCTTGTGCAAGGCTCGTAACCTTCTCTGGTCTTCTGCCGATGGAGGAAAGTTGACGCCAAAATTGCCCACTTCTAACTGCGCTAGTCCCGGGACATGAGGCGACAGAGAGCATCTTGATTCGACCATATCCGCGAGGATGCCTTCGGATGAGCCTATGCACCTGAATAATTTCAGATAGCGAAGTTTTGGGCAGAGGATGGCCGGGATCGATGAAGTAGAGGCCCCATCTTCGTTTTTCCCTGCAGCGGAGCACGAAAGAGTGGGGATCGTAAGTGCTTGGAGGACGGCGTCCGTAATGCAGACAGATTTCACGTTCTCCATTCCGAACTTGGTGAGAGATGCGGAGAGGTGATGAAGCATTACTAGAACGTCATCGGGGGGAATATAAAAATCGAGGACGGAGAGGCTGGTCAAGCTGCACTTGGACCGGCGAAGGAATTCGAGGAAGGACACTTGAGACCATGGCGCATCGCCGACGTGCAACCCGAAAGCGGGCAGCTTGTCAAGGCTCAGATGTTTGAGATTGGAGAGTGTGAGCAAGTCGAGGAGGATAGAGCTATCGCCCGAACATGCGAAGTATGCTTTCTCGAGGCATTCGTGTCGAACATGGAATGGGCCCTGCCCATCAACTATCCCAACGGGAATATAAAGGCAGATATTGAAAGACCGAAGATGCTTGCCACTTTCTAGAATGATCAGACTGTCTTCAAGTGTATAGAGCCCGCCGAGTTCGAGTGTTGTAAGCTGGCCATATGGGTGTGGAGGAACCTTAAGGGTAGACTTGATCAGCCAGGAAATGTGGCGTAAATTAGGCGATGCATGTAGAATACGCGTTATTTTCTGAACCTCTTTTGGCTTCAAATGGCCGGTGCGCAAGGTGAAGGACTCCATCATAGGGAAAGACGCGTCGTCCGGCAAATGTGGAAACCACCTTGTATTCGGCAGTTGAAAGTAGGCGTTATCGAAAATGACGTCTTTCCAACGAAGAAAGTGAGGAGCCAACGAATCCAAGAGACGGAGGTAAAAGTTGTGTTCGCGGTGTCGATTCTCCTCGACTTCGCATTTGATAAGAAGGCGGAGGGGAGATGTACCTGACCGTTGGAGCCAGAGGGCCACCAAGAACAAGAGTCCTTCAGATGCATTGGGTACGGGATCCGCTATTCGGACAGCTATGAACGACCATAGACTCGTCTTGCTGATGGCTACGGATCGCCAGGTCGAGCATACATGGGTGACCAGAAGAGGGGCAGAGGAGAGAGAAATTGAATCCTGCATGGGAAGGTAGGTGCAAGCAAGGTGAAAGATTTCGCCAAGTATTTCCATGGGTAAGCGTCGTATGGGTGATAGAAGGGACCGCAAGTGCTCGAGGCTGGCATGAAGGTCGACGCAATCCTTGCGCATCTGACTCCGGTTTCTCTGTGTTTCGTGGTCATCGTCAATCTGCCGACCGTCTTCCAGAGGGTCATGTGCCTGTAAAACAGTTCGCAAGTGCTCCAATTCACTTTTCTTCTCCTCGATGAGGGCAGAAATAAGTTGAGGGTCGCGGTCAGGTCGCACAGGTGGGAAGAGCTTCAAATAAAGTGCGTCCTGCAGGCGAAGTTTCTCTTTTATGGCCTGCTCCGAGTTCGCAATTTCTTTCTTTATGTTCGCAATCATCTCTTTTTGTCGAGCCACAAACACCTGCTGGTCAGACGGTGCCACTCCAGGGATGAGGTTGTTCATGGTTTGGGTGCAAGCCTCTCAGTCCTGAAAACTGATTATGGGTGAGTTATAGGACTTTCTATAGGTCTACGCACGAGTAAAGGATCTGTTGTCGAAGATTATTGTTGACGTGCAGGGTGAAGAATGGGGAACCAGCATCATTACATGATGGCTGGAGCTGAGCCGCCCGGTTGTCGGTGGCGGAGGTTCATACCGAATTCTTTACCAACGCGTACAAAGCAATCCGGACTCTGTGAGATTGCATTTCACCCATATCAATATGACGCTCGCAGCAGCACTAGCAGTGTCAAAGCAGACTCACCTCAAACACCCTCAGGAGAGCTGATCATGAAGCTTGAAGCTCCAGGAGGTCTCCTGACCTAATATTACGAACCAATCTTTCAGGGGTATACATACAGGTCGTTTTCGTCTCCATTTTCCCGACGAACACAAAAATTGTGCCTCAATCAAACTCTGTCTAGTTTTCCGGCGATGGAGATCCGTCGCTGTTGCGAGCAACCATGGTCGACTATGTCTGTTCCAGTCTGTACAATCACCTGCCATCATCAAAAATTGACAACTTGGACGATCGAAGTCCCTTGGACTTTGAGACTTTCTTGCCCCTGAAAATCATCTCATAATTCATCTACTAAAAGAGGACCTGGAATCTGTCATTCTATATCTCCCTCCTATCGACAGTGAGTCTCACGATTTCAAATATCTCATTACACGGAGATGGTAGTTCCTGGAATCTTCTTCACTACCTCTCTAACTGGCACGCACATCACCGATCTTCAAAGCTTCACGCAGAAGGAGGGCCCTCTATGTACCATGTTTATCTCTTCTTCTTTCTGTGTAATTGTCGCCTAGACGGCGTCACAACAGGGCCATTCTCGATCAACACCAACTCTGTAAACCCTCCCACCTCCAGAGCATTCACTATTGGCGAGGAAGACCTCTATACTCCCCCTCTTTTGGTTTTCTTTCTCTCCGCATTAGACTCGTGCCTATCTCGTCTCGTTTGAACTATTCTAACCCGCCACTTCAATACTATAGGCTCGAGGGTCGTCAAATACAAAGAGAACGCGTCATCCAATGTCTGCATATCTCCAGACCTCTCGAGATATTCCATAAGACGAGCTCATGACGGCGCTTGGGACTGTATAGAGCTAGAATGGGACTTTCATCTGCCCGAAAATTCGCGATTACTTCGGACGGAGTCTGGTTGGGGACCGGAGGAGTCGCCGGTGATTGGTGAATGGCGTAGCATCGTTGGAGTATGTGCAGGTAGAATTCGGGGCCGACTCGGCCAGAAATAGTGCAAGTGCTGAGCGCTGAGCGGCTATTTAAGGTGCGGTCTGAAGGTCTGAAGGTCCAGTGGTGAGGGTCCACCTCGTAAGCGGAAATATTGACTCGGAATAGAGCCTGAGGTAATACGTAGGCTATCACTAATTTGCTAACAGCTCCTTGGAGTGAGATTGGTGACTCGAAATATTTCTCAAATCTCATTCTATATCTCGGCTAGCCAGAGCACTTCTTTTGTTGCTCATCCGACGCGAAGATTGTCAGCTGCGCACCTTAAATCGAAGTATCCGACTCGGAATGGGGATGTCCGAGCGCTTATTTGCCACACAACAAACTCCGCCAAACACTTTTCGGGTAAGCCTCATAGTAGGGAACCATATAAATTCCTACACGAGTTACACCTTCTTTGCCGCCCTGATGTCTCAACCCTTCTTCCCCCCCGCACCCTCCTCTTTGACTTGCTGGTCCAAGGAGCATATTCGGGGTGTGTTCGAGGCTCCGTCTGACGATGAGTCTCTTCGTACAATCGGAGAGACTTTCTCTCAAAGCTTGAAAGGGACGCTCAACGGAAAGCCTATAAATTGGGAGGATATCAAGCAGCTTGTGATGGCGATGAGAAAGGAGTCGCGAGCGAGCGGACTGAAGGTTGAGTGGAAACATCTTATTGAAGTCCCAGAGAATGCATTGAATCAGGTATGTCTCTACTCGTACATTGATGGACATTGGTCTGACCCCAAAATAGAGCGGGTTCTTTGCTGGGTTATACACCATCCGTGGCATTCAAAGACAATGTCCGAAACAGAGGCGACTGGTAAACTTTGTCAGGCAAAAGACAGTGATCGTGAGGTCTCCGCATCTTTTGACTCAACTATTCGAAGTCTGTGACTAATATACGAGTTACAGAATCCAATCCAGCGCATCTGATTCTATTTTTGACAGTCGTAGAGTCACTGAGCTGATATTTGTGGCGGTAGACGTTCCGGTCGATGAGAAAGAGGCGCGTCTGTGAAATCAGTGCGCGTTATGTCACAAACACGTGTTATAATGATGTCACAATGCGAAATGCAAAAACCGAATTCTTGATGATGATTTTCTACCTCCTATTTCTTGAACGAATGAAACGCTTAATCTTCGAAGATCTTGAAACCTGGATATCCGTCGATGGGCATGAGTTGGAGCAATATGGGGTTCATTCGGATGAGGGGAAGCGAGAGGTTACCTGCTGGATCGCCTCTGAGGTTGGCAAGGTGCGTCCCTGCCTTGGTCTTGGTGTGCACAGCAGTGACCACGATTTTAGGAATTTGCTGTCAACATGACGCGAACCGCCGAGCGAAATTTTGACTATGAATACGAAGTGCACCTTGATGGGGAGCTTGCTGGCTACAGGTCCCTCAGACGTCAGTCTTTCGATGTTGTACATCAGCGAGCTTATAGACGAATCTCACCAATGGAGGTGAGAAACTATGCTTTTGGACTATTGGATATCACAGGCGAGCTACTTCCTTATTAATCCTGAAGATGGGATGTTGCTAACTACCCTAACTCAGCAGAGGAGGAGGTTGCAGAAACACCGTCGGTCGAAAACTTAGGGGATATCAAACTAATCGTACAAAGCGGTCACGTAGTGAATAAAGATTTGGTATCGAAGAACTTTTCTCTCCAGGATACGAGTATAAGCTCTGAGACGACAAAAATCAACGAGCGCTCCAAGAAGGCCCTCACCCATCGTGTCAAGTAAGTTATCACGACCTCGAGGAAAGCCCATCTCACGGTAGAATTTCAGACTCTCAGAGAAGCGCGTATTTGAAGCAGGTCTTAGCTATTCTTTCACACCAACAAACGATATTGCTCCAGTAACCTTCATCTTCAAGTATAGACCGATGTGTAAAGCTCTCTGGTGAACCAAGTTTTTACACCGACTAACATTGGGTCTTATAGCTATTCTTCAAGCGAACGGCATCGCCCCTCGAGAGCACTCTCCGGCAACCACCATCAGTGAATCTAACGAGGCCACCATACCTGTTTCGGGTCAAAGTCGCAAACGGAAGATTGACGAGTCGGAGGACATCTCCGAAGACATTGCCGCTATTGAAAGGGCGGAAGTGAAACTGCGTGCAAGTATTTTTGTGCGAATCAATTAAACTCACGCTCATGTGGCTCCAAAGCTCGACCTCGAGAACTTAGGGAAGTTGAAGCGAAGCAAATTGTCGTCGGGCCGTACACCCAACATTAAAAAGGAGATGAAACCTGTTTTTCTTCCCGGAGAAGTAATCGATTTAACATGAATGAAAGTCAGCCATCAGTCATTATAAACGAAGTGAGCAAGTATCAGTCTCTCTCTTCATGTCTATGCTTAATATATATCCCTCTCCATAGACACCTACAACACCGTCATATATTTCATTTATTCACTGTCATTACATTATCATTGGCCACTAGTGAGTGGAAGATGAAGCTGATGGTAATTTTATATTGTATATTTGCCTTTCCATGATAAGTAATTTGTATTGTCCCAACGCTACCGTAACTACGTTAATTTCGATATACAGACCTCTAGTGAGGAAGGCGTACATTCCCCTCTTCAATCTTTCGCCACAAAGGAAACTCATTAGCACTAGAGCGTGAGGCAAGAATTTGGATCTCATTGGGGTTACTTATATAATTGCTTCCTATTATGCTTTCCTCGTGTTATTTTGCACACCTCAAACAGGCGCGTGTTTTACTGACCACCGAAAAATCACCGTTGAATGCATCCAGATGTCGAAATTCTGTATGCACATGTTTTCTCTGTCACGTTTTAGCGCCCTTATCACGAACTTAACACCTTCAACCCATTGTTCTTGGAACCGAAACAAATGTTTAATCAGCCATCTGGATCTCGATTTAATTTTTTCATCCTCCTCAATCCTCCATGTCGTCTCTCACAGGGCTTGCGCCATGGAAAAGTGGACCCCTTTTATTACATAAATAAGCGCCCGTCCCGCGCCTGTCAAGGAATCATCACAATCTTCCATGATGCTTCTTTTCTTGCATCCTCCTTCTTGAAGAGTATGGATCATCTCAGCCTCGAGCAACCCAAAATTTTACCACTATGAAAACTCTTCCAAAAAATGACGCGCAAGTATGAATTAATCCTTCAGCGACTTGCCCTTGCCAGGGTATGATGGCCAAGTAATTTCCACCGGCTTAATGGCAATCATGATTTCGGCAAGGCAGATCCAAGTACACTCGTACTAGGATTCCTCGCGCTTACAACGTGGGCAAACGGCCCGTATTTTGTCAGGAGTCAAGCCCAAATCTTAGTGTGCCCACTGCCCAGACGTGCTCTCATATAATGAGCGAAGAACCAAAAAGTGTTTCTCAGTTAAGCTTGAGAATTCCTCTAGTTTTCCTCATTAAAATTACCTCATACCACCATCTCGACATATGCCACACCCTAACCTCTCGACGTCTTCCGAACCACATGAAATTCCACTCAGCGTACCCGCCGATCGCGAAGGGGCCACTGACGAGCTTAGTCCCCCTGTCAAAGGCCACTCTGACACTGTCTACAAATCACTATCTCTCAAGCTCAGCGACGACCTCCTTCACCGGATCTTCAAATTCGCGCTCACTGACCATGTTTATGGGGAGTCTTTCACCGTCATCCAAGGCCATCAATACCACCCTTTTCACATGATCCGTACACTCTGTGAGGTTTGCAGTGGATGGAGAACCCTCATTAAAAACTCCCCTTTGCTCTGGGGCCAAGTGGTATACCTTGATGAGCTAGACCTTCTCGCCGATTCTAGTCCGAGGCTCAAGTTACGCCTCGAGAATATCGAGAAGAGCACTGCCTTGCTTTGGATCAAGGGGGCAATATCGAGGATCGCAGGCTCTTGGGATGATCTTCTGTCAACCTGCTGGCCAAACGTCGAGAAGCTCTGCGTAGAGGCTATCACACAGGACACGGTTAAGACTCTTCAGCGCCCAGCACCAAACCTGAAGTCATGCATCATCCACGAACACCTTGATGAACAGGCGATGCACCTGGACCTCGAGAATATACTAGGGGATGCTCCAAAACTCCGACGCTTCAGTTGCACACTATATTCGTTCAATCTCTCTGCGCATTGGCTCTCCCAGCTCACGACCTTAGAGGTCAAGCAGCTTTACATAAAATTACCATCGTCCTTCACCCTCGCAATTTGGCTTGATAGGCTCGGGTCTATGCCTCGCCTCCGCCACCTGGTTCTCCAAGACGCATTCATAGAACCAAATCGGGACGCAGCACACTTGTTGCCCACAATCTGCATCGCCACTCTTTCATCCCTCGAGATCCGACACAACCTCTTTTCCTGTGGGGTGTTGCTAGAGCACCTAGACCTCCACAAAATTCGAAATCTGGAGGAACTCCTCATTGTGTCATCCCACAAAGCCACGGAGGTCGGAAATCCACGCTGTCATCCACCACCGGAATGTATCTCATGGATTAACCGAGTACTTTCTCAAAGCCTCAACAGTTGGCTGGCTATCAATGCGACCGCCAACGAACGCAAATTCGTCGACCTAAAGCTCACCGACCTCACAAACGCGCTGGATATTCAGGTGCGAGATAGCTCCGGTCGCCAAGCTTCTTTTGTTATGCACTTGAACATATCACCAGGCGGAAATCAGTTCCCTAGCATCGAAATGTTTACTCCCACCAATCTATTCTCCCTTTCCACCGCCATACGGACTCTCGAAATTTACCTTGAACCCAATTTCTCATCCTCCGAGAGGCTCGGCTTCATCCAAGATGTCGCATCGCGCTCCATCCCTGTGGACACATTCATCACAAATGCGTCAACCCTCAATGCAATATTGGGAGGTAAAGCGTTGACGCTTGCTACCCCCCGTGTTCTACGGATGACAAAATCCATGGATGCGCGAGACGACAAGACGGTTTCTTCGACCCTAGGCCGTTACTTGGCTGCGTTGAATTCTGACGTTCGCCGACTTGAGACAGTAGACTTGATGTTGCTGGGAAGCGGTGCTTCCGTTAGCGAGGAC
>Ga0247741_1002407_pt1 | contig 10399 bp, 5 predicted proteins | sample UWRJL213509R2_FD_180945 | JGI IMG/M metagenome (GOLD analysis project Ga0247741, IMG submission 180945) | Plant litter microbial communities from Arlington Agricultural Research Station in Wisconsin, United States - UWRJ-L213-509R-2 | ecosystem: Environmental > Terrestrial > Plant litter >...
TGTATCAGTGGCGAGCAGAATTTTGAGAGATGCTGAAGGTGATGGAACTTGAAGGGAGAGAAATGCTGAAAGAACTACGATCAGATGGCAGCTGCAGCCTGAGCAAATTTGAGAATACCTGTGGCCAAGATGGTGGATAGAATATTGCAGCAGCTCAGATAGTTTCGCGATCAATGTGAAAGTCTACGGGTTTGTGTATTTAGAGGGCTAGGAGAGAATGTTGGCTTGCAAAAGTGGTCGCCCGCGCAAGTGGTAGGAATATATTGCGGCAGTGTATACTCTGACTATCGTCGGCGTTCGTCTCTGGGGTCAATTCTTTCCGTTTTCCATGACGTGTCACGACTCGAATATGGTAAGCTGAGAGGGCGCTATTTTATAAAATGAGGATGACGTTCAGCCTGGATGAGACAAGGTTTAGCGAGAGCTTAGGTTCCAGTAGAACGTAGACGAAGCGGTTTCGAATCTCGGGTCCTTGGGTGGTGCCGATAGTATTGGTGATTTACTCGACGAGATGTTCCATAGCCGTCCCACCTGTGTCGATGGAGATATATTGAAGAGCCTCAAGAGAGAATTCAAGCTAAAGGAGCTCAATATATTCATTGCGTACCCAAAGTTGGACAGGCTGTACATTCAGCCTATCGTTACACTGTGGACTTGAGAGTAAACCTAAGCATAGGCGGAAATGAAGGCCGAGAGGGTGACCGCAAAGACGAGAATCCACGAGAAAAGTAACATCCATGTGAATATCCACCTAACAAGATGCATCTCGAAATAGGGAGATGTCTGAGGCGCCAAACGCGAGCTCGCAGTCGGTCATCAGCGCCGACTTACTCCTTCGAAAGAAACCGAGAGAAATCTGATATACACGTTCGAATGAGAACTGGATCCTGGTTGGCACAGTCTGGCAGCCTCCTCAACTCTAGGCGTATCCACCTCTTGCGATCGCCAACGAACAGTTCGTCGCAACTGAGGGTTTGACGCTAGTGTTGACATTAATACGAATTGGAGCCACCAGTAAGATCGACGTTGATTAAAATCCTAGTCACAAGCCTCGTATCAGTCGTACTGGATGACGAGTATTCGATATTCCGTTGTATTGTCCAGCGGACATCGATCGCGTACGCAAAATAGACTGTCTTTGCGGATTTGTGGAAGGCCCATGATCCTGAGGTGCCAGAAACATGTCAGTGAAAACGAGCGCTAGAAAGAAGAGGTTGTAGGTATACGTACTCGTACTCGAGCTCTTAAAGCTATCTCCTGCTGTGCGTCCTCTCTCGAGCCTTGCGCGTCACATGGTGTGTTTTGAAGTCAGCTGTGTGGATGCGCGAAGGAGGTCATCATCGTGTCAACTGTACTGCTCGGCTTAATATCTAGTTGAGACCAAAGCAAAGTTAGACATGGTTGTACTGAAGGAACAAACGTACCTTGGGCCTCGCTGACTTTGATGAGCTCTTTGTCCCTTTCTCTTGTAAATACCTGGGTCAAGGGAAGATTGAATATCTACGGGCTCGTTAGACGACGGGATAATGTACATTTAGTGCGACTTACCTTTGAGGCTAACTGGCTAGCTAAAAGTTCCAGTAAAAGTGGTAGCTCTCTGCCATCCCCCTTCAGTGGGTATGGGACAAAGTCAAAGTCACCAATACGCGAGGATACCGAGGAAGTTAAGCAGGATGAGAAGGTAATCTCGCAACTAGAGGCAGTAGTGGGATTGAGCGACAGAACAAGACAACGAGAGTTATGACACGTACTACCACAAGGAGAATGGGATCAAATCCAATGGGGAGGGCTCAAGAGCAACAAGGGTTTGGCGAGATTTGGCGAAAAGAGGATGGTTCATCCTGAAGTTCTATTGATATCTGAAGATTAGGAACGGAAAGTGACGAAGAGATCGATAGAGGGTTATGAGAAAAGACGAACTTACCATGAGTAGGATCGGACTTGAACTTGATGTGAGACATCAGGACAGGTTCTAGCGTAGCTTGAGGACGGGCGGTGGCACCCAAACAGGATGAGGATGCGAGGAGAGTCTTCGCGGAGCATGCGTAGAGAAGTCGGCGCCGCCGGACAGTGCTACGAGCAAGTGAAAGGATTGGCTGTGCATAGCCTGAACGACGCCATTGTGCATTCAAACATTTGGGAAGTGCAAGGTGCTGGCAAGTGGCAAAGGAGGAACATTGATCCGAATACACACTCCGCGCTGTCCGCCTGAGCGAGTCAGCAAACCTTTCAACCCCGCCAACGACTGCCATTGATTCGTCGACCTTTCTTCACCGGCTCCAAGGATACTGTATGGCATCATGATGCCTGAATCACCGAATTCCTGTACAGGACGCGTGGCATACTGGCGTCTAACCGTGCCAGTGGAACACTCATGGACAATTAGGATCGACTTTGGCTTCATGGAAGGCTCTTTTGTTCAGTGGTGCCCAGAAAAGTGAGTACGTGTTGGTCTGTGTGCTATGTGTCTGGCTTACACAATTCTAAATCAAGCAGGGACCTGTACATGTCATGAACTCGGGGAGTCATCTTGAGCTTCCAGATGCGGCCAGGAACATCACCAAGTCGACACGGCGGACATCTAACTGTCAAGTCGGGCCGCCAACCGTCCTGTCAATTGACTTGTCAAGTTATGGGCTTTCTGTGACCTAGTGTCACACATTGCGCAATATCTCTCTTGCTCGCCGTTATGTACGATGAGCAGAGGCGCTGCCTAACTTTAAAATATGTACCTGTACTTCTATATACTATTTAAGTCACTTCAAGTCTTTTTTCAAGGTTGAGACCCGGCCATGCATAAACTGGGGCAGCTCTGTGGCTGCCACAACGAGGACTTAGCAAGAATGCTACAGTTTGGCTCACGGAGAATACAGAGGAAGCAGTTGCAAGGTAAATGGTCCTGCTAACTGTTCATTTACATGATTTGGCCAATAATAGAGCATAGACACTCGATGGTAGTTGAATAGCAGTAAGAACGTCGTGTTTGCGTTGAAGGAAAGGTAGGTGACAGGGTGAATTGTGACCGGCACATACTTGACACCTAACTTGCCGGTAACATCTGCATGACTTGACAGGTCGGCTGGTATGCCGACTTGACAGTTAGATGTCCGCCGTGCGAGCCTCGCTCACCTCCAAGCCCCAGCTCGCAGCGTCACGCGTCACCAATCTGCGCCAAGTACGAACCTCTTTCGGGGACACTAACTTGCTTCTCGACGAAAGAACGGGAGTAAGCTAAACAGAGCACAGAAAGCAGAAGATTTATCTATAGTACACACGATTGCAACATGACTTGACGTGTGATCGATGGGAGGGACGGGCCGCACATCCAGCACAGCAACCCACCTCCGTCGCTCACTCGCATCGACATGGCTAAGAGTCAAGAGAAGAAAGGGTTTTTCAAGCGCTGTAGCGATTTTCTCACCCCATCATCGAGCGAGCCTCCTAGCGAGCCTGGATCGAGCCACCAAGACCGGCCTGCAAAGGAGCGAAGGAAGTTTCGGAACTGGACGCCCATCAACAAATCCCCTACAGCACTTCCCAGTCGATCGACTTCACCTCTACATCCTACTTCCTTGACAGAGAATCATGGTGCCGAGACCACTTTGGGTAAGCGCTCTCTCATTTCCTCAGTACAGACTCAATGGCTAACCCTATCTTAGACCGCTCAGTTGCTATCGCCATGTATGGTACGCCTCACATTATCGCTTGGCGTCTAAAAGACTGACTCGAATATTCAGACGATTATGCACCGCAGACAACATCTGAATCTTCACCACCGAGCAGTTCTCCAGCAGTCCAAAGTGAGCATCCTCATAAGTGTGTACGAGGGTGGTGGGTCACATTGATTGGGGCCCATAGACCAGCACGATTCCGCAACTCAAGTAGATCTCATTCCTAACACTTCTCCCCGTCAATCTGAAGGTAATAATACGAGTTTACTACTCTAGTTATCTGGTCTTACGTCTTATAATTTACCTCCAGGGCCCGCGAGCGACCAACCCGTGTCTGTGACTGATTCTCAACCAGCACTGCCGAAGACCGTGCCAACAACAAAAGAGAGCCTGAAGGTTGCGGGAAGGTTCATCCAGACGCTAATGACAAAACTTCCAGAGATTGTTGATGCGAATCCGGCTAAGATGGCTCTTAGTCTCGCAAAGGTGATCGTCGAGATTAAAAAGGTTTGCCATCGTTCTCTACCTCGCTCACTGACTAACGATCGCCTCAGGGTGTGGAAGAAAACATGGATGCTGTGGAACGAAGGATAGCATCTACAGGAGAACAGTTGGATACGGTGGCGAACGCACTGGATGGTTGGCGCGCGAACAGCGAGGAAGAAAGGCGATGTGTTGAGCAGTTGAAAATGTACCTTCCTTGATTTCTTGACGAAGAAATTTGACAAATATGTGATCATTCAGGGTTTTGCAAGAAGAATTGGCGAAATTAGTTCGCCTGAGCAAGGAGTGGATTGGCAGGAAGGTCGCTGACTATGTTGATGAGAAATTGCGGATCGCAGAGATCTTTGAGTGCGTCAACGAGGCGAGAATCCGGTTTGGGGTGCGTACCATATGTTTTCACGTGTGATATTTAATCACGATTCCTCTGTTTAGCTTGAGACCGATCTCCGGATCTTCAAGGTTATGTATGTGATCGAAGAGGTCCACAGGGTATGTAACCTCTACGTTGAGCCCTATGCCATACTAATGTTCCTGAAGAGAACTCTCATAAAGGAACTCCAACCCTCTGATCTCGCTGACCACAAATATTATTTGGAGGGAGAGAAGAAGGACGTGCTGCGACGCTCAATCTGCACTCCTGGGACTCGCAAGCGTTTGCTGAAAGACATCGTCGCCTGGGCTGAAGATTCATCCTCAGGAACCATCTACTGGCTTTTTGGACCTGCTGGCACAGGAAAGAGCACGATCGCGTATACAATCGCACGTCGATTCGAGTTGGTCACAACCAATGACCCAATCGTCTTAGGAGGTAATTTTATGTGCTCGCGGCTGTTCGAAGAGACAAGATCCGCCACCCGTATCGTTCGTACGATCGTTTATCAGCTCGCTCTCAAGTGCAAGCCATTCGCCGATGCTCTAACGCATTCTGGCAAGTTCGATACCATCAACCAGAGCCCCCGCCATCAGCTCGAGGGTCTGCTTATCGAACCCTGGCAAGCATCCAAATCCGCGCGCCTGACAAATTCATCGACTCGTCCACCACAGTACTTGATCGTCATTGACGCTCTTGATGAGATTGATGGAACTGGCGGGTCGGAATTCTTGCGCGACCTCCTCAGTGTCATTAACGAAAACCGCCTCAAGGGTCTTAAGTTCTTCGCTACTAGTCGGCCGGACCCTAACCTCGTCTCCCATGTGGACGACTTTGGAGACAAGCAGCTTTACCGTCTCGAGGAAGTACCTGTTGAGGAAGCCCATGGGGACATCAAGGTGTTCCTATCTGCGAGTCTTCCAAATGCTAGCCATGAAATTATAGAGAAAGTCGTGACGCTAGCAGATGGCCTATTCATCTATGCTGCGACCATCCTAAAGTACTTGGAGGGCTGTGAGGCCGACGAGAAAGTTGAGCTCCTGGTTGAGCTCCTTTCCAAGTTGACTTCTGGAAATTTGCGAACTTCAGGAGCAGAGACATCTTTGCTAGATGAGCTATACCGTGAAGTCCTGAGGGAAGTATTTTCTAAATTTCAATCGGCCATCCGACCGCGCCGTCTCCAACTCCTTCACACTCTCCTCTGCACGGTGGAGCGTACATCTACGTCTACTACCGCCAATCTTTGCACTTCCACCAACGCCAGTTCTTATGAGAAAGGCGCTGATGATGTTCTCAAAAAACTTCATGCCGTTCTCTATTCGAAAAATGGCCAAGTGCTATGGTACCACAAATCTTTTCCCGACTTCCTCTTTGATCGGGATCGGTCAGAGGAATTTTGGTGCGATCAAGTTGAACACAATCAACGTCTAACGGACTGTTGTTTCCGGGTGATGAAGGAAGGGCTGCGATTCAATATCTGCAACATTGAATCTTCGTTTGTATTTGATCGCGACAATCCTACACTTACAGATGCCATCAAGAACAATATCTCTTCGACACTGCGCTATTCTTGCCGGAACTGGGACCGGCACCTCTCCTCCACCTCGCCATCCACTTCTGGTTCCATCCACAAAGCATTGTTGGAATTCGTGAAGCTTCGCGCCATATTTTGGATAGAGGCTATGAACCTGCTGGAGTCGTGTGGTCTATGTGATCCAATGCTTCGAACGGCATCTATGTGGGTTACAAATGTGGGTCCTGCGTTGCCTGAACATTTTGCGATAACCTGACCCAATCGCATAGACCGACTCTGCATTAGCGAAACAACTCACCGAAGCTGCTAGTTTTGCGGTGTACTTCAGTGGAAGTCCCGCAGTGTTGTCAACCCCACACCTCTATGTTTCCTCACTTTCGACATGGCCAGGGGATTCGGAACCTTGTCGGGGGTGGAGGAGCAGCTTTCCAAGAATTCCAGCATTTACCAACGCGTCGCGAAGAGGTTTATCGTTAATCACCCTCAGGGCAGGGGATGAAGTCAACTCGGTTGCATTTTCGACTAGTGGTACGCGTATCGTTTCTGGCTCAGAGGACAAATCAGTGCGGGTGTGGGACGCGTCGACAGGCAATGAGCTCAATGTGTTGAACGGCCACACTTCGTCAATCTCCTCGGTCGCATTTTCGACTGATGGTACGCGCATTATCTCTGGCTCTTTGGACCAATCAGTGCGGGTGTGGGACGCGTCGACAGGCACGGAGCTCAATGTCCTAAACGGCCACACTTCATCGGTCTCCTCGGTCGCATTTTCGACTGATGGTACGCGGATCGTCTCTGGCTCAGAGGACAAATCAGTGCGGGTGTGGGACGTGTCGACGGGCAAGGAGCTCAATGTGCTGAACGGCCACACTGAGTCGGTCACCTCGGTCGCATTGTCAACTGATGGTACGCGCATTGTCTCTGGCTCTCAGGACAAATCGGTGTGGACATGGGGCGCGTCGACGGGCAAGGAACTCAATGTGCTGAATGGCCACACTGAGGCGGTCTCCTCGGTCGCATTTTCGACCGATGGTACGCGGATCGTCTCTGGCTCAGAGGACAAATCAGTGCGGGTGTGGGACGCGTCGACGGGCCAGGAGCTCAATGTCCTGATCGGCCACACCTCGTCGGTCTCCTCGGTCGCATTTTCAACCGATGGTACACGCATCGTCTCTGGCTCTTGGGACGAATCAGTGCGGGTATGGAACGTGTCGACAGGCAAGGAGCTCAATGTACTGAACGGCCACACTGAGTGGGTTTCCTCAGTCGCATTTTCGACTGATGGTACACGCATCGTCTCTTGCTCTTGGGACAAATCAGTGCGGGTGTGGGATGAGTCGACGGAAAAGGAGCTCAATGTGCTGAACGGCCACACTGAGTCGGTCTCTTCGGTCACATTCTCGACTGATTGTACGCGCATTGTCTCTGGCTCTCGGGACAAATCGGTGCGAGTGTGGGATGCGTCGACGGGCCAGGAGCTCAGTGTGTTGAACGGCCACACTGAGTGGGTCTCCTCAGTCGGATTTTCGACCGATGGTACACGCATTGTCTCTGGTTCAAGGGACAAATCGGTGCGGGTGTGGGACGCGTTGACGGGCAAGGAGCTCAATGTGCTCAATGGCCACACTAAGTCGGTCTCCTCAGTCGCATTTTCGACTGATGGTACACGCATCGTCTCTTGCTCTTGGGACAAATCAGCATGGGTGTGGGACGCGTTGACAGGCAAGGAGCTCAATGTGCTGAATGGCCACACTGAGTCGGTCTCCTCAGTTGCATTTTCGACTGATGGGACACACATCGCCTCTGGCTCAGAGGACAAATCGGTGCGAGTATGGGACGCGTCGACGGGCAAGGAGCTCAATGTGCTGAAAGGCCATACTGAGTTGGTCTCCTCAGTCGCATTTTCGACTGATGGTACATGCATCGTCTCTGGCTCTTGGGACGAATCGGTGCGGGTATGGGACATGTCGACGGCCAAGGAGCTCAATGTGCTGAATGGCCACACTGAGTGGGTCTCCTCAGTCGCATTTTCGACCGATTGTATGCGCATCGCCTCTGGCTCAGGCGATAAATCAGTGCGGGTGTGGGACGCGTCGACGGGCAAGGAGCTCAATATGCTGAACGGCCACACTTCGTCAGTCTCCTCGGTCGCATTTTCGACTGATGGTACACGCATTGTCTCTGGCTCTTGGGACGAATCGGTGCGGGTGTGGGATGTGTCGACGGGCCAAGAGCTCAATGTGCTGAATGACCACACTGAGTTGGTCTACTCAGTCGCATTTTTGACTGATGGTACGCACCTTGTCTCTGGCCCATCGGATTATTCGCTGCGGGTGTGGCATAGTATGGAACCTCACTACATTAGAGAGCAGGCCAAATGTTCCCCTCATGGCCAGCTGCACACTGGATGGCTCCTTTCCGCGGACAAACAAGTACGCCTCATGTTTGTCCCACCTGATGCACGGTTGCCTGACCCTTTCAACATTCTTACTATACCTCCCTCTGCCGCCTCCTCTGTTGATTTCAGCAGTTCAACCATTGGGCCTCGATGGCATGATTGTTGCCGTCCATAGCTCTCCCACTCCATTTGTACTCCCCTCTCACATTCTTTCTGCATTCTTTATCATTGAAATGCTTCCCCGTGTTTGCATTCTACCTATTTTTCATTCTCTTCTCGATTTTTTTATGTCGTTTACTCCTCGTAACAACACATGATATGAACATTTGCACCGCTCCCTTGTCTATCACAGCACCCAACTAGTTTTCCGAGGCAAAACCAAGGGTCCTTTGAAATTCACGCATTGAATACTTGCAAATGAGATGAGCCCAAATTTGCATGTTCTATGTACACTCGGGGTATATGTATACTATGTAGTGGGGGGGTGCTTTCGCTTATTTCCTTTGCGTTCTTCCACCAATGCACGCACTTGAGATGCGGAGTTCAAATGTTCCTCCCTTTTCTCAACCACCACCATCTCTCAAACCCTCATTCTCGCGGTTGGAGCATGTAATACCTCTAATATAGTCAATGGCTCGTAGGACACCGGCTCTCCACGTCGGCCTCCTGCAAGTTCTGAGGGCAGATGCTGTCATATATACTTGTAGGCGACAAGCCATCTATTTCCAAACTTTGTCCTCTCCTCACACCCATGTCTTCGAGCCACCTTTTGAACCCAACCTCATCAATTCTACCTTGTTATGGTGTACAAGAGTACGTTGTGTCACTATTATTCGATTGTGAGTCTTCCGAATTCCTCTCCTACACTGTGGAGGCGGAACCTGGGCCTACACACAAACACACTAGTCTTCGCTGCTATGCGACTACCCCGCGAACGAGGGTCCACGGACATGCAGGCGTCCCATCAGGTACGAGCCGCGTCTCTGGCCTGCCAACTCCTGGCCCCGGCCCAGGCGATGTTAATTCGCTGGTGTGTTCAAATTGAAATGACAACAGAGATGCCTGACCAGTGCGAACATGAACGTGAACCGTCAAGCAGTGCGAGCAGAGAAATATATACGGAACGGTCATCTGCTTTGTAAGGTCTACTCGGGATTGGCATTGGCGCCATTATTGAGAGTCGACGAGATCTAGCTTACGAAGTGGGTGTAAGAGGAGAGAGGATGAGGGTGTGGACTTTGGTGTGAGGCTTGTTCGGTGTTACATTGCGTCGTTCGTCCCTGAATGGTCTATAGCGCAGTGAGGTACGAGGGAAGGTGCGAACAGACGTACCTGGGCCTCGCTAACTTCGATGACCTCGATGACCCTTTCTCTTGAAAATATGTTGGTCAAGGGAAGATCAAGTATCTACGATCTGGTTAAATGACGGGATCTTGTGCATTTTAGTGCGACTTACCTTCTGGCTAGCTAGAAGCCCAGGTAAAAGTGGTAACGCTCCGCCATCCTTGGATATGAGATAAGTCACCAATAGACCGGGGTGCCGAGGAAGATAGGCGAGATTGGAAGGTAACCCTATAGCCAGAGGTGACAGTGAGATCGAGGGAAGGAGCCAGACGACGAGAGTTATGGCACGTACTGCCACAAGGAAAACGGGATCAAATCAAATGGGTAGGACTCAAGCGCAACGAGGGTTCGGCGAGATTTGACGAGATAGTTCAATGTCGAACTTGATGTGAGAAGTTTATAGAATCAGGACAATTTCTAGCATTACTCGAGGACGAATGATGGCACCCAAACGAGGATGCTGAAGTACTTGCTGCGAGATGGACTAGAAATAGGTATGCCCGCGGGAACGCGTTCTAACCCACAGTGCTTCTCTCTGCAATACCTAATCAATTTAATTCTACTTCTAGTCAGAGGGG
>Ga0247741_1002408_pt1 | contig 10394 bp, 23 predicted proteins | sample UWRJL213509R2_FD_180945 | JGI IMG/M metagenome (GOLD analysis project Ga0247741, IMG submission 180945) | Plant litter microbial communities from Arlington Agricultural Research Station in Wisconsin, United States - UWRJ-L213-509R-2 | ecosystem: Environmental > Terrestrial > Plant litter >...
CGAAGAAGTGTGACTTAGCGCCGCCTCGCCCGCCATGTGCGGCCTTGTATCGTTTGGGCTGGATAAGCGGGAGAAGAGCGTCAGGCGCTTCAACGATTAGCTGTGATGCCACGGATCACGATCTCCGTCACGATAGGGCTTTCACTGTCACCGGAATGCTCAACTTGTAGCTTGTCGCTGTACTTTCGGGGGCGTAGCTTCCCAGCCATCCATTTGCGAGCGTCTATGCGAAGCTGAGAGCGGCGGATGGCTTCACCGTTCTCTCGCCAACCGATGTTTCCGCCCTCATCATCCTGCTTTTCCATCCAGTCGTTGCGACCGTCGTCGGATATTGCAAGGATCTCGTCAAAGATGGCGTCGGCCTGTTCTTCACGGGCGCGCACGTACATGTCAGAGAATTCCTTGTACATACCAAGCCACTTGAACACAGAAGTGCGCGACGGCATATCGTCATCGTCGCACATAGCCTTCAAGCTCTCGCCGTCAGCAAGGCGCTCACATATACGAGCCGCCATATCTAAGCTGTAGTCTGTTGGCCTACCTGCTGGCACTCTCTTATCCCCGTTTAGATGATGGCCGTCATGTTACTGCTTAGTAACAGTCTTTGCAAGTTGGCTTAGGACGATTGGTATTTATGGCAAGAATGTGGGAGGCCAAATGATATCGGCTAGCCACTGTACCATAACTTCATTGGCGCGAGGGACTGGAGCTTCGCCAATAGCCTCGAAGTCAGTCGGGTCGATGATATCACCCGTCTGCACATCTCTGGTCAAACGATAGCCTTGGGTCTTGTCTTCGTTCCAGACTTCGTCACCCGCTTTTCTGAAGTTCGCGTTGTCCTTATCCATTAAACTGTCTATCCCCCTGACAGTCTAGCGTTAGACTGTTCAATATTTGGTTTCTTCACCGGTATAGGCTGTTTTCTGTTCACCGACCCAACGTTTTCAGTTTGCTGCTTCCACTTACGCCAAATGCCAAGGCCGATCATGCATCGTTTGTCTTTGTCATTCTGGGTTCCCCTGTGTTTCTAGTTTCTAAAATTTATTCTACGAATATCCTTCGATAGATTTTCACCTCAACTAAAAGGCCGCAATCTAGAAACTGCTTTACAGTTTGGGCGAGAACTTCGGAATTAGGCCACCTCTTTTTAACCACTTCTCCCGTACTATCCCTTCCCCAAATCTCGAATTGTATATTCAACATAATATCCCCTGTACAGTCAACTACAGGACTAATAGCCTGAAGAGTGAAGGGCGTCCCCTCCATTAGCCTAGCCGTATCAAACGGCCATCCTCTACGCAAGGTGCATTCCGCGCTCGGCGCTCTTCAGACTGTCATGTTACTTTGTGGTGGTGTTTTCGTCAACTGGATATGGGGTATGGATGGCTGAAATAGAGCAGACAACCCCCCGCCCGGTTAGGAACGAGGGGCTTGGGGAGGGCTGAGAAAAGATCAAGGCATTTTCGCCTTTCGTCTTAATCTCCCCTGCCACCATGAGTACACACTATCACAAAATAAAAGACTGTCAACATAATAATGCTGGAAAAGAATGAGGCCGGTCGCGGGGGAAACGCTACCGGCCTCTAATGATCTAGGGAACTGAATGGCGGAGAAGGTGACGCCCCTCTATCAACCTTGATCATATTATGTTTGTAGCAGAATAAGATTGGCTTTGGAATAGGGTAAGGGCGGCTATTCATAGAGAAACCCGCTAAGGTCACAACTCCTTGCGGGCTTTCTCATGGTACGGACGTTCGCGCTTAATTATCCTACATGAACATCAGAAAAAGGCAATAGATCTGCACCTATAAATGGAAAGACCGCCAGAGTTAACGACTCTCTGACGGTCTTATGCGTGACTAAGTACGAACCTCAATCTACGCAATTGGGTTTGGAGGAGCGGGTAAAAACATGTAATGAGTGTAACCTTCGCTGTCCGCGCTAATCACCTCGTCAGCAACTGAGAAAACCCAACCTTCCGGTTTTCGGTGCCAGTCGCTATCACAATACATTCCCGCTTCTCCGCAGCAATGGTTAGGCTTTCCCCAATACATGTCAGTAAACCTGCCGAATTCCTCATGCCATAAGTCAACAACTGTACCGTCTTTAGGTACAGACTCAATTGTTTTCCAATACACATCAATTCCCCTTGTTGCGCTTGGCCCAATCCATGGATGCCTTGCTCTTCATTTCTGCTCTGCGGGCGCGGCGGGCTAGTTCCCTGTCTGCGCCGTCTTCTCCTAGTTCCTTTGGGAGGAATTCAATTGTCTCTCCTGGAAGGAAGATATGCACTGAATCTGGCATCTTTACCTTTAGGCCATGATTAGTGGTGTTGATGAAGTTCGGAAGGCAGGACTCGACACCTGCTACGTCTCTTGACTGAGATCCATCGTCTTGTGCACTGACGAGTCCCCGTGTGCGGTCCTTCTTGCGCTTCGAAGGACTGACGTTCTCCACGCTTTGCGTTTCCTTCAACGCCGCTTCCGATTTGAAACTGATAGCCACTCTGAATTCCCCGTTTATATCTCTCCCAACATTAGACTGTCTCCCATATACAGTCAATACCTTCTCTGCGTTGTTCTCTCCCATTTATCGTATCCTTCTATGGATAGTTGGGCTAGGAGATCTAGAAGCTCTATTTCCACTGTGCTTCTCCATCCGCGATAACACTGATGCCGCAATAATCTCCCGCTTCGATCACAGAGCCTCTCACAAGCCCTTCAGCGTGCTTTATGGTGCGGATACGCCCACTGAGTATGATCAGCTTTCCTTGGGCTTCCTGAGCCTTTGCGGTGAAAGGCATGCTTCCCCAATAGATGGTTGTCTTGCCTCTGTTTGTTGTTTCTACTGCTTTGAATTCAGGCGTTTCTCTGGTCATTCGATGCCCTCCCTCGAAACGGGCGCTGGGGAGAGAGCGGCGCGGCCGGCCTCGGTGATGGCAAAGAACTGTCGCGTCCCGGGTCCACCCTTTGTCGCGGTCACCAAGCCCAGGAGGGCAAGCTTTCGAAGCAGGGTGGCAACAGTGGTTCCGAGGTGGGCGGTCGCGAAATTAATCCGGTCTGGATAACGATCGTGCCGCTCTTTCAAGACGCTGAGAGCATGCCGTTGGCCGTGAGTGATCATTGATCACCTCCGATCGGAGCGGGCGGGTGGCTTTCGAGCTTCCACGACAATGCAACATGATTGAACCAGATCGCATTGCAGGGTTTCTCAGGCGAGCGGCAACGATCTACCCACTCTTTCCCGTCGTCTGTTTTGAGGTTGCCGAGGCATATGCCACTTTCCGGAACACGCTCCATCGACGTTCCATCCTTCCGGATGCGATGAGCGACGTAGGTCATATCGAAGTCTACGAAGAACCCGCGCTCCTTAGACCAATCGGCGATCAAATGAGCCCCGACCTTTGTAATGCGAACTCTTCTTGGCTTTTTTAACCCGCCCCATGTGGTTTCCACGATGTCGCCGACATCCGCTTTTCGGTTGGCAATAGCGAAGGCCAGAGCCTCACTCTTCAGGTGCTCTGTCAGGGCTTCAGACATCGGAGGCCTCCTTGATGGCAAAGCGGGGATCAAGCGGATGCAGCATGAACTCGATGGGATCGACCGGGCTTTCAGCCTCCCAGTCCCACCAGTAGTCGCGGCCGTTGTTGCCTTCGGACCAAGCGGCCCGATAAACCCGGCCGTCATCATCGCGGACCCAGAAGGTGTCCGAGTTCTTCAGCGTCAGGCCGATCTCGGTGAATTCGGTGACGTGGTTGATGGTGCGGTCAGCCTGTGCGATCGGCAGCCAGGCCGCCACCATTTGCTCAACGGGCGCTGTCGTTTGGCCAATTCTGGACGCATTGCCAACTTCGGTCTTGCTTTGTCCGCAATTGTTCGGTTCCGTTCCCGTAGAAGCGAGGGCGGCGCGAAGCCGGACTGGGATCAACGAGCGGATTTCGACGGCGGCTTGCCCGCCATCAACGCTCAGAACGCCTTGCTCTGCCATAACCGCTGCAGTCTCGATGGATATTAGAAGGTCGCGAGTGTCTTCGGGGATATCCCCGTCGATTGCCCGTCGTGCCGCATCGCCATAATGGCCACTGCCACCGCAAGAAGGGCAAGCATCGTCACCAACCGAAAGCTCAGCGGGTGCTGACGGCAGAATGTCCGCAAGCTGCTTCACTGCCTCGCTGACGTTGACCGAGCGGAAGCGCTCAGCCATGTCAGCGATCTCGGAGCGGTGAAGGCTCTCCATCCGCTCCATATCCGCCGCCGCTTCCTCCATCAGTGCTGCTGTTTCGTCGGATAGATCGTCCTTGCGCAGCTTGGTTGCCATCATGCGAAGCTTCAGGCAAGAGACTGGACGCCATCCCACCGAAATCTGTACGGGCGATGGGGCTTTCTGTCGTGCAATACGGGCGTCATCGGCTTCTTTGACACGTTCCCATGTTCCGCGAACGAACTGGTTTCGGCAACCTTCCCGCCCGACGAAATAGCACGCACGGACGCTTTCAAGAACGTCTTGCAGATCGCTGATTAGTTTCTGTTCAAGTGGTGTCTCGCTCATATCAGTTACCTTTCCCACACGCTGAAATCTCAACCGTGTAATGATCTTCCTCAAGCATACGGTAATCCTCAGAAGCCTCATCTAGATTCTCGTAAAACACCGCGTTCATGTCGTTGTTGTCGAAGATCGGCCTACCGTTGAACTGTCCTGAGTAGTAAACGTATGAGGAGCTTGTTGCTACCTCTAGGATGAAACCGTTTCTCATGACCGGCCCTCCGCCTTAGCAATCGCCGCATCGACCTGCGCCTTGAGTTCAGGCCAGTCGGCAAAGAGCCCAGTGCCGCCAAGTTCTGCTGTAAGGTCTTTGAGAGCTTCCAACAGCTCAGGAGCGGCGGATATCAGGCGGGCGTTTGCTTTGCTCTCAATGGATCGGTGTTCCCATGCATTGCGGCTTGCAATAACCTCACCGTCAGGCGTAGTAATAGTGAATGAGCCATTATCGCTAGCATCTGCATCCCAAGTAGCCTTGGTGTGGTTTGCCATAACCATATTTCCCGTTTGCTGTTTCGATGTGTGGATATTAACAGATGTGGTTAGACTGTCAACTGGTATTTACGCAGCCCTGAAACTTCTCAGCCTATGATGCTCGCAGTAATTACCCTTAGAGGGAGCGGCGCAGAACATATGAGGCTTGCAACTTGAAATCGGCCATTTACACTCACCGCGCTCCAAATCAACAAGACTTCTCGTTTGCGGTAGCCGCTCTTCGTCATAGGAGGTCAAGGACGGCCTTTTGAACATCTTGGCTACGAATTCACCTCGCTCATCCTCAACGCGCTGTACGCGCTGCCTTGGCGTTGTTGATGCCCTGCCAACATTTCCGCCGAATGTTCGCTTCGGAAAGATATCCCGCCTTTCCTGAGCAAGCGCCGAGATGTGATGCGTGTAAACGTCGAAGTAGTTGGCGATATGCGCCAGCGTCATTTCATTCCGCCACATGGAAGCGGCTTTGGCGAGGTCTACACGCTGCCTCCAGTTGGATATCTCTGGACGGTTGGGCTTGTCTACCGGGAACATTTCCCTGTTGCGGGTGGCGATACCGATGATGACGTTTCTGGTTACATCAAAGAACTCACCGATCTGTGATGCGCTCTTTCCCTTCTTCCACATCCTGGATGCTACTTCTTTGTCCACCCTTGATGATGCGCTGTTGTATTTGGTCATTGGTTTCCCCTGCTTCTGCTAATATCCGCGAAAGACAATGGCGAGCCGCTAATGGCGTCATATTGTCTTTGAGGCGGTCGTTGATGATGGTGATGAGTGTTTCGTATTTTTGTTGGTGCTCAACTAGATCGTACCATTCATAGCACCTTTGCATGCTCTCAAGGTCACCGCCAAATTCAGCGTGAGCGGCTAAAACGTCTGGATGCATTTTCATTCAGGATTCTCTTCCAACGGTCGATAATGGATAAACACCTCGTCACATATGATCTCAACGTGACGCTCAACATGTTCTAACCATATCAACTGGTTGTTAATCCGAACTGGATGCCACGCAAACCAGCGGCTCCATGGAGGACGTTCTTTTCTCTTGATGTCAAACCGCATCACATTCCCCTTTTCAAAAAATGGTGCTTTGGCAGTGAAACCATCCTGACTACGTTATCTGATGGCTGTGAGCGCTCCTGTATGCGTGTCTGATATTTCCTTTCCTCCTCGGCCAGATCTTCGTATGAACCTGAGTTCAGCCAACTGGCAACGAGAGGGATGAAATTCTTATCCTTTAGCTTTCGAAGGATGAAGAAGTGGGCGGCGTCTATGATGTCTCTTGGGTCAGCGCCAGCCCATACGTGCCTGAAGAATGCTTCCCTGGCTAATCCTCGCCCATCAGTGTCGCGGGCATGTGGGCTCCAAAAGGACCAGAACTCTTGGAAGTCTGGTGTCTCGTCTGCCTTTGTAAGCTTACGCTTCATGTGTTTTCCCCTGAAGTTTAGTCGCGAAAATGAATGTGATGGCTATAAGCGTCATCCAGACTTTCCCAAGTATCTGCCCTTCTATGAATTCTAGAGATCCGAAGGCTACCCAAAGGAAAACCGCACTATCTACAACGGCACCAGCCACACCGCTGAGTAATACAGCAAGCCAAAGCCTACGCTCCCGCAGAGGAGCATAAACCGCCAAGTCTGCAAGCTCAGCCAGCATGAAGGCCAGCACGGAAGCAATCAGCAGCGCCGGAGCGGCGAAGAGCGCCGACAGCAGCCCGCCGATGCAGATGGCAATCAGCGCTGCCTTCGCGCCTCCTGCTTCGTGCACCATATCGCGGAGCACGAGCGAGGCACCGACGACAAGCACGCCGCTAGGGGCAGTGAGGCCGAAGCCAACCGGCAATAGGCAGGGACCGTTCGGAATGCAGACGGTACCGACATTGCCTATCAGAAAGTTGGCGAGCGGGATGGTGGCCGCAAAGGCGGCGGTCAATGCGATTATCTTAAACATAGCGGTGCTGCGCCGGAGCGTCCTTCGGGTTGGCGATATGGGTACGGATGTCGAGCGCGAGCTTCGGATTCTTGTCTTCCTTGAAGGCTGCGTAGGCCAAGAGAGCCTTGACGGCCTCCGGATCGCTACCGTCGAAGGACAGGACCATGTATCTCCTGACAGATGGGATAGGCTGTCCATCAGTGCGCTCAATTATGAAACGCGGTTCATATCCACCTGTATTGCTTCTCGTTTCCATTAAACCATCTCCAATTGTTCAGCTTCTTCTACGTGCCAACTACCAGGAGTTTGCAGCGCATCCCATCTCAAAGCCATCTTCCTGGGTGTATTTTGATCCCTATGATGGTTCTGAGCAATATCAGTGCTATCAACTGAAGCGAACGGATAAATACCGCCGCTCAATTGCATCCCACGAAGCATGTGAAGCCAAGGCAGAAACCGATGCCGCTTGGAAACTTCATTCCATACCTCGTCCATCTTATTCTTCCATTCGTCCGACAGCACAACAGCATAGATATCGGTAGAGCCTACACAAACCTTAGGCCATTCGTCTGTCAGTCGAAGCAATCTGTCTACCGGTTCATCCATGTGCCACACAGGCGCTCCTCTATCCCCAAAAGGCCACTCTCGCACTAGCGCATCCTGCATCTGAGAACCCGCGTCAATAACGTCTGGAATAACTGCCCACGTCGTCGGAAATCTTAGCCACTTCTCGCACCATTCGTAAAATGCAGGCCAGTTTGTTTCCTTATTTTTCTTCCACTTCGAAAACGCTCCATTGTCGAGCATTACAGACTGGCCGATTTGATGAACCCTTTCTACGTCCTGTGGGTTGGCATGGGAAACGCAAAAATGACATCCCCTAACATCCATCAATGCGGCCACGGGCGTTATCGGCGTCCCGTGATAATGAATCACTTTATTCCCCTATTTAGCTAGTTCTACGTCTATACCATGCACAGCCCACATGAGCTTTTTCTTGATCTTGAATTCCGGAGTTTGCATTCCTTTGACGTCCACGCAACGATGACGCTTTTCATGTAGATCGTCAAACACGAAATCTGCCCTGTAGGTGCACACCAGGAAGCCGTTAACGGTCAGCGCATATGGTTTCTGCATCTCCACGTTAGAAACCTCTCCAGCGCGCTCTCTGAGCTTTAGCATGCAGTAGTAAGCACCTTCTGCTTTGGAAGGGAAAGAGATGCCGTCAATTACTGTTCGGATGTTCTTGAACTTGCTTGCCTTGGCCATAGACCGAATATCTCTCTTTCCGATATGCCGATAGAGCGTTGTAAATGCGCGCTTCTGGAAGCCCCGTTATCTCGTGGATCTCCCAGGTATCACGGCCTGCATCCCATAGGGACTTTATGACTTGTCCGTCAGTCATCACTCAGCGGCCTCTGAGAACAGATCTGGCTGCATGCCAAGGGCTACGAGATACGTTGACAGGATTTCCTCTTCCTCGTTTCGCTGCTGCTCGTCCTTTTTGCGCAGGGAGACAACTTTGCGGAGGATCTTGGTATCAAAGCCCATTGCCTTTGCTTCCGAGTAGATATCCTTGATATCCTCGGCAATAGTCTTCTTCTCATCTTCCATGCGCTCAATGCGCTCTACGAATGCTTTCAGGTGGTCACGTGCTACTAGCATGGTGTTTATCTCTATGTGGTTTTATTGGGCTTTGGAGGGGCTAAAGTCTGAAGCGGGCGGAATGTGTTTCCCATATATGTACTCCTCTGCCGTCATCCCTTCCTCATACTCAAAGTCACTTTGGTCGCAATCCATGATCTGATAGAAAAGGTCCACCCCATTATATTTGTCATCAGGGTATGCCTTTAAAACTGATTGCTTAGCATCATACTGTCTACTCATTCTATTTCCCCTTTGTTTGGCTTAGGAATGGGCTGGGCTATTCCCAATACGTCTTTACGCATCGCTTGCATGTGTAACTAGAATCCAGATCCGGCATTTCAGTTGGGACCCAATGTTCGCAATCCTTTCCGCAAAACGTTCTCCAGTCACCTTTGAAACGAATGTGTGTCTGAGCTGATCCGTTTCGGTATGGGATAATACCCTCTGTGGCCGTAATCTGCTTTGTGGCATAAGTCATCTCATTCCCCTTCCATACATATGGTGTTAGGTTGTTAAGGTTTGGGTTTGGAGGATGGTCAATACTTTGACTTCTCAAATTTATCAACAACCTCTTGGGCAAGTCCTCTGGCGTCGTTATGCCCATCGGCTATTTGCTTTATGGCGGCGAAGAATGTCTTTCCATGCCACTCGTAACGACGCTGAATCCGTTTCATATCCCATTCATCTTTTTGCTTTTGCTGCCGCTCTGCCACAGCTGCTGGATCATGCTGGCTGCAATATGCTTTATCAGGTCCAAATCCTCTTTTTCGATTGCATTGATGAGCATGAGCAAATCCGGCGCGTTCGTTAGGAACAACTTCAACACAGCAACGAGTGAAATCAGGGCTTGCACCCGCAGGATTACCGGCCCAAGCATTATACGACTTCGGATAAAGTTTGTTTTCCATTTTCTTCCCCAAAAATATCAGGCCTCAATGAATGCCTGGATATGCCAGTAAATTCCTCGATTGCAATGCAACGTTGCGCCGGAATCTGCTTCCATGTCAAAATCGTTGACGGGCTGATTTCTAGCTTTTCGGCTAACCGAGTTAGGCGACCGCGTTTTGCTCTGAGGTGTCTGAGTAGCTTTTTCATGTCTTCACCTTATCACCATTTTTCTTTGTTGCAACCAAAATTGTTTGGCTTGTGACGATTTGCTGATTTCCCGTTCTCTCGCGTATTACCCTAAGCTACGTTGCATCCTAAGCCCAATGATCGTTGTGTTATTCAGGTTGTGTTATCCGTTGTGTTATTCATCGGCACTCTAGTTCACTTATTAACGGCACTCTAGTACGTTTGATAACGGCACTCTAGTTCACTTATCCACAATGTCCTTTTCCCAAAACGAATCCAAAAAATATTGATTTCCAACGTTCCTTCTTCGGTTGATGAAGAGGAATTTCTGGTCCACCAAAGCGAAAGAATATTTCTGCACAATCCTCACGCCGAACCCCGTCGCGTCCGCTAGCTTGGCGTACGATGGGAAAGCCCACTGCTGGTTTTGGTGCATGTAAAGTGCTATCCTGACACCGACGATCTTTGCGCCAGATGGAAGCGTCTTATTGTCAACCAAGAGCAGGTTCCGCATCCATTGATCACGGAACTTAGCAAAATCCTGGGACTCTTTGGGGATGGCTTGTCTAGGCTGCTTGGCTTTCTTCATGAGCCGAACATAGGTCATAAATTATTTTGACGCAACCAAACATTTTTGCCTTGACCAATAATTTATTTAGACGTAATCTACACTCATCGACAAACGCTTAGGGGATACGGGAATGACA
>Ga0247741_1002409_pt1 | contig 10394 bp, 9 predicted proteins | sample UWRJL213509R2_FD_180945 | JGI IMG/M metagenome (GOLD analysis project Ga0247741, IMG submission 180945) | Plant litter microbial communities from Arlington Agricultural Research Station in Wisconsin, United States - UWRJ-L213-509R-2 | ecosystem: Environmental > Terrestrial > Plant litter >...
CAACCGCAACGCATACTTCCTGTGGCTTGCGAAAAGTCAGCCCCCCGTCTCCTAACAGACATGGATCATGAGGAGCACGTTCTTAATCTATCTGACGTGGTCCACGACGAGACCATCGACGACGACACGCCCAGCGACGATAACGTGCCGGATTCCCATGCAGACTCTCGACCATCCGATTTTGATTCAAATTCAACCATGATGCCGCTCCACCACAACTATAACGACTCTGAAAACTCTACTCACCTCGGCACGGCGGATTCGTACTCGGTCGAGATGCTTGAGCGTGAAATCGCTAGTCTACTCAACCAGAATGCTTCAGCGGCATCAGCTGCACTACTCAACGCGGCTGCGCAGCAACGACAGGCCAACATTGATCTTGAAGGGGAGGGCAATGTTCTCATGGATAGCGGGGCTGGCTCGGAGAATATTGCTGGCTTGGGTCTCGGACTGACTGGACTTGCTGCTGTCCTGCAGGCAGTACATGCACAAGGTCTTAACTCTCGGCCGGAAGGCCAAAGTGACATGCCGTCGAAGGAAAAGCAAACAACACGAACGGCCCCCGCCTTCCATTCGCTTACTGCTGCTGAGACATCAGACGGAACGTCAGGAAAGAGGCGACGTGGAGAGGGGCGAAGTGGTTCCGAGGGGTCCGATTACTTGTTTTCCGAGAGGGAAGATGGTAGCGATAGGGAGGACTATACCAACCCGGATGGCGTCATGGGACATTCTTCGTCTCCTCAGCGGCCAACAGAGGGCGAGCAGACTACCTCGAACGAGCTGCCATCAGTTTCAGGCGAATTCTCCGATATCAACGATATTTTGACCCAATTCTCTGCTCAGTTCGAACCTGAGCCCCCTCATGAGGACGAGCATGATATGTCACCAGCCGACTCATCACCTGTTATCTCGCACGCACAGAACCTTGAGTCAGAGCGACCGCGGGCAGCTCCAACGCCGCCAGCACCCGTTTTGGTACCCTCCAACCGGTCCAGTGCACTTCAACAACAACCTGTCGCGTCAACGTCGTTCTTGACGCCCATAACTGATGTGCCTACAAGACGGCGAAAGAACCAACCCAAGTCCAACATCCACACATGCGAAGAGGAGTATTGCCAAAAATCCTTTACTCGTCGAAGCGATCTTGCTCGTCACATGCGAATACATACCGGCGAACGGCCGTTTGTTTGCTCATATGACGGTTGCGGGAAGACGTTCATCCAGGTATGTTAAATTGCATTCCATTATTGAATCTTTCATTTAATAGCTATCGTTAATTCCAGCGTTCGGCTCTGCATGTCCATTCGCGGGTGCATACAGGCGAGAAGCCTCATTGTTGCGAATACCCCGGTTGTGGCAAGACCTTCGGCGATTCGAGCAGTCTGGCTCGACACCGACGGACGCACACTGGAAAGCGACCGTATAAATGTGAAGACCCAAGCTGTGAAAAGACGTTTACTAGACGAACAACCTTGACAACGCATATGCGGACGCACGATCCAAGTTGGGAGCCTGATCCCAATGTGTGAGTGACATTGACTCCGAACTTTTGGTCTATTTATTGATATCTTGCTAGGAAATACAACTTCAAGGGCAAAAAGCGCAAATTAATGGACGACGATGATGATGATGCACAGCTAGCAGAGTCTGTCAGGACGATATCAGCTCTGTTCCAGGCGGGAGGGAAGTCAATCGGTGTGCCGGACGCTGATGAACCTTTGGAAGTGCGGGTTGCGAGTATCAGCGCGGAGATAGCCGCTGCTATTGCACAGGCACAATCTCGGGGATACGAAGACGAAGAAGATGAAGAAGGGGAGGATTCTGGATCTGGACAGGAGATGGGTGGTATCGAGACGATTGGACCCAACACCAGTGGAATTAGGGGAAGCGAAGGTCTCGGAGACAAGGACGGTATTGACGAGCTGGAAGACGAAGACGACGACAGCGATGCGTTTCCTATGCCTCTCCGCTCGAGAAAGGCGCGGGAGCAGCTAGCAGCGTCGGGGAACAAGAGGAAACGATAGCTTTTTATGCACCTGTAACATATAATCTCTTTTTGGCAGAGTGGATGAGATTCCAATATCAAGGTTATGGCGGGCCGACGGGCAACGAGATCCGAGGCACGTGTTTGTACCGGCGTCTCGACGGAATCTCCTCTTGGAGTACGGTACTACGGAACCAAAGAGAATCCCGTACTCTGGTTATTATTACGGGTCTGCCCGTTCATAAAGAGTTCTGGCCGGTCTAGCAAAATATCCCAACTCTTCTCCTAACCCTCATCATCTCATTCGCAATGTCAGAAGAAGCCCCTAGCACCGACCTCATCACTCTCACTCGGTATGGATCCTTGTCTCAGTCAGATAATGCGTCTAATCTGTTCTTGCGCGCAGGCACGTCCTCAGTGACCAGCTGCGACTTGGATCGGCGGCGACGGGCGATCTGACCCTCCTCTTGACCGCGATCCAAGTCACTTCCAAGTTCATTGCTACCAACGTTCGAAAGGCCCGTCTGATCAATCTGTGAGTCCCCCTTAGATTATGCACGCGACCTGAGATTCACCCGGATCAGTGTCGGACTTGCAGGCGAGACGAATGTACAGGGCGAAGAGCAGAAGAAGCTCGATGTGCTCTCTAATGATATCATGGTCAATGCACTGCGCGCCTCTGGAAAGACCGCTGTACTGGTCTCCGAGGAGCTCGAGGACGCGATCATTATCGAGGAGAAGCAGAGGGGCAAATACTGTGTCGTCTTTGATCCGCTCGATGGCAGCAGTAACATCGACGCTGGTGTTAATATTGGAACAATCTTTGGCATTTACAAGCTTGTGAGTTTTCCTGCACCTTAAGAAATGGTGTGTAGCTCACCCACCCTCAGCGACCTGACTCGGTGGGCACTGTTGAGGATGTCCTGCGTCCTGGAAGTGAGATGGTGGCGGCCGGTTATACCATGTACGTCCTCCCGAAACTATTTCGTCACTTCGTTTATTTATAAGTGGGTTAGGTACGGTTCTTCCGCGAATCTTGTTCTGTCAACCGGCTCAGGGGTCAATGGGTATACCCTGGATGCATCGTTAGGAGAATTCATTCTTACCCATCCCAACGTAGGGCCCTGCTTTTCATTGACTTGAATACTGCTAACAGTTCTCGCAGATCACAATCCCATCACGCGGCAAGATCTATTCCTTCAACGAAGGAAACTCGATGTACTTCCATCCACCTGTAACCGCATACCTCAAATCTATCAAATACCCTCCGGCGCCCAAGACGCCATATAGCGCTCGTTACATCGGATCTATGGTTGCCGACGTTCACAGAACATTACTCTATGGTGGCATTTTCGGCTATCCGAACGATAAGAAGAGCAAAAAGGGTAAATTGAGGTTGCTCTATGAAGCTTTTCCCATGGCTTTCTTGACGGAGCAGGTACGTGATTACTCGAATTGAATGCCCCACACGGCCGCTGACGGCAGGTCTAGGCCGGAGGGATTGCGACCACTGGCACGAAACGCATCCTCGATATCGTACCCACTAATATCCATGAGCGATGCTCGGTGTTCCTTGGGAGCAGAGATGACGTTTTAGATCTCGTCAAGTTTTACGATGAGGTTCCCGCGGAATCGTCGTAGACAAACGATATATAAAGGAAACGCAGACCTCTCTGCAAATTTACATTGCTGTACACTGCCCCCTTATTGCATATATAAAGTTGTATATTTTCATACCGAGAGCCAATGATGGGTCATATCCATCGAGACCAGCGATATGAGGGGCGATAGGAAGGGCAAGTGCTCAACCAGAGAAGACTCATATAGTATATGGCTTCCAAGAACAAATACATGCTTGGAACGCGCTAGTTGTCTGTTCAGCCATTGAAATAAGCGCTCGTCCCCAAGTCCAGCCTTTATCACCAGTAAGGCGAGGTCTTCGTAAGTCTAAATTTGTACGTAGATCAATCCTTCCATTTCAAGATGACGGGAGCTGAGGTACTGAAAGTTAAAAGCCGTAATAGGCTTTTGCAAGTAATGGATTTCGGTGTGAGATAAGATAAGATTGGTTGGATATCACCTATGGTTGTAATGAATAATCGAAGCTAGGAGCCGTGCTAAGTGTAACTTTGAGACCAGAAGCCCCGTTGAAGAACCGTCGTAATACAAGACCTGGGTCACCTCCTCGTCCCCATTAATCAGATCAAGGTATTCAGTAGCGCCGGAGATGTGTGCCACACGGCAGACCGTCATATGCAATTTGGATCAGGAAGAGGCAATCCTTTTGCTGCTGTGAAAACAACAACGCGTCGGGGAAAGAACCAGCGCATAATTTGAAGCGCAGATGTTGTAGGTGTTGTGAGCGTTCTGCGTACAGGTAGCAAAGTTAGATCAAAGAAGGGAGATATAATCCAGCTTCAAACCACAAGTTGAGCTCATCAAATGCGCATGGAAATTCACTTGAGAGGCATCGAAAACAACCTGACTCCTTTCCTTCAAATTCGGTATTCTAGCGACTGTGTCCAAAAGTCCAAAGAACCATGGGTGGGCCCAGCACTCGGAATTCGTGACTCAGAGTTCCATAGTGAATGCACTGTTCATAGGACCTCCAGCGAATCTTGTGTGAGAGGTGTCTTCAAATGGTAGGCGTGTGGTGAAAACAATCACGTTACGGAAAGGTTCTTCTTCCCTAATCCGTTTGACTGTCCCATTAAACGAATTTAAGTCGGCCGCAGTGTGAACTCCGGAGTGAGCTGCTGGGGTGAAGGAGTGGACACAGTTGAAGTCACTCAAACCTCAGGAAAGGATTTCGACTTAATCAAGGCCCAAGGCGGACCCATACCCCAAAATTTTGTAGCGGAGGAGGGACGTCGTTTCTCCTTCGGTTGAGACATGAATCCACCGATAGCCTCGTCTTCTTGGCGCTTGATGGCTAAATGCTTACAAGGCGTTACGGCTCTCATACTAAAATCCAGCAGTAAGGAAATGAGGGGGGTAGAAATAATACGTGCACAACTAGAAGATTAATATGGTTCGTTATATCCAAGAACGAAGAAGACGCGCGTGAAACGCGCTAGTTGTCCGCCATAAGCGCTCGTCTCGGGTCTAGCCGATATCACCTAGTAAAGCGAGGTTCTCCGCCGTAACTGTAAATTTGTGCCTGCAGAGCTTTTAAAATCCTCTTTCGATTTCAAGATGAAGATCACTAAGGAGTTGGAAGTTGAAAGCCATAAGAGGTTTCTGCAAGTGACGAGCTGATTCAACTTATTGTAATACCCCTGACAACACATCACGTGCACGTGTCGTCTCCTTGTGGGGAAATTGCTCATGCCAATGATCAAACACCTTTGTAGTCTTCCACCACCACCAAGGTTTAACTTATGGAGGTATGACGCTACTCTCACCTAAATGTAGAGGCAGACTAAATATTGCACTAGGACCAACCGAAACGCAAGCGCAAGCTACCAAAGCGTTACCAGGAGTCAGAGGACGTTCCACCTGAACCTGAGCGCAAGGTTGCCCGAAGGGGCTCCACGTCCACGTCCGGAAGAACTAGAAGGAAGAGTGTCACAGAAACAATCGAAATAGACGTGGTCAAATATGACGAACAGGAGGAAGAGGAGGATGTGCCAGATGTGCCAGAAGAGGACGGACGATCTGAACTCTCTGTTCCTCCGAGTGTGGCCTCTGGGAGCAACAGCCAAACCAAGACAACACCAAAGCTGAAGAGTAAAGTTGTAGTTGAGATACCACCTAGGAAGAAGGCTCGGAAAGTCGTGGTTTCTGATTCATCGGAGGAGGATGACTACGAAGCGGAGGACGTGGTACCTGAACTGGAGGAAGAAGAGGATGACTATTACTCTCCAGAAGAAGAGAAGCCCAAGCAATCGAAAGGGAAGGGAAAAGCTGCTGCTGCTGCTTCCAAAGGTGGTAAACGGAAAGCAAAAGCTGACCCGCTAGAGAACGTGCGGCCTGCGCTAGAAAGGAAGATCTCTGTGGATTCCGCAGGCGCGTCGAAGAAGAAAACTCGGCCAGCGCTCCAAATAGAGGACACACTCATTGACGTTGTCGGGGACTCTCAGTCTACTTCGGATCCATCGACTGCCATTGAAAGGTCGAGTCCCGCGACAGTCAAACGCGACTCTCCTGTCCCTACCCCAGCGCCACTGAAGAAGTTGAAATTACCAACTATCAAGAAAACGAAGCTACCTGGATCGGGAGTGGCTACCCCTACATCTGCAACTAGTGCTGCGAAGCCAAAGCTCCCTCTTGAAATTGGCGGTGCTAGCAAAACGGGAGATATCAGAAAGACACAGAGAGCCGGCGTTGACCTTGATCTGTCGAACAAGTCTATCTACCAAGAGCTGTTCAAAACCGTGGGCCAGATTTTATTATCATTAGCTTGCCTACGATACTAACGCACATATTTAGGCGTCAGATGGAGGGCTGCCTCGATCCGGCTTAAACAGACGATCTAAGGAGGAAGAAAGACGGAAGGAACTGAACAAAATGAGGGAAGAGTGGAAGGCCAAGCGGGCTACAGAAACCGTCAGCCACTCGCATAGTTCTCTCCTTGAGTAACTGACGCCGGATTACAGGTGCATTCATTCGATCTGCAAGCCCAGTTCGAGAAGATATCGCGGTTCGAAGAGAAGTTGAGGGCTGAGCGTAGTGCTGCGTTGTACCCCAATTTTATGGCGGCCAAATGGAGGGAGGTATATGACAGGGAGAAGCGGAGGCAAAAGGAGCAGGAATGGAGCGAAGGTGTTTATGCTAACGGCAAGGAGGAGGGTGAAGTAAAGTGACCCTGAACGCTATGGTAATCTTCGATACTGTCTTGATTTGCATAACCTGTATTTACTACTCATACCTCTTGATAGCTCATCCATCAACCCTTTGCATTAGATCAATCTCAGATACACGGTTAACAGAGATGGTCGTCGTTAAATGGGTGCCTCTTTCTCCGCCAGAGTTTCAGAAACTTTCGTCGCTGCTTTATCCAGCTGTTCGAAGCAGGTTGTGAACCATTTACTCGACTTGTCATTGGTTGGCTTTGAAAGTGACAGTGAGCCTAATTGTTGATCAAGATCTTTTGGTGGTGGGAGGAGTGTGCTCTGAATATCTTTGATCACATCCAAGAACGTAGTCAGATATAGGGAGATGATAGAAGGTTGTTGGGGGGCATATAGGGAGGATATGAGGTCGTCAGATGCAGGAAGCAGCTTGGCTGAGAGTCTGGCAAGGCGGTCAAGGGTAGCATCATCTCCTTCTGGAGCGTCAGCCGAGAGGGCAGCCGAGAGAACGCGTTTATGAAGGAGTATTGTGAGTTTCACCACTGCTTGCACCTGGAATATAATTCGATTCAGTATCCTGGAACTTGTGACCAACGAATACACACCTTTTCGGTACGGTCCCTTTCTTCTGGGGAGAGGGCTTGCTTCGAGTCAAGTCCAAGCTCGTCCCATCCATCATCGAGGAACTCTTCTTCGTCTACCTCATTACCGGACGGGGCTTTGCACATATCCTGAATCTCCTCCGCTGCGTCGGCCAATGAATCATGATCTTGACGCCATTTCCTTCGAACCGCCTCTCGATTATTCAGGGATAAGCCTCCAGGCTTCTTGGCAGAGTCAATGAGCTCGTGAACTTTTCCAACGCCAACAAGGTAGTCATTGGACGTGGAACCTTCCAATTCGGACTTCACAAAGAACTGAATAAAATGTTCAATGGAGCTGACGACATTTCGAGCAACTCCTTCATATTCAGAGAGCACTGTTGCGCCGTGAGTCCGTCGCATAAGCCGGATGGAGTGGACTACAGCAGCGACGTTGTTCGAAAGGTCCTTGAGCGGTGCAAGAGATGCCTTGTGTTGAGGAGATGAAGGTTTCAATGAGAGGGCTACCTTGGTCGACGCTGCATGGAGTAGAGCCAATATAGACATGAAATCTGTCCTGAGCGTTGCGAAGTCACTTCCGAGGTATTCTTCGTCGGCGCTGCTCCCATCGGCGAGCGCAATCAAGGCAGCTTTACAGCTTTCCACCACGAGAGTGAGCGACATCGCAGCTAGACAAGTGTAGAATTAGCACAGAAAAGGAACAGATTAGTTGTTGTATTTCCTACCTTTCTGACTGTCAGACATGGTGGCTTGTGAAGGAACGACTGGATGGACATCATGGTGACTCTTGAGCTGAAAATCTTTGATCTCATCTCGAGCCCGAGCCGTCGCTCCAAATAGGGAAATGACACGTGACGCGGTGAGCTTCGGCACGGCACGTCGACGCACTTCTGCCAGAATTTCGTTCATTCACCAAGTCCCTTCTCTTTCATCTTCTACCTCTTCGCTCTTCTCTGGGTCCCCGGGATGTTGTTGCAGTCCCATGTATGCCTTTATTTTTGATAAAATACTCCTTCTATATGCTGATCTCTCCCGGTAGCTGTTGGGGGTGTTGCGCGTCTCATTACCTCGGGCGGCTGCACCAAAACCTTCTCTCCTTACTTATGGCCGCCTGTTTTCTACTTCGAGGACTTTCAGCCTTCGAACAACATCTTCTGTTGGTCTTTTCCACCAACAACATATCCTTGCCACAGCACCATGCAGCCGTCGAATGATCAGTCTCGGTTCAATATTTTCTACTAAGCCAGAGGCGACTCCTACTCCTCATGTGGTTGCTCTTATCACGCGACTGGAAGCGGAAGCAAATGTTCATCCTCACGACGTATCAAAACAACTTGCGTTATTCGAAGCTTTGCTGGACACCAAATTGAAGTCCTCTCATGAACTGGTTATAACTCGTTGGGAAAAGATGTGTGAATTTGTGAGTTAACCCTTTGGAAATAATAAACTGCTGTCCTCATCATAATTGAAGGACCCGTCATCACCTTTACTACAATCTCCGGAGGCGTTCAAAATCTATTTAACATGTTTAGAGAAAGTCGGCCAGACTTCGTCCATAAACGCCGCTGTCGGGAAACGCGACGAGTTATTGGCGACTCAAGTGGCAACTATTGCAGCAGATCAAAGCAGTGCAGCAGAATCGTCACCTGCACCTTTGGATACACCCGCTGCATCTCCTATCGTCGATACGCCCAGTCCAGAACCCTCGAAGGCCCCTTCGCCAAGTGAAGTGATTGCGCAACAGGTGTTATCCAAGTCGACTGCTCAAAAAACGTCTTCTTCTGGGCCGCCGGTCCCGGAGGTTTTAAAACTGGCTGCAACTGGTGAAGGACAGGCCGCCCCCATTCAGGTTTCTATAGTGGAACGTAGGTTGAGTTTATTACGAATTTATGACTTCGGTGCTGACCTAATCTTAGGCAAGGGTGCATGGATTCCTCGTCTACTTCGTTTCTTGGTGTTAGTTACTGTCAGCTCATTCTGTGAGTCCAATGCTTTTTCTACCTAACTACGTTTCTGAATATTCCGTAGTCTTTTTGGTTATTCTCTCTGTGTTCTTTGAGAACACGGGCTTCATGAAGAATGGCCCTCGTCAATCTCAGTTCGAACCAACCGAGGGAAATGTTATCATGTTCACTGATGTGCATGGTGTTGATGAAGCCAAAGATGTAACACCACCTTTGGCATATCATTCAACGTTCATGCCTTTAATTAACTTCTTTCCCGATTAAATAGGAACTCCAGGACGTTGTTGCTTTCTTGAAAGATCCGACAGCCTTTGCCTCTTTGGGCGGCAAACTCCCTAAAGGCGTACTTTTGACAGGGTATGTTGTCGTTTTTTTTTACATGTTTCTGTCTTTAATATCGATCTCAACATAGACCTCCTGGTACCGGTAAAACTCTATTGGCACGCGCCGTTGCTGGGGAAGCAGGTGTTCCATTTTTCTTCGCATCAGGGTCAGTCACTTTATGAAGTCGGATTTCAGCGGGTGCTTAAAGTTCTATAGATCTGACTTTGAGGAGATGTTTGTGGGTGTCGGTGCCAAAAGGGTTCGAGAGCTCTTTGCAGCTGCTCGGAAGAAGGAACCTGCCATTATCTTCATTGACGAACTTGATGCTGTTGGTGGGAAACGCAGTAGTCGAGACCAGCAATACATGAAGCAAACACTGAATCAACTTCTTGTGGAGATGGATGGATTCCAGCAAAGCGAAGGTGTCATCGTTATCGCCGCAACGAATTTCCCTGAAAGTTTGGACCAGTATGTTGATTATCGATTTACTCCTGTGACGCAATCTGATCCGTTCAAAGGGCTCTCGTGCGTCCCGGACGGTTTGACAGAACAATTGCCGTGCCTTTGCCTGATGTGCGTGGCCGCGTACAAATTCTGCAGCACCACATGCGTGGTGTTGTGGTTAGCAAAGGTGCGATTACTTAGGCTTTCATCAAAATTCCATATTTATCGCGTATCTCTAGATGTGGATCCAAAAATTTTAGCGCGTGGGACCCCCGGCTTCTCG
>Ga0247741_1002410_pt1 | contig 10394 bp, 10 predicted proteins | sample UWRJL213509R2_FD_180945 | JGI IMG/M metagenome (GOLD analysis project Ga0247741, IMG submission 180945) | Plant litter microbial communities from Arlington Agricultural Research Station in Wisconsin, United States - UWRJ-L213-509R-2 | ecosystem: Environmental > Terrestrial > Plant litter >...
AGCCTGGAAGTCGTCAAGGCTACGAGTTAAGTCAATTAATGTCTCTTTCCTGCCATTGTCTGATATTGGCAAAGCAGGCAGTTGGGGGATGGCAGAGGCAGATGACGGAATGGCAGTGGAGAAGGTCGGGGTTTCCTTCTCGTTCGAGTGCATGACGCCTGAGCTTGCGGCCACTGAGTTTGAGGCTTTACAGAGCGTGCGGTGTGCGAGTGCCTCAAAGACCCACCCAGCCAAACCGGAGGTTTCCGCCATGCGGTTGAAGAGGCTATACATTTCCCGAAGGCGCTGGTCATCCTTCTTCATCATCTCAATCACCAACCTCTTCGCAATTCGAATGGATTTGAAGTCGATTAACCAATTATCGAGCGGGTGCCGCGCGTAGCGCATGATAGGTGATACGGAGATAAGGTAATGCGAGACATCGGTGGATAGCGAACCATCTCTGTACAAATCCTTGACGAGGGTTTCGAGCGCTGAATACGAAAGGTCGTCTATCGCACGCTCGTGGCGCTCATTTGTCACGGAAGGTTCGAAGATAGCAGCGTATACTACCTGGGGGGCAAATCCATAATCTGCGATTGCATTAGATACCAGGTGGTCGATCGCACAGTCCACGTTGGTTATCATGCTTGCTTCCCGATCGGCTCCGACAGTGTTGTCCCTATCATCGAGAGCCTGCTTCTTCAAAACTTCGAGTGCAGCCAAGAGCGCATCCTCACGCGCCTTGTTACAAATGACGAGTGTCTCCTCACTGGTAGAAGAGGGGGTCGACCCCTTACGAAGAGCATTCTCCAGATCGTTCCGAAAGTCCGTGTATGGTTGTTGAAGACGTAAGCTACAGTGAAGAGGAAAGGTACTCAGCAACTGACATCTATTAGACGCCTTGGCACGCATATAGAGCAAGAGGGGGGAAAGACCGCAAGACGTACCCATACAAAAGTTCATGCATTGTCCACAGTGGCATACCCCACTCGGCGGCGTCGAACTGCTTGCTCCAAGATTTCCATTGAACAGGGTTCGGAGAAGATGCCTGGATCGGCCATACTTCTGAGGTGGCAGAGAGAGGCGGCCCAGAATCTAGCCAGTCGGCATCAATCAATGCCCATGCGGGATAGATGTTTTTTCCAGCAGGTTTGGGAATGTGGAGCAAACCGTCGGACACAGCTCGGTAGTAGACTTTGCCAGCGTAAAACAGCGTCACTTCCTGCCTGTCAAGCAAGAGCACGACCTGGCGGGCTGAGACTAGTCGCACGAGCATGTACTTGAGGAACGTGGTTTTCCCTGCAGAAGAAACGGCTCAGGGGAATTGTCATCGCACTGAAATTAGAGACGCACCCACACCAGGTTGCCCAGTGAGAACCACGGCTCTCCTCTTTGATTTTGTCCCACGAAGAGTTAATATACGATTGTATGTGTTTTCGTATGCCTGAGTGACGACGATCTCGCTGTTCACTGGGTCTTCAGGGTAGAACCGCAGGAGAGAGCCTCTGCTGTCCGCCCCGAGGCCCAGAGTATGAGGGAAATTGCAGGACATCTTAAAGGGATCAGAGCGCCACTTCGTGTAAAATTGTTGCATCCGGGCGTCCTCTGCCTCTGTCAGCCATCCTGCCTGTCGGTTCCAGGACCAATTTGTCTCTGCAAGAAATCGATACTGTTTACAGAAGACATAACAGAGAGATCTACTCACCCACGTCGGAGCTCGTGACCAATCGCTCGATGTCAGTGTGCTGCATGTCGGGTGAGAGCCGTCAACGGTGACGCAAGGGATCCGTTTGTGCTTGAACACTTTAGTGGAAAGCCTGTGCGAAGAGCGGGGCGAGTATCTGAACAGTCGTCTGAGACAGATGCTGAACAGAATCCGTGGAATGGTAGGAACGGAGGGTCAAAGGTGTGGGTCGTAAAGTGTGAATGGTTGGCGTGAACTGAACGTGAACGTGAATTCGCTTCTCGTGAGCTGAACGTAAGTGGATGGTGGGAACTGAACGTGAACGTAGGTTGCTTCTCGTGAGCAGGACTTGATGACGACTGGCGAACAGAACGGAACTGGGCCGACTACTGGAGGCGAATTGAGAGCGACGACGACTGCAGCTGGTGAGTGGGGGATTGATTCTACTTCAGAAAATGTAGTGTATATGAGATTTTTACAGTAAATAAAATGGTATAGGGGTAGAAAAACGAGTCAGACCCACGATGATAGTTGACTCTGGTGCTCCCATCAGGCATCTTCCAACGAATATTGCTTGGATGCGGCCAAGGTGTCGTCGCACTAAATTTAGAGACACCAACGCCTGGCTGTCCTTGTGAGAACTGTCGAGTCTCATGATACGGCTGAGTTTACCTCCTGTTTGCAATCCCTCCGCCGCAAGCTCAAACCCTAGCAGATGTAAATCAGGGACCTGGCACACAGTTATGTGCATTCAATGTTATTTTGGGCTCCTTGATTTTGAACCTTCAACCCATACAAGAATCGCGCACCCCACTGGCATATAGCTAGGAGTAATCTCGATCCTCTCAATCGATTCGACGGTATACAATAATATTATTTTACATGGTACACGAGCTCGGGTTGTAAACCTTACCGAATCTACTCCCGAGGTCACACTCATTGGCATTACTCCAAAGCTGGTATTGGTAAAAACTTGGATCGTCAACAAGCACGCTCAAACATTCAAAGAATCGTCGGGGATGGTGAAAAATTGGTTGAACATTTCCTGATGGCTTTCTTGTATACAGGGGCCCTGGGACCAAGATCGAACACGTAAGCGCACCGAAAGGAATAATGATTCCAGGAGAAATCGGAATTAGCTCACCAGTTTCAAGTATTCTTCGAATGCCTGCCCAATTTGTACCCATGCAGCAGTTATTTCCCGAATTTTGGTTACAGTGGGCATCTGCAGACCCACATCGCCCCTGTCCGCTTGTTCTGATACAAATTCCTCGATATATGTCCACCACTTGAGGTAGAGCGAGAGACTGTCTTTGAGAGCGTATATCTCCACGCTGATGATGTCGTCGTTGTCGTGGGCATCTCCTGGGGCATCAACAGGATACTGCTCTATGATGTTGGCCTGGAAAATATATGAAAGCGAATCTAATAACGTACACTAGCAATAGAGGTTCTTCTGAAGGTTTCGACAGTGTCTGCAGTTTGAACACGGGTAAGACCCCCAATTTTGGTGATCTGGGTAACAACCGGCCGAATCTCTTCTGGACTTGCGTCATCTTTCAGGCGTTCGGTGATGGCTCTAAATTTTTGGACGAGGTCGAACGTCATCTGCGCGCACGCATGACTACGACCAATAGTACGGCCATAGACCTTCAGGTTTTCTTCGAAGACACCTGGCGACGCATCCGCCCTGGACACGCAGACCGTTAATTCGTTACTCGAAGGCATCAGAGGGAACCTTACGTCAATCCATTCACATATAGTGAACCCGTGAGGGCCAGTACATCAACGGTAGATTTGATGAGTTTGTCAGTGGCGACATTCCCAGCATCGCCAATTCGCTCAATCAAGTCAGGGTATAGATCTTGAAGTAGGCCCACCTGGGATAGATGTATTGAGTGTACGTTTATAAGCACCGCGGAAAGTGCGGTTTTGCAAACCTCGTTCGTGTACGTTCGAAACACGTCCTCCAGTTCTTTCCATTTCTCGGAAATGTTGTTTTTCCGTAGTAATGTGTACGTCTTCACGAGTTCCTCAGCGCTCGCCGATTGATGACCCATGATCATGTTCATTTGCGTCCACCAATTGACGAACTGGGAGATACATGCTCTGAAGGCGTCAAGGGTGTCGATAATGTCATAGAGTGACATTAATGCGCTGCCTGCGATAGTAGTGAACTTGTGTGGTAGAGATATATCCAGCCGCGTCTATAACTCACCTTCACCACTATTAGAATGATCACAGAGCTAAAAAGGCGCATGAGTTAGATGTACGCATCAGGTAGACGATTTTATTTTATATACCAGGGATACATTCTTGCGGACGTTTCGGAACCTCGCAACGACCAGCTTGGTGGTCTCAAGTCCGGCAGCCGTGTGGTTGACCATGCCGCGTAGGAAAGGCCGCAACTCCTCCGCCTTTGTACGCTTGGACATTATACGGATGAGGGACTGAGCCTCTACCGCGAGTGTAAACACGAGACGAGCAGAGGAAATGCTAAGGCCAATGGCAAAACCATAGCTCCTCATCTGAGCCTGGAGTTTTAGGAGACACTGTGAACTATCATGATCAAATATCAATCAGTTAGACGCTTGAGCAAATTATGATGAACATGGTGCCTTACTCGTATTCTTTCCTATACCATGGAACAATCTCTTTGAGCGCATCTTTAGTCGATTGGACGAGAATATTGATACCCGGAAATTGAGGTGGTTGGAAATGGACTTCTCCACTTGCTGTTTGTCGCCGGCTAACTGATGGTCCAGAAGCTGGAAAATATCCGCCATCACGGGCTGCTGGGGTTCGAAGTTTCATTCTGAAACTACTAAAAGGACCACTGGCCAACTAGGTACCTCTGGATTCAACAAATATTTTGGAATAGGTATCCTGAAGCTTACTGACCTCTGCACTAACGCTAAGGACTCTGGCCCGCTTCTGCTTGAGGCCCTCGATACTCCTACTAAGGTCCTCTGCTCCCATCTCCTGATCCTTGCGACTATTGCCTCTGGATTCATCGAACATATTTGGATAGGTGTCTTGAAGCACGCTGATCTGAACATTTCGTGTCAGTACAAGTCCAAAGTAGACCTATCTTGATGTGAGCTCCATGGACAGACCTGTAAAGTGTACTGGACAGAGCCTTCTCTTGTTGACTCCCACCGTTTGGTTATAGCTCCCTCTTTGATGGTGCTAAAATCAACCTTAAATCGTTTCGTGGCGGAGACTTGGGCAGTCATTGACATAGACATCGAGTTACACCATATAATATACTGGTCAAGGGTCTTCGCCATGGCGTCGAGAACTTTGATTCCTTTCTTGAGCTCTCGCAGTTTGACTAAAAACTCTCATTAGTTAGACTCTCCGAGGTATGGCATTGAATCTACCTTTCTCAACTGACTGTTGAGGATCGAGCGAGCTCTGTGAACTTTGAATGAGCTATGTAAGCATTTAAGTCAGTTCAGGGCTTTCAAGTTCGCTGTCTATGAAAAACACACCTTGAGAAGGGCTTGGCGGACGTTTCTGAATTGTTCTAGAGATACGCTCGCTTTGTCCTGGGCACGCACAGCCAGTCCCAGCATGCTGACTGCGAATTCTTCGTGATTCGCCGTCCGTTTATTTTTCCTCGACTTTGAGAGCTGCAAGGCATCCTCAGAGATATTGTACCGTTGTTGGGCAGATAAAACGCTGGAGTCGATAGCGCGAACGTATGAACGAGCCAGCTCCGAAATAGGGGCAAGCACTGCGGACCTTCGAATGGAGTGAGTTGACATCTGCACTCTGTCCATGGTCATGCTTACGGTTCCAAGTTCCACCACAGTGCTAGCTCTTTAAGCACTTTCCCAGTTGCATCCGCCAATTTTACAAGGTCAATTTGGGCTAGGGGATCGAAGACGCGTTGCTTGTCCATCGCTAAGTTGGGAGAGGGAAGTAGAAAGTGATCAGGACTTGAAAATATACGCTGAAGCGTATGCAAAGCTCAGGTGCGGAGGCCTCACGTCCAAAATGCATGGTGCTCGTGGCTCTACACGAGCGCATGCGCTGGACCTGTGAACATGCAGTGAATTTCCAGTTGGAAGCAGCCGAGATCCGAATTTTCGGTAGCAAGTCCTCAGCTTCCTCCCCGACACCTTCATATCCAGTCGGCTACCGATCTACCACACTGCAAATTAACCTGCCATGTCTAGTCCACCCCCACCGGAGACACTCAACTGGGATCACCAAAATGTGAAAGGCCACTAGCTGGGATCAGCCATACAGCTTATGATGAATGGAACCTGGAGAGCGATGGGTTTGGTCGCTTGAGGAAAAAGGTTGAGATCAAGTACTTGTGCAAGGCGACAAAAGGCAATGATTACGATTGGCTGACCGGAATTGGAGGTACAGCAATGATGGAATGGTTTCTGTAGACTGACAGGCCTACATGATGAGGCACTCAACTTGAGCGCCAAATACACGTGCTCGTTTCCACTTGAGATCTTTGATCGTCCTGCTAGTGTCTGATGTCTCTTCGACATCGTCGTTCTGGAGCTCTCGACTATTTCCTCTGGATTCGACGAACATCTTTGGGTAATCGTCTTGAAGCTCGGCGATCTGATTGGTGAAGAACGTGCTCTTGATGAGAAAGCAAATTAAACGCGTCGGACTGACACACACCTTCAGCGTGTATTGGACAAAGGCCTCGCGAATGGTGCCCCACGTTCGCACAACGTGTTTGTCTCTCAAGGAACTATAATCCACATTGAGCTGTTCGGTGCCCTGAAGTTGAGAAAAAGTTTGCAAAGACATCCAGTTCCACCAGCTGATGTAGTCAACGACGTTCTTTTCTAAGGAATGAAGCACCTCGACGCCATTCTTGAGCTGCTCCAGCCGTTCTAGAGACAGACAAGTTAGCCTGGCAATATTAGGGAAACGTGTGATAAGGCCCACTGTTCATTCCTGTGATATCTGCTGCATTCGTATTATTTGTATTTTCGAGAAGCTAGCCAAAAATAAGATTAACACTCGTAGCTGGAGTTTCGCATAATCACGCAGTCAACTCACTTTATTCAGCGCAACTCGAATATCACGGAACCTCTGAAGAGCCTTCTCCGCTCTTTTGTACGCGCAATGGGCCAATGTCAGCATGCTATTCGCGTATTGTTTCTGCTCTGCTGGCGAAGATTTGTTCCCTAAGGAATTTGCTAGCTCAAGCGCATCTTCGGAAACGTTATAGCCCTGCTGGGCCGCCAAGACACTCGAGTCGATGGCACGAACATAAGAGGAAGCCAACTCTGAGATAGGAATATAGGCTGCCAGGGATCTTGGGTTGGAAAGTGAGTAAGGGTTGATACGCGTACATCCATCACTGATTTAAGACGTACGGATCCTTGTTATCCAGTCCCCACCAAGGTCGAAGAAGCTTAAGTGCTTTCTCTGTGTCGTTGGCCATCTTTACCGGATCAATAGGCCCAGGGGTACCAAAGGTGATCGATACCTTCGTCATAGCGTTGTTGTGGATGTCGTGGCAGGTTGATTTGAAGAGGTATAGAACTTCTGAATGGAGGTCTTCTTATATGAACTTCCTGCACGTTGCTGAGTCAAATTTATACAGCGGTATGCCTCGCGGATAGCAGGCGCTATTGATTTCCCACAAGGCGCCTGCCAGGCAAATGAGGCGTCAGAAACAATCGATTGGACCGCAAGACCTCGAGACCTTCGCCCATGTCAGAAATCACATCCCCATAGTTCTTCAATCTCTTGTATCACTTGAGGGTAACAATTCAAAGCGAGGCCACACGAACGCACTGCAACAGTCCGAATGCGACAAGATCGACGCAGTGCTTGACGAAGGGCCTCATGTACGGCTTCCTGTAGTGAATCAAGCATTTCACACTGTCAGTGTTTCACTGCGCAGAGCCTTCCATCGTCAGAGCAATCCAGCTGAGGTCGTCCATGGTCTGCAGGAACCAGAGTGCGTTGGAGGTCAGAGCTGTATCGAGACCACCGTTCCGATGGAAGGGACAGCTAAGCTGATCAGCTGGAAAGTCTGTGTCAAGCTGACGTCCGATGTATTCACAAGGAGAGTCACAGAGCTTTGCAGAGACTCGTGGATGTCGTGCAAGGGCCGGAGGTCGAAACCAACCATGACATTCCTGCCATACATGAACAAACTCTCCATCTATAGGAATCATAACCCCCAACAAGCTCCTCGTCTCGCAGAAAGCCAAGTGTGTTCCCATTCTCGTGACCAGTCTCAACCATTTCGTCCAATTTCTCATGTGCAGGCAAACTCCCTCTTTCAGATGAGGCTCAGCCCAAACTTAAATCACAGACGGCGGAAGATATCCTACATCCGTACTGCGGCACCGAGTAGAGCATCGCTGCTCAACTAACGTAGTTGCTTTCACCTCTGAGGCTTCGCCCGCGTCAATATCGCTGGTCAATCAACGAATCAAAGTTGAAGTCGAACTCTCCAAATGTTCTCAAGACAACCTGCCGACCCGTTGGTGCTTTAGCCACTCAACGAGTGCTGGGTGTCCTAGCGTATCCTCCTATGACAACAACTTATATCCATCCCACCAAATCCCTGTTTTCTCTCGAACTACATTCTCCCGGACTACCAAATTCCACGATTACGCGGATCAGAAAAGGGAACTTCGCGGTACAAATCTAGACCGGTAACCGGCCCCGCTATGAGTGAGGATCATCGATAGAGGAAGGTTTCCTTGTAGTGAGACGTGCAACGTCGTCGTTCGTCCGGCTGGTCACCAGTCTAGTACAAATCCAAGATCAGACGAGATCGCGAGTAAAATGTTTGGCGTCAATGTTTTATCTACTAGGGTGCCTCATTTCCATGGATAGTCAGATGATTGGTGGTACCCTTCTCTTGGAGTTTGTACAAAATATTTCCAACACGCCTATGGTGGGAGGGCTATTGCTGAGGAGTTAGGCTGGAGCGCCGTGCTTACAGATCGGTTGGACTCCACCATTTCTGTCCTGAAGCTGGCGCATTTTCAGTGCTTTCTCTGTCGGTCGGTAGATGTGTTCACGCTGAGATCATCATGAATAGATTGACAGATTTGCTTGTTCTCTCGGAAATTTATTCGTGACCTAATCGCTACGGTGATCGCACAAATCTTGGCCGTGCCCGCTTTCTTTAAGAGATGAACTTTCCTTACTCCGAGCTTCACGCCTCGGCTGCCTTTTTTTCAGTCGGATTTTTGCTGTCTTTGGTGGGTTTTTGAGGGGCATGAACTTCTGCTGTGGGAGAAATTTCTGGACCTTCGAGCTCCTTTCCTGCTCACGTTTTGCTGAGCGAATAGTCTTAATTGACTAAGTCGAATTTATATGACATTACTTGTCACTACACAACATAGCGGTTTCATCCTCAGTGGAATCGCACAATGGAACACATGGAAGGATGGTCGTATATGCTAGAGCGCTCGCTGACTGGTGCCATGCGCACTGCTACTGGGTACATCTATCTACAGCCGAGTCCATGGCTACAACAGGTCAAACCATACCGGGTGGTTCGAACCCAACTGGAATGCGCAAACAGAAGACATCCCCACGATGGTTGTTGACTCTCGTGCTCGTGTTCCAACCATCAGGCACCTTCCATGAACACTCCTCGGATGTGGCCAATGTGGGGCAGACAAGCCAATATGCGATTCTGATGTTGAAACCAGGATTGAGGCTGCGGACACGGTCCATGATCTTGTGAATCAAATCATATCCTTTGCTTGAGCCGTGGTGCATCTTTGATGTAGTCATTTGAAAAACAGAGATGAGTGCAGTGGTTTGAGAAGGGTTAACGGCGACAGTGAACGCGTCAAAAAGAGGGTCGTGTGAGGCTTCAAGTATATAGTATGTTTCGCTCTCAGCTTGAAGGTCGTCAAGGTCTCGTGTCAAGTCAATTGATGCGTCATTCCGGCCTTTGTCCAAAAGTGGCAAAGCAAGTGGCAAGCGAGTACCAAAGGTCGACGCAGGAACGGCTGTGGAGAAGGTTGGGATTTTCTGGCCGTTGGAGTACATGACCTGCACCTTTGCGCCTGAGCTCACGGCCTCTCCATTTGAGCGCGAGCCTTTACAAAGCATGCGGTGTCCGATCGCCTCGAAGACACAACCAGCCAGACTAGAGCTTGTTGGGGAGCTATAGAAAGAGCTGAACATGTGCCGAAGGTGCTGGTCCTCCCACTTCTTCATCACCATCACCACCTTCTTCGCGATTCGAATAGATCCGAAGCTGATTCTCCAACTATCGAGCGGGTGCCGCTCGGAGTGCACGATAGGTGAGACGGAGATAAGGTATTGTGAGGTTTCGGCAGGTAGTACACCATCCTGACTGAAATCCTGGACGAGCTTTTCGAGCTTTTCGTACGAGAGTCTTCTTACCGCAAGCTCGTGTTGCTCACTTGTCACAGAAGGTTGAAAGATAGCACCGTATACCACCCGGGGAGAAAACCCGTAATTTTCGATTCCATTATATACCAGGGTGTGGATCGCAGAGTCCACGTCGAGGAGCATGTTCACATCCTGACCGGTTGCGACGTTATCGTTCCTATCATCAAGATTCCCATTCAGGACTTCGAGCGCAGCCACGACCGCCTTGTCGCTGGTGGGTGGGGTTGACCCCTCATTGAGGGCCTCCTCCAGTTTTCTTCGAAAGGCCTTGTATGGTTTTTGAAGACGTAAGCTGCGGTGAAGACAAAGGGCACTCAGTTACTGGCATCCACGAGAGGAGAAAGAC
>Ga0247741_1002411_pt1 | contig 10389 bp, 11 predicted proteins | sample UWRJL213509R2_FD_180945 | JGI IMG/M metagenome (GOLD analysis project Ga0247741, IMG submission 180945) | Plant litter microbial communities from Arlington Agricultural Research Station in Wisconsin, United States - UWRJ-L213-509R-2 | ecosystem: Environmental > Terrestrial > Plant litter >...
AAGAAGGACCTCGACATCCGCACGATGAAGAAGGTCGACGACGCGCTCGCCGTTGCCCTCGAGGCGGCGCCGTCCGAGCCCGATCCGGAGCCGGCGATTCCGCCGCCCACCGCGCCGAGCCGCGGCAACGTCGGCGAGCACCTGCCGTCGTGAGGCCGGCGGCTACGGCCGTCGTAGTCGCCTTCGGCGCGCTCGTTCTCCTCGCCGGCTGCAAGAAGAAGTCGTCGGGCGATGCCGCCGTCGACGTCGCGAAGTTCGGCGAATTCACCGACCGCCTGTGCGCCTGTAAGGACAAGGCCTGCGGCGAGAGCGTGCAGGAGGAGATGACGCGCTGGTCGGCGGAGATGGCCAAACGCGGCGCCGGCAGCCGTCCCGACGAGGCGATGGTGAGGAAGATGACCGAGGTCGGTCAGCGCTACGGCGCGTGCATCACGCGGGTGATGAGCGCCGAATCGACCGCGCCCGCCACGGAACCGGGCAAGCCGCTGCTCGGCGACGCGCTCGTCAAGCAGGCGTTCGACGAGGCCGGTGCGGCGCACACGGTCACGTCGCTCCAGATCTCGTACATGCGCGAGGACGGCGTGATCGATCCGACCTACGGCACCGCCGAGGTCAGCCTCGGCAAGCGCAAGGCACCCTCGCCCGCCGACGATCCGAAGCGCCCGATCGGTGCGCCCGTCGCGGCCGCGCCGTTGTTCGACGAAGATCCGCTCGCGCGCTGCCCCGCGTACTCGTGGAAGGCCGGCGTGCGCACGAAGTCCGAGGGCAGCTGCATCTCGCTCGGGGAGCTCGCGCGCCCGCACTGCAGCGTCGTCGAGGTGTGGAAGCAGGCGATCGAGGCAGGCGCGCCGGCACAGGGCCTCGCCGTGCTCTCGCTGCAAGCGAACGGTCCCGACGACAAGCAGTACTGGTCGTTCTCGATCGAGGACGCCCCGCGCGACATCCACTTCTCGAAGACCGTTCCCGATGTCTGCGATCCGACGCTCGAGAAGCCGGTCGCGGTCCCGCCCGACCGCGGTCTCTAGCCGCGCGGCGAGAGCCGGTAGATCTTGCCGGTGAGCTCGACGATGTAGAGCTCGCCGTCGGCGTCGACGCCGAACGAGCTGACCTGCGCGAGGATGCCGTCGCGATCGATCGCGGCCTTCCAGTCCCAGTGCTCGCGCGTGGCGCCGCCGGTCCACACGAGGCTGCGCAGGAGGCCGGTGCAGTAGTCGGCGTAGAAGTACCGGCCGTCGAGCATCGGTAGGGCCTTGCCGCGGTACACGAAGCCGCCGGTGATCGAGCAGCCCTCCTCGTGCGAGTAGTCGGCGATGGGGAGCGTGAAGCCGGCCTTCTTGCAGTCGTCGTCCTTGAAGCAGTGATTGCCCTCGACGACGTTCCACCCGAAGTTCTTCTTGTCGTCGCCCGCGGCGACCGCGAACACGTTCTCCCACAGGTTCTGGCCCACGTCGCCGATGTAGAGGTCGCCGGTCTTCGCATCGAACGAGAACCGCCACGGGTTGCGCGAGCCGAGGTGCACCTGCTCCGCGGCGGGGTTCGGCGCGTCGGCATCGAAGCGGAGGATCTTGCCGAGCTGCGCCTTCGGGTTCTGGCCGTTCTCGTGCGGATCACCGGCGCTGCCGCCATCGCCCATGCCGGTGTAGAGCTTGCCGTCGGGGCCGAACACGAGGTGGCCGCCGTTGTGATTCGAGAACGGCTGAGCGATCGCGACGAGCTCGCGCCGCGATGCGGGATCGACGACGTCGGGATCCTTGCTCACCGTGTACTCGACGATGTGCGTGTCGCCTTTCTTGTCGTCGGTGTAGTTCACGTACAGCTTGCCGTTGGTGGCGAACTTCGGATGAAACGCGAGGCCGAGCAGGCCTTGCTCGTTGCCATCGGAGATCCCACCGACGGTCAGAAACGACTTCGCGAGCGTCTTGCCGTTCTCGATGATCCGGATACGCCCCGCGTGCTGCTCGAGGATGAACCACCGCTTGCGCGCATCGCCGGGCGCCACCACGAGCGCGACGGGACGCGAGAGGCCCTTCGCCACCTCGACGAGCTCGACCTTGTCGGCGATCTCCTTCGGCACGGGGATCAGCTCCGCGCTACCCGCGGGCGCCACAGCGGGCTTCGCCGGTTGCGTCCCCGGCGGCACTGGTTCGACCGGTCCGGAGCGGTCCGGGCTCGGCCCGTCCTTCTTGCACGCGGCGAGACCGATGACGGAGACGAAGAGCACGGCGAGGCGGGTCATCGTGGCTAGGTCGTGCCACACGGCCGGGTGTTAGCCAATCGGGTTGCCGGTCATCGCGGCATCAGCCGGCTACTCCCCTAGCCGCTTCGGACACGCCTCGGGTGCGCTCCCCGATAACCTACCGATGATCCGTAGGCAGATCCGTTGCGGCCGGCCCGGCGCGATGGCACATGGCGTGCTCTTCCATCGGCCCAGGAACTCCAGCCATGCAGATGACCTCCTTTATCGCCGCCGGGTACGGGAACGCGAAGAACCGCAAGGATCTGAGCCACTACTTCGAGTACTCGAGCCAGGGCGTCGAGGTCGTCGAGGACGGCCTGAAGGAGATCACCTTCGGCGAGTACCTCGTGGACCAGGGCATCGTGGATCGGTTCCAGCTGTTTCGCGCGCTCCAGCTCCAGGACCGCAGCCCGGGCGTGCGCCTCGGCGAGGCCGTCGCCGCCCTCGGCTACGCGCCCATCGGCGCCGTCGAGCGCCTGTACCAGCGCTTCATGAAGCTCGACGCGATCGAGGTCTAGCTCAGTCCATCAGGCGAATGACGGCGTCGGTATAGCCGGCCGTGTTCGTCTTGCCGCCGAGGTCGCCGGTGCGCGTCTCGGGATTCGCGAGCGCCGCGATCACGCCCTTGCGGAGCCGCGCGGCCGCATCACGCTGCTCGAGATGATCGAGCATCATCGCCGCCGAGAGCATCAACCCCGTGGGGTTCGCGATGCCCTTGCCCGCGATATCCGGCGCCGTGCCGTGCACCGCCTCGAACATCGCGCATCCCGAGTCGCCGATGTTCGCCGCCGGCGCCACGCCGAGGCCGCCGATGAGGCCCGCGGTGAGATCCGAGAGGATGTCGCCGAACAGGTTCATCGTGACGATCATGTCGAACCGCTCGGGCTGGAGCACGAGCTTCATCGCCGTGGCATCGACGATCATGTCGTCGAACTGGATGTCGGCGTACTCCTTCGCGACCTCCTTGCCGGTATCGAGGAACAGGCCGTTCGACATCTTCAGGATGTTCGCCTTGTGCACCAGCGTGATCCGCTTTCGGCCGTGGCGACGCGCGTACTCGAACGCGTAGCGGATGCAGCGCTCGCTGCCGAACTTCGTGATGATCGCGATCGACTCGGCCGCCGTGCGCCGCGGATCCACGTAGTGCTCCACGCCGGCGTACAGATCCTCGGTGTTCTCGCGCACGATGACCACGTCGACGTTCTCGTAGCGGCTCGGGACGCCCTTGATCGTCTTCGCCGGGCGAACGTTCGCGTACATGTCGAACTGCTGCCGCAACGTCACGTTGACGGAGCGATAGCCGCCGCCGCTCGGCGTGGCGAGCGGGCCCTTGAGCGCCACCTGCGTCTTCTTGAGCGAATCGATCGTCGCCTGCGGCAACGGATCCTTGTGCCGCTCCACGCCCGCCAGGCCCGCATCCACGCGCTCCCAGTCGACCTGCGCCCCGGCGGCGTCGAGCGCCTTCACGGTCGCGGCCGCGATCTCCGGGCCAATGCCATCGCCTTCGATCAGGCTGACGAGGGTTCGCTTCGTGGTCACGGTATCTTCCTTTCCTGCGGTCTGGGGTCGAGCTCGAGCTGCTCGCCTACCACGCGCACGGCGTAGGAGACGAGGCACGTGTCGGATGCTTCGGCGTGGCATCCGGTCGCGGTCGAGAATCGCCACCCGTGGTTCGGGCAGATGATGTGCCCGCGTGAGACGATGCCCTCCGCCAGGTCCCCGCCGCGGTGGACGCACCGGCGCTGCAGCGCGAAATAGCGGTCGCCATCGCGCCCGACGACGATCTCCAGTCCGTCTACATCGACCGCGATGACATCACCAGGACGTACCTCGGACGCCTTGGCGACGGCGCGCCACACTTCGCTCACCGCGAGACTCTCGCATGGCAAGCCCCACGAAGGTGTTGCGGAGGCAAAACGCCGCGACGGCGTCGCCCGCTCACCGATCGCTCACGCCTGTCCGAACAGCTCTGAGTGGGTCCGGTGATACGTTGTGACCATGGCGTTCGATCCATACGGAGCGGTCCTCGGCCGGGTCTTGTACCCGACCTGGGAGCGCCTCCGCGGACGGCCCACGTTCCCGCTCCTGCGGCAGCTCCAGAGAAGCGAGCGCAGCTCCCTCGACGAGCTCACGGCGCAGCGCACCGGCTATCTGCGCCGCGTGCTGCGCCACGCTTATCTCCACACCACGCACTATCGCCAGGCGTTCGACGCGGCCGGCATCGATCCGCACGACATCCAGACGCTCGACGATCTGCGCTCCATTCCCCTTCTCGATCGCGACACGGCGCAGACCTCGGTCGAGACGCGCACCGCCGCGTGGCCGGCCGTCGCCGTCACGAAGACCACGAGCGGCTCCACCGGCCAACCACTCGAGGTGCGGTTCGGCGCGGAGAGCCGGCACTGGCGCGACGCCACGCGCTGGCGCGGCTTTGGCTGGGGTGGCTATCACATGGGCGACAAGGCGATGCACCTGTGGGGTGTCGCCGCCGTGCCGCCGTCGCCGCTGCAGCGCGCGAAGATCGCGATCGATCGCAAGCTGCGGCGCGACGTGTACGTGAGCTGCATGGTCCGCTCGCCCGAACAGCTGCGCGGCATGGTCGAGCTCATCCGCAGCGAGCGGCCGCAGGTCCTCGCCGGCTACGCGCAGGCGCTCGCGGATCTCGCGCGCTTCGTCAATCGCGAAGGCCTGCGCGACTGGGACACCATCCCCGTGATCTACGGCGCCGAGCGTCTCTGGGATCACGATCGCGCGGATCTCGCGCAGGCGTTCGGCCCGGCGGTGTTCGAGACCTACGGTTGTCGCGAGTTCATGCTCATGGGTGGCGAGTGCGAGGCGCACGACGGCCTGCACGAATCCGCCGAGAACCTCATCGTCGAGATCGTCGTCCGCGAGAACGGTGGCACGCGCCCCGCCCGCCCCGGCGAGAAGGGCGAGGTCGCCGTCACCGACCTGCACAACCTCGCGTGTCCGTTCATCCGCTACCTCACCGGCGATCTGGCCACGGCGCGCGCGCAGACGCCCTGCGCGTGTGGGCGAACCCTCCCGCGGTTCGGCGCCGTCGAGGGGCGCGTCACCGATACGATGCGCGATCGAGACGGCAATCCCGTCGAGGGCATCCTGTTCAACATCCTGTTCCTCAACATGGCGAAGCACACGCGCCAGTTCCAGGCCGTGCAGCGCGCGGATGGCTCGCTGCTCCTGAAGGTCGTGCCCACCTCGGAGGGTCGCCTGCCGCCCGAGGTGGAAGCGTTGATCCGCGAGTTCGTCGGCACGCACCTGCGCGGCATCCCGCTCGTGATCGAGCTGGTGAAAGAGATTCCGCTGACGTCCGCGGGCAAGCTGCGGCGCGTGGTCGTCGAAGGCGGCGGCTGGACGCCGTCGCAGGATCTCGGTCTGCTCGTCGAAAATTAGGCGTCGGCGCTCGGTGCGCCGTCGAGCCCGAGGCCGTACGTCTTCATCTTCGTGTAGATGCTCGCGCGGCTGATGCCGAGGCGCTTCGCCGCCAGCGCCGGGTTGCGATCGCGGCGCAGCGCGGACGCGATCGCGGCCTTCTCCACGGAGCGGATGGTGCGCTCGGTCAGATCTTTCAGGCCTTCGCCATCGCCGAGCCGCGAGAGATCGATCGCCGGAATCTCGACGCGCTCGTCGGTATCGTCGGGCTTCGCACCGGCGGGTCGATCGAGGCCGAGCATGTCGAGATCGTGCGTGCGGATCATCTCGCCGTCGCAGAGGATCGCGGCGCGCGACAGCACGTTCTCCAGCTCGCGGATGTTGCCGGGCCAGCGATAGCTCGCGAGCCGCTGCAGCGCCTTCGCGGTGATCTGCGTCGGGTACGGCACCTCGCCGCCGGCGAACGACTTCGCGGCGCCGCGCCGCTTCGCGAGGATGTGCGCGGCGAGCAGCGGGATATCCTCCTTGCGTTCGCGCAGCGGGGGAACCTGAACCGGGAACACGGCGAGCCGCCAGTAGAGGTCCTCGCGGAACTGCCCGCGCGACACGAGCGCCTTGAGATCCTTGTTCGTCGCGGCGACCACGCGCACGTCGATCGCCACGGGGCGATCACCGCCCACCGGCTTGATCTCGCGCTCCTGCAGCACGCGCAGCAGCTTGTTCTGCACGCTGGCATCGATGTCGCCGATCTCGTCGAGGAAGATCGTGCCGCCGTTCGCCTCGCGGAACAGGCCGCGGCGCGCACGGCTGGCGCCGGTGAACGCGCCCTTCTCGTGGCCGAACAGCTCGGCCTCGAGCAGCGACGGCGCGAGCGCCGAGCAATCGAACGCGACGAACGGCCCCTCGGCGCGCGGCCCCACGCGGTGGATCGTGCGCGCGAGCAGCTCCTTGCCCGTGCCCGACTCGCCGACGATCAGCACCGTGGCATCGGAGGCGGCCACGCGGTTGATCATCTGCAGCAGCTGGCGCATGAGCTGCGAGTCCCCGATCACCTCGCCCAGGCCGCGGGCCTTCTCCACCTCGCCACGCAGCCGGCGGACCTCGCGTGCGAGGGCGCCGTGCGAGATGGCGCGCTCCACGACCGAGCGGACCTCGGCCGCCTCGGCGGACTTCTTCAGCACGTCGAGCGCACCGGCGCGCATCGCCCGCACCGCGAAGCCGACCGTGGGCGCCTCGCTCCAGATCACGACGACGGTATCGGGCGCCACCGTGCGGAGCCGGTGCAGCAGCGCGAGCGCGCCGTCATCGTCTTCGCCCAGGGCAGGATCGAACAGCACCAGGTCGAACGCGGAGCCCGTGACGCGCTCCAGGGCGGCGACCGGGGTGGCGACCGCCTCGACGTCCATGCCCGCCAGCGCGCCCGACGCATAGGCGATCGTGGCGCCGTCCGAGTCGACGAGCAGGACATGGCGAACCGTCACCTCGGAAGCATACTCCGCGCTGTCCAACCGTCTAGACGGTGTCCACATGCTTGGACACCTGAGATGCCCGGACGGCACTCAAGTATTCAGAACTGCTTGTTCAGAGACTTGGACGAAGCTGGCTCGCTTGGTGGATATCCAAGTTTCACCAAGGAGGGCTTCGATGCAGGCACCAGCCACGATGGACGCGGATCCGGTTCGTACACGGGCCTATGTGAAGGCGATCGCACTCAAGTACGTGCGCGACGACCAGGATGCGGAGGACGTGACCCAGGACGCGATGCTCCTGGCGCACCGCTACCGCGCATCGTTCCGCGGCGAGTCTCGGTTTTCGACCTGGCTCTACCGCGTCACCGCGACGGCGGCGTTGATGTTCCTGCGCAAGCAGCGCCGGCTCGCGCGCGAGATCCCGGCGAGCGGCTCGGTGAAGGATGAAGACGGCACGCCGTGGCTCGAGCAGCACGCGGCACCGACGGACCTCCGCGCCGAGGTGATCGCGAAGGTGGATCTCGGGCTCGTCTCCGAGGCGGTCGCGCGGCTCGGCGCGAAGTACCCGGCGGTGTTCTGGAAGCGCTACGCCGAAGGGCGGACCGAGACCGAGATCGCGAAGGATCTCGGCCTCTCCGTCGCGGCCGTCAAGACGCGTGCCTTCCGCGCCCGCCAGGCGGCCGTCGCGGCCGTGCTCTGACTCGCTGGCTCAGCGCGCCGCGGCGACGCGCGGCTCGGGACGATCGAACGCGAGCGTGGGGTAGCTGGTGTGGACCGAGGTGAACGCGCGTCCGGCATGCGTGTGCCGCAGCTCGAGCGCTCGATGCTTGGCTGCGCATCCATCGGCGCAGAGCTCGATGACCTCGACATGCTCGTCCTCGAGCAGCTCCACCACCAGCCACTGACCGGGATAGGCGACGCGCATGTCCATCCACTGCATGAGCCTTCGAACGTACTCTCCTGCCGAAATCCGACAAGTTTTGACCGTGTCGATTTCACCGGGACGATCTGTGGGCCCCCGCCCACACACCTAGCTAAGACCGCGCAGATCCTCGATTTCGCCTCTGGCCCGGGGGGTGAACTATCTGGGGTTCATGCTGCACACCCTCCTGCCCCTTGTCTCCGTCGCCCTGGGCCTGGCCGCGCCTGCGCCGGCGTTGGACCTGGGCGAGGAGCCCGTCGTGGTCTCCGCGCCGCGCACCGCGCAGGTCCGCCTGGCGGTGGTGCTCGCGGAGGCGGATGCGATCCACACCATCGCGGCGAAGCGCGGGCAGGTCGTGTTCGCGATCGATCGCGGCGGCGAGGCGTTCGAGGTGATCGCGAAGACCAAGCGCGGCGAGGTCATCGCGCTCACCATCACCGATGTCGGATCCGCGTTCGGCGAGGGCGGGCTGTCGTGGCTCTCCCCGGAGCTCGCGGAGGCGACCGCGGTCACCCACCTCACGGCCGACGAGGACGGCGCGGTGACGATCACCACCAGCGATGGCCGCGCGTACATGGCCATCCCCGGCCGCGGCTCGGGCGGCAACGCGGCCGTCGAGTCGCAGTGGGCGGCGGCGTGGAACAACTGAAGCGGCAACTCGAGACGTCACGCAGCGCGGCAATCGGCTGAGCGTCTGGCCGTCGACTGTTCCCCCACCACGCGTGGATGTCGTGCAGAGAGCGGACGGCGCGATCGGTGCGCCGGGTGGCGCATTCGGTCGGGGCACGCGCGTTGCTCCAGGTGCGCACATGCGAATCGTTGCCGCGCTCGCCCTGGTGGTGTCGACAGCTGCTTGCATGGTCGGTGGTGATCCGGACGAGGACGCCGTCGCCGGCGATGGCCTCGGCGATTCGGATCGCAGCGGCACGGAGACGAACGGGACGGGCATCGGCACGCTCGCGGCGCGCGTGTGTGCGCAGGGCGCGACCACGCCCGGCATCGACGTCTCGTACTACCAGGGCGTGATCGACTGGGGCCGTGTAAAGGCCGCGGGGAATCAGTTCGCCTTCATCCGGCTCTCCGATGGCGCGCGCTTCCGCGATCCGAAGTTCAGCGTGAACTGGGACGGCGCGAAAGCCGCAGGCGTGATCCGCGGCGCCTACCAGTTCTTCCGGCCGGGCCAGAGCGCGGAGACGCAGGCCAACATGATGGTGGCAGCGATCGGGCGCTATCAGCCGGGCGACCTGCCGCCGGTGCTCGACATCGAGGCGACCGGTGGGCTCGCCGCGTCCACGATCGCAGCGCGGATCAAGACGTGGCACGACATCGTGAAGACCGGGACCGGCGCCACGCCGATCATCTACACGGGCAAGTACTTCTGGCGCGACGAGGTCGGCGGCGCGCGAACGTTCTCGGACAACGCCCTCTGGATCGCGCAGTACACGCCGAAGTGTCCCGACCTGCCGATGCCGTGGACGCGGTGGACGTTCTGGCAGAACACCGACAAGGGCACCGTCGACGGCATCCGCGGCAAGGTCGACCTCGACAAGTTCAACGGCACGCTCGCGGAGCTCCAGGCGTACGCGCAGGGTGGGCCGACGGCGATCCCGCCGCGCGCGGCCGCGCTGCCGTTCCACTGGCTGCCGAACGCGGACGGCTCGTTCACGTTCTTCGCGCAGCCGCCGGCGGGCACCGCGCGCGTCGAGATCCGCGTCGAGGACTACCTGGTCGGGGCGGCCGATACGACCGGCGGCACCGCGCAGCTCGACTACACGTTCAACGTCTCCCGCACGGGTCGGCCCGTCGAGATCCGCGGGCTCGACGCGGCGGGTGCGGTGGTCGCCGTGGGCAACGGCCTCATCGACTCCACGGATGCCCCGGAGGTGTTCGTGAACCAGACCGGCGAGCTCGAGTACGAGATCGGGCTCGAGGTGCCCGGCACCGCGGCCACCGTCGAGGTGAAGTCCGACAGCTTCCCGCTGACCGACAGCGTCTCCGGCAACTTCAAGTCGACGCGCGGCATGATCAAGTACGCATTCACGACCACCGGCGAGCGCACGCTCCAGATCACGAGCCGCGACTCCGCCGGCGCCATCATCAAGCAGTCGACCAGAACCCTTCACGTTCACTGACCGCGCGCTACAGTGGCGCGTGGCCAAGGCTCCGCACGATCCGACGACGGACCCCGATGTTCCGAAGGGCATGTCGATCGATCTGCTCAAGGATCTTCATCTCCTCACGCGCGATGGCCAGCTCAACGCCGATGCCCGTCGCAAGCTGAAGCAGATCCGGCACCTCGTTGGCCTCCTGCGCCCTGCCCTCGACGATTCGTTCGCGCGCACGCCGGAGCCGGTCGTCGTCGATTGCGG
>Ga0247741_1002412_pt1 | contig 10384 bp, 9 predicted proteins | sample UWRJL213509R2_FD_180945 | JGI IMG/M metagenome (GOLD analysis project Ga0247741, IMG submission 180945) | Plant litter microbial communities from Arlington Agricultural Research Station in Wisconsin, United States - UWRJ-L213-509R-2 | ecosystem: Environmental > Terrestrial > Plant litter >...
GGTCGAGTAGATGTTGCACGAGGCCCAGCGCACCTTGGCGCCCAGCGCTTCCAGCGTCTGGATCAGCACGGCGGTCTGGATGGTCATGTGCAGCGAACCGGTGATGCGCGCGCCCTTGAGTGGCTGCGATGCGGCGAATTCCTCGCGGATCATCATCAGGCCGGGCATTTCGGTTTCGGCGATCTTGATTTCTTTGTCACCCCATGCTGCAAGGGAGAGGTCGGCGACCAGATAGTCTTGTGCGGATTTGAGTACGGCGTTCATCACGCCCTCCTTTCATTGTTGAAAAAAGTAACGTGAGCGCGGTTTGAGACTCCGAGCCTGGCGAATTCATGATTCGTCGCAACGCTCCTCGGAAGGCGCATTTTAGCACTAGCTCGCCGGAAAATCAGTAATTAAAGCGCATTGAGTGGCCTCAAAGCCGCGCGCTTCCCGACGCAGCCGGATCCATACGTGACGTATAGTGAAATTTTATTCGCCGGCCACATCATGGATCAGCGCGACGCCATCTGGAAGGAAACCCACGAGCTGCGCTATAACGTCAGCTACACGGAGGAGATCGAGAGAGCACCGAAATGAGCAAGCAGAGTGAATATTGGCGTAAATTATTGCCACTAAAACCCGCCCCGCCACCGCCGCCGAGGCCAAAATAAAAAATCCCTTCCCACCTGAATACGCTCAGGCGGGAAGGGATTTTTTTAGATAAGGCTTACTTCAGGCCGGCAGCGTCGCGCAGGATCGCGGCCTTGTCGGTGCGTTCCCAGGTGAATTCCGGCTCTTCGCGGCCGAAGTGGCCGTAGGCGGCGGTCTTGGCGTAGATCGGACGCAGCAGGTCCAGCATCTGCACGATGCCTTTCGGACGCAGGTCGAAATGCTCCATCACCAGCTGGGCGATCTTGTCGTCCGGGATCACGCCGGTGCCTTCGGTGTAGACGGTGATGTTGATCGGGCGCGCCACGCCGATGGCGTAGCTGACCTGCACCTGGCACTGGCGCGCCAGACCGGCCGCGACCACGTTCTTGGCCACGTAGCGGGCCGCGTACGCCGCCGAACGGTCCACTTTCGTTGGATCCTTGCCCGAGAACGCGCCGCCGCCGTGCGGGCTGGCGCCGCCGTAGGTGTCGACGATGATCTTGCGGCCGGTCAGGCCGCAGTCGCCCTGCGGTCCGCCGATGACGAAGCGGCCGGTCGGGTTGACCAGGTACTTGGTGTCGACCAGCCACTCGCGCGGCAGCACCTGCTTGATGATCTCTTCGATCACCGCTTCTTCAATCTGCTTGTGCTGCATTTCCGGCGCATGCTGGGTCGACAGCACGACGGTGTCGACCGCGACCGGACGGCCGTTGACGTAACGCAGCGTGACTTGCGACTTGGCATCCGGACGCAGCCAGGCCAGGCGGCCATCCTTGCGCAGCTGCGACTGGCGCTCGACCAGGCGGTGCGCGTAGTGGATCGCGGCCGGCATCAGCTCGGCGGTCTCGTCGCAGGCGTAGCCGAACATCAGGCCCTGGTCGCCGGCGCCCTGGTCGAGGTCGATACCGGCGCCTTCATCCACGCCCTGGGCGATGTCCGGCGACTGCTTGTCGTAGCAGACCATGACCGCGCAACCGCGGTAGTCGATGCCGAAGTCGGTGTTGTCGTAGCCGATGCGCTTGATGGTCTCGCGCGCGACCTGGATGTAATCGACGTTGGCGTGGGTGGTGATCTCGCCGGCCAGCACCACCAGACCGGTGTTGCACAGCGTCTCGGCGGCGACGCGCGCCTTCGGATCCTGGGTCAGGATGGCGTCGAGGATGGCGTCGGAAATCTGGTCGGCGACTTTGTCGGGATGGCCTTCCGAGACGGATTCGGAAGTGAAGAGGTAGTCATTAGACATCGCAAGCTCCTGATACTGGTTAAGAATATTCTGTCGCCAACCAATACGGCTTGCGACGCTTTAGCGATATTTATATTCCGCTTCGCAAGTTGTCTGTTAACTCAGCGGGTCCTGCCATACGTGGTATTTTACGCTTCTTTAAAAAAATTTGGTGGCTGCAACATCGCCAAATGTTACTTTTCATAGACAATCCAGATCCATGCTCGTTCCCATCTTCCGTTTTCTATCCATTTTCCCCTTGTCGTTCCTGCACGCGCTGGGCGCCGCGCTGGGCTGGCTGGTGTACCTGAGTTCGCCATCCTACCGCCGCCGCATGCGCGCCAACATGGCCCAGGCCGGCTACGCCCGGCATCTGTCGGCCGCGGTGGCCGAGGCCGGCAAAAGCATCGTCGAGCTGCCCTTCATCTGGTGCGCCGACCCCAAGCGCGTGTCGCGCCACGCCACCGATGAGAACTGGGCCATCGTCCAGGCCGAACTCGACGCCGGGCGCGGCATCGTGTTCCTGACGCCGCACCTGGGCTGCTTTGAAATCGTGGCGCAGGAAATCGCGCTGCGCACCGAGCTGATGGTGATGTACCGGCCGCCGAAAAAGGAAGCGCTCAAACCGCTGATCGAAGGCGCCCGCGCGCGCGACAACCTGCTGCTGGCGCCGGCCACCATGTCCGGCGTGCGCATGCTGGCCAAGTTCCTCAAGAAGGGCAAGCCGATCGGCCTGCTGCCGGACCAGGTGCCGCAGGAAGGCGAAGGCGTGTGGGCCAAGTTCTTCGGCCGCGACGCCTACACCATGACCCTGCCGGCCAAGCTGGCGCAGCTGGGCGACGCCACCATCATCGTCACCTACGCCGAGCGCCTGCCGGGCGGACGCGGCTACGTGATCCGCTTCGTGCCGTTCGACGGCACGCTGGACGGCGACGCCGCGCAGCAGGCGCAGGCGATCAACAGCGCGATGGAACGCCTGATCGCGCGCAATCCGTCGCAGTACTACTGGAGCTACAACCGCTACAAGGTGCCGGCCGGCATTGCCGCACCGGGCGCGGAGGTGCAAGCATGAAGCTGCTGCTGGGAATTATGTGGCTGCTGCACTGGCTGCCCTTGCCGGTGCTGGGCCGCTTCGGCGACGCCGTCGGCACCTTGCTGTTCATGGTGATGCGGCCGCGCCGCCACATCGCGCTGACCAATCTGCGGCTATGCCTGCCGGAGCTGAGCGAGGCTGAACGCGTGTCGATCGCGCACCGCCACTTCCAGGCGTATTCGCGCAGCGTGTGGGAGCGCGGCATTTTGTGGTGGGCCTCGGAGGCGCGGCTGAACCGTCTGATCACGGTCGAGCCCGGACCGGTGCCGGTGGAAGAGATGGCATCCAAGCCAACCATCCTGCTGTGTCCGCACTTCGTCTGCCTGGACGTGGCCGGCGCGTCGATCGCGATGGTGGCCAGCGCTTCGTCGATGTACGTGACGCAAAAGAACGCCGTGTTCGACCAGGTGCTGCGCGCCGGCCGCGCCCGCTTCAAGCCGGTCAAGCTGTTCACGCGCCAGGACGGCATCAAGCCCATCCTGCGCGCCTTGCGCGACAAGCTGCCCTACTTCATGCTGCCGGACATGGACTTCGGCGACAAGGACGCGGAATTCGTGCCCTTCTTCGGCGTCGCGGCGGCCACGCTGACGGCCACCGCGCGCATCGCCGCCACCACCGGCGCGCAGGTGATGCCGGTGATCGCCACCTTCCTGCCGAATTACCAGGGATGGCGTGTCAAATTCTATCCGGTGTGGGACAATTACCCCGGTCCCGACATGGTCGCCGCCACGCTGCGCATGAACCAGTTCATCGAGGAGCGGGTGCGCGAGGCGCCGGCCGAATATTTCTGGACCCACAAACGCTTCAAGACGCGGCCGAACGGCGAGGCTTCGCTGTACGATAAAAAATAAAGACCCATGAAACTCAAATTCACCAAAATGCACGGCGCCGGCAACGATTTCGTCGTCATCGACGGCATCAACCAGCACATCGATTTCACGCCGGCGCAATGGAAGCTGCTGGGCGACCGCCGCTTCGGCGTCGGCGCCGACCAGATCCTGCTGGTCGAGAAGCCGACCCAGCCGGGCTGCGATTTCCGCTACCGCATCTTCAACGCCGACGGCGGCGAGGTCGAACAGTGCGGCAACGGCTCGCGCGCCTTCGTCAAGTTCGTCTCGGAAAAGGGACTGACCGACCAGCGCAGCATCACCGTGGAAACCAGGGCCGGCGTGATCGCGCCGCGTCTGGAGCTGGACGGCAGCATCACCGTCGACATGGGCGCGCCGGTGCTGGAGCCGGCGCGCGTGCCGTTCGATGCCGAAGGCTTGCAGGGCGTGGCGCAAGGGCTCGATACGCTGTGGCCGCTGGTGCTGGAACTGGGCGGCGCCAAGGAGAGCGTGCTGATTTCCGCCGTGTCGATGGGCAATCCGCACGCGGTGCAGATCGTCGACGACGTCGAGACGGCGCCGGTGGAACTGACCGGGCCGCTGATCGAGCATCATGCGCGCTTCCCGAACCGCGTCAACGCCGGCTTCATGCAGGTTATTAGCCGCAATCACGTCAAGCTGCGCGTGTTCGAGCGCGGCGTCGGCGAAACGCTGGCCTGCGGCACCGGCGCCTGCGCCGCCGCCGTGGCCGGCATCCGCCGCGGCCTGCTCGACAGCCCGGTGCGCGTCGACGCGCGCGGCGGCCAGCTCAACATCAGCTGGGCCGGCGCAGGCCAGCCGGTATGGCTGACCGGACCGGCCGTCACCGTGTTCGAGGGCGAGATCGAGCTGTAAGGCTCAGCGCAACAGCTTTTCGATCTGTTCGGACGGGATCGCGCCCGGCACGCGGCGGCCGTCGGCAAAGATCAGCGTCGGCGTGCCGTTGATGCCCAGCCTCGCGCCCAGCTTCAGGTTGCGCTCGATGGGCGTGGCGCAATGGGCCGGCGCCAGCGGACCGCCTTGCATCGCCACCGCCCAGGCGCGTTCGCGGTCGGGCGCACACCAGACGCTGACGGCGCGCCCCTGCGCATCCGGGTGGATCGATACCAGCGGCATCAGATAGGTATAGATGGTCACGTTGTCCAGCTTGGCCAGTTCCTTTTCCAGCCTGCGGCAATAGGGGCAATCGGGATCGGAGAAAATCGCCAGCTTGCGTTCGCCCCGGCCCTTGACGCTGACGATGGCGTCCGCCTTCGGCAGGTCGCCGAAAGCCACCTTGTTGACCTCCTGCAGGCGGGCTTCGCTGAGGTTGATGCGCCGCTCGATATCGATCAGGCTGCCTTCCATGACGAAGCGCGCCGTCGGATCGACATAAAACAGATGGTCGCCGCTGACCACTTCATACCAGCCCGCCGCCTCGACGCGGCTGATGCTGTCGATCTTGATGTTCGGCGACAGTTTTTGCAGACGGGCGGCGATCCGTTCGGTATCGGCATTGCTGGTCGTGGCCGCGTGCGCGGCCCACAGCGCGGCGGCCGCCGCCGCGGCGCCGCCGAGCAGCAAGCGCCATATCAGACGTTTCAGATTCATGATGGCGTCACTCCCCTTGCGCGGCATCGCGCACCAGCGCCACGATGCCTTCCAGCGGCTTGGACAGTTCAGGGGCGATGTGGTGGCGCGCCGCCACATACGACGGCGCATTGTAGCTGACCCATACCGCGCCGGCCTGGTCGCGCCAGGCCAGCGCCTTCAGCGGCAGGTCGATCGCGGCGGTCGGGTTGGCCTGCAGCACCGGCGTGCCGCCCTTCGGATTGCCGAACATCACCAGTTGGGCGTCGTCCAGCGCCATGCCGGCCCGCTGCGCGTCGCCGGCGAAGTCGACCCGCGCGAAGACCAGCATGTGCCGCGCCTGCGCCAGATCGGCGATGCGCTGGGCCGTCTGGGCCACGGTGTAGTGGCTGGCGATGGTGACCAGGCCGTCGGTTTGCGCTTGTGCCATGGCAGCGGCTCCGGAAAAAATCAGCAGGGAGAGATATCGTTTCATGTGGTGTACGATATCGTCTTTGATTGGAGGTTTGGATACCGGATAGCTTAAATTTGCGACCAAAGCTCCAAAATCCTGATGATGAACGACACTTCCATCCTGCTCGGCCAGGCCGGCATACGGGCCAACACCTTTCACAGCGGCAGTTTTTGCAGCCTTGCCACGTTTGATGAAGATACGCCCCACGGCCATCTGCATTTATTGCGCAGCGGACGCCTGACCCTGGCGCTGCGCGACGGCGCCAGCATTGCGGTGACGGAGCCGACGCTGATTTTTTTCCCCGGTCCTTATTCCCATCGGATCCTCGCCACCCAGCAAGATGAGGCCGAACTGGTGTGCGCCACGCTGCACTGCACGGGCGGCCTCGGCAATCCGCTGACGAGCGCGCTGCCGCCATATCTGGTGCTGCCGCTGTCGCAAATGCCGCTGCTGCACGACACGCTGGAATGGCTGTTCAGCGAAGCGCTTGGCGATGCCTACGGCAGCGAAGCGGCCACCGACCGGCTGTTCGAATTGCTGCTGATTCAGTTGTTGCGGCACCGCCTGAGCCAGGGCGCGCTGCTGCCGGGCGCCTTGGCCGGCATGGCCGACGCGCGCATCGCGCGGGCGCTCAAGCTGATGCACGCGCACCCCGAGCGGCCGCTGCAGGTGGAGGCGCTGGCCCGTCTGGCGGGCATGTCGCATGCCAGTTTTTGCGCCACCTTCAAGCGCCTGGTGGGCCAGTCGCCCGCTCATTACTTGGCGGGCTGGCGCGTCAACCTCGCGCAAAAGCTGTTGCGTGAAGGGATGGCGATCTCCGCCATTACAGCGCTGGTCGGCTACGAAAGCCCCTCGGCGCTGGCGCGCGCGTTCCGCCGCCGGACGTCGCTCAGTCCGCGCGAATGGCTGGCGCAGCGCTAGCGGGCGCCGGCCTGTTCAAGCTGATGGGTCAGCGCCGCTGCGGATAACGACCCCATGTGCTGCGCCACCAGCTTGCCGGACGCGTCGAAGAACAAGCTGGTCGGATAGCCGGCCACGGCGAAGTCGCGCGCGACCGCATGCGATGGGTCCAGCAAGACGTTCTTGAGGTCCAGCTTGCCTGCGGCGAGGAATTGCTTCACCTCGCCGACGGATTCGCCCTGGTTGACGAACACCAGATTCACATCCGGCCGCGCTTGCTGGACCAGCGCCATCGCGGGCATTTCCTTCCGGCAGGGCGGGCACCAGGTCGCCCAGAAATTGACGACGGTGGGCTTGCCGTTGAAACCGGCGAGGGCGACCTGCCGGCCGCCGATGTCCTGCAGCGTCTGCACCGGCAGCGAACCCTGCAGCGGGGTGGCGGCCAGCAACGCCACCGAACCGATGATCCACGCCGCGCTGGCGCCGCCTATGCTCAGCAACAGCGGTCGCCGCATGGCGCGGCCGCGGTGCATCAGCCACAACGCATAGCCCCAGGCGGCGATGACGCCCGACTGGGCATCCCAGCCGCCGTCGCGGAGGTCGAGCATGGAGAGGGGATGGTCCAGATACGCGCTCCGGTAGCGAAGGATGAAGACCAGGCGCGCGGCCACCACCGCCACCATCAAGATACGCGTGACGGCCTGCTCCACCTGCTGCGGACGGCGCCGGTCAAGATAGCGGGCGATCGATAATCCGAGCAGGGTGACGATGGCGAACAACAATACCGTGTACGGCAGGACGAAGGGACCAATTTTCATTGCCGCGACGATACGCAGTAGCGCTTAGGGTAGGCTTAAAAGCGTTTCAGGCGGCCAGCAGGTCGTCGCCGGCGTCGACCGGCAGCCAGGTCTTGAGCCGGTACAGGCGCTGGCGGTAGTTGCCTTCCAGCCCGTCCGGGCCGCTGTCGATTTCCTCGAACAACCGCACGATGCGGTCCAGCGCCTGGCGTTCGCGCGCGGTGCGCAGCAACACCAGGCGCCGCTTGCTGCGGCCATAGCTGGCGCGGATGTCGACCACCAGGCAATGCCCCTGGTCGGCCGCCTTGACGTCCAGCAGCAAGGCTTCCGCCCGGCTCAGCCCGAACAGCGTGGCCAGCTCCAGCCGGGCCGCCAGCAGCGGCTGGCTTTCCAGCAGTTCCCGCGTCAGGCAGGCCACGATGCTGGCCATCCAGCCCGATTCCTTGGGCGCGGCGGCGATCCGCGCCAGCGCCGTTTCCGCCTCCGCGCAGCCTTGCGCGGCGGCTTTCTGCAGCCAGTAGGCGGCGCGCACGTCGCTGTGCTGGTCGGCGCGGCGGTTGCGCCAGGCGTACATGCCGCACTCCAGCTGCGCGCCGCGATGGCCCATTTCCGCGGCGCGCTCCAGGTAGGCTTGCGCCTCGGCCACGCAGCGCTGCGAAAATTCCGGTTTCAGATAGATGCGCGACAGCGCGAACCACGCTTCGGCCAGGCCTTGCTCGCCGGCCAGCGTGAGCCAGCGGATCGCGCGCTTGAAGTTGACGGCGGCGATGCCGTTGCGCTGGCGCTTGCCGTCGCCGTCCATGCGGGCGAACCACAGGCCCAGCGCCAGCTGCGCATGACGTTCGCCGCCGTAGGCCGCCAGTTCGCGGCACTGCCGCAGCTCCGATTCGGCCAGGCCGGCATCGCGTGGTTCGGGTTCCAGGTCGCGCTCGTGGCGGTCGAGCAGCTCGGCACAGCGCGCCAGCAGCGTGACTTGCTGCGGCGCCAGCGGCCAGTCGGCCAGGCGCGCCGCTTCGGCATCGGCTGGCGCGCCACTCAACAGCAGACGCAACAAGGGACGCGCTTGTTGCAAAAATGCTGCGTGGTTGTTATGCCACAGCGGCTCCAGCAAAGCGTACTGCGCCGCCACGACGTTGTCGGCGCGCCACGGCAGCGGCGCGCCGGGCCGCGCCGGCGCCGGCCGCACGCCGGCAACGGCGGCCGGCGGCGCACCGGTGCTTGCGGGCGCCGGTGCGCCGGGCTGGTGCGCCAGCAGCCACAGCGCTTCGGGCAAGCCGGCGCGCGCGGCGACGTCCAGCGCCTGCCGGGCCTTGTGGTGTAAATGGGACAGATCGTGCGGCGACACTGGCTGAAGCACCAGTTGCGCCAGCACCAGGCCGGCATGCGCCACACCGGCGTCGTAGGCGCGCTCGTACCAGGCCAGCACGCCGGGCAGGCAGTGCTGCGCATGCTCGAACGGAATGTGGCTGCCGATCAGCCTCCACGCCTCGTCCTGCTGCTGCAGGGCGGCGCGGTTCAGCCAGTGCAGTGCGGTGGGCACGCTCAGTGGCAGGCTGGCGCCGCCGAACAAGTACAACTTGCCCAGCGCCAGTTGGCACACCGCGTCTCCGGCGCGGGCGCCCCTGATGATCCCTAGCTCTTCTCGATTTGCCATCTTCTCACTATGAAATGATTCATCGAAGCGGGTGACGCCGCTGTGCTGTCTGCGGCGCCGTGTATTCATAAGTGTAGCGTGCGATCCGCGCCACACAGCAAACAATATGCGCGCCGGCTTGATCCCGCACAAGCGGGATACCCAGGGTTGCCCTGTACGCTAGAGCTGTTTTGATGCCCATGTGAAAGGAAATCATACGCGCGGGCAGCAAAACAGCAGGCCAAACAAGCGTTTCGAAAATACAACAGCAAGTCGTCATTTGAAGCCTTTCGACCAAAACAAGCCGTCATAATCGACCATTCCGACGCGTTCCACCCCGGTGAGCAATTAAGGTTCCAACCAGACGATTCACTTATAAAAAGGAATAACTCAAATGAAAAAATCTTTAGTGGCTCTTGCACTCATGGGCGCGTTTTCCGCCGCGTTTGCGCAATCGTCCGTGACCATCTATGGCACTTTGGATGCTGGTGTTTCCCGGCGTACCGATACCGACGTGACCGCCGTCGGCAAGCGCGACAACAACAAACTGGGCTTTCGCGGCGTCGAGGACCTCGGCAGCGGCCTGAAGGCACTGTTCCAACTGGAAATCCGCTACGAGCCGGACACCGGCGCCATCGAAAGCAACGTGCGTCCGCTGTTCCAGGGCCAGAGCCGGGTCGGCCTGCAGGGTTCCTTCGGTACCATCCGCCTCGGCCGCGGCCTGACGGCGTTCCAGGAAACCAGCACCGCCTACGAGCCATGGAGCGGCATGCCCGCCGTGGCCGGCTACCAGACCGACCTGCAAGTGGCCGGCTACACCAGCGACCCGCTCAGTGTGACCGGCAACTCGGCCAACCGCTTCTCCAACGCCGTGTTCTATAACTCGCCGGTGCTCGGCAACGTGTTCCAGCTCAACGTCACCGTGGCGGCCAAGGAAGCCAACGGCAACGCCGCCATCATCGGCCGCGGCACCGCCGCCGCGCCGCAGTTCCCGGCCAACGCGGTGCCGGAAGTGACGCCTTACTCGGTCAGCGCGACGCTGGGCCAGGGCCCGTACTCGCTGTACGCGGCCTACGAACGCAACGCGGTGGAAACCAAGCTGTGGTCGGTCGGCGGCTCGATCAAGCCGGAGGCGATCAAGGACCTGAAACTGATGGCGACCTACCAGCGCCAGGACCAGGACAACAGCGTGATCCGCAATCCGGTCACCAAGGCCT
>Ga0247741_1002413_pt1 | contig 10377 bp, 2 predicted proteins | sample UWRJL213509R2_FD_180945 | JGI IMG/M metagenome (GOLD analysis project Ga0247741, IMG submission 180945) | Plant litter microbial communities from Arlington Agricultural Research Station in Wisconsin, United States - UWRJ-L213-509R-2 | ecosystem: Environmental > Terrestrial > Plant litter >...
ACGACAGGAAGTTCACATACGCGAAGAGACGCGCGGACAAACGCAATGCGTGGTTCCGGAGGAAGATCGACCAGCTCAAAGTCAATGTTGCGTTCGACACGCTGGACCGTGTGCTCTCCGGGATTGACAGGCCGTGGACACTCCAGCCCATTCGCGACAAGAATGCTGGCAAGAACTTGAGGAACCCGTGGGACGAACGCAAGCAGGGCGAAATCGCAGCCATGGGTGGTGCGTGGCTCCGGGCCAGCGTTCCCACAACGAAGCGTGCGTCGTGGTATCACCTTCGCGCGGTGATACCTGCTAATGAGTACGCTCTTAGCCGTCCCTGGAGAACGGTCGCCGACCAAGCGCAAGGCCAAGACTAGCTGGTAAGCCGCTGCTACGCACGGCAGGTTACGGTCACGAATGTCATCTTCCAAGCATTGTGTACTTCTAAACTTGCTCTTGGTGAATGAACACATGACCTTGTTGGGCAATTATCAACTCTCAGTCAACAGTGGCTCAAAATAAAATATGGCAGTATAAATACAATTTTAATTACTCAGGACAGCTATCCTAAACTTGCATATAAAATACTACAGATGCATTGGATGTGGTCAGCCCTTGCCGAACAGAATTGAGGGAGATATTTTGCCCCTCAAGCTGACACCACCTTTGGGTTTGAATACCATCATGAAACCATACCCTGCGTTCCAGATCTAAAAACCTGGAAATGTAATGCCCTATTCCAGTGCCTGGGGTAAAGTAGGACACAGAGGCAATTTGAAGTTGTTGATTAAAGAGTGTGATGTGTTGTGGCAGGTTGACCTGCTGACCATTCAGTAGTATAGGTACAATGAATGGAGTAGTCACATCTTGTAACTGCCATCCACGTACATCTCGATGGCAAGTGCACTTATCTCTGAGCTGAATCTGTGCATGCAAATGCTGCTCAAGAGCCTGTTCAACTGACTGTGACCCCCAATGGAGGTGAAGGGGTCTGGATGTTATGCTGTGCCGTACTGTGGCCGTACATTGCATACATTTTGCTGTCAGAACCCATGTTGAGGTCTCATTCTGAATTGAAGCATTGCTGAAAATTGAGTCACAAAGCTCAGCAATATCGCATCCTTGATGGCCCATTGGAAACTTGATTTGATCTGATGAGTGGAGAATATGTCGTAGTTTATCTCTGGCTGATTCAAGTGATTGTTGACCTGTTCCAACCTGAATGAACTCTCCAAGCATTGCATGGGTCAGCGGACTTGTTGATGCCAGGAATGCAGAGAGCTTTCCTTGGTGAATTGTCCAGAGATTGTACAAAGGTGTAATCAGTGCATCATAAGCACAGCTGTAGTTTATTGAGTCCCATATAAGACCAATGTGACATTGTGATTGATCTGCAGATGTGTTTATTGTAGAGCTTTTGGGGAGTTTTATCGGGCTAACTACAGCTTGAGTGATGCGACGACGTTTTTTCAATGGTGTAGTATCATCTGTAGTCTGCAGACGCTTTCTCGATGGAGTTGATGGGTTATCCATGTTCAAGGATTTTGCGAGTGTCACTCCCCGAGAAACCCTAGCTTCAGCATCCGTTTCAGTCCATTTAAGTGCACAATGAAGGTCCTTGATGTTAAGATCACCTTTGATAGCAGAGAGAAACTGGGCAATGCGAACATGGCGAATATTTGATGTCACCTGTGCAGGCATTTTTCCTGAGAACTTCTGGCGGGTGATTTCATTCAAAATCTCCAAATCAAGGAACTCATCCTTCAACTCTTTAGATGCTCCCTTTGTGATATGCCGAGTCTCAAAGCCTTGAAGGATTAGAGTGCCAGCAGCATCAGAGCTTCGTGAGAGTGCAGTGTAGTATGCTTGATGTGACTTCAAATTATTCAGATCCACAACATTGTGTTTCCGAGTTTTTCCTTGGCTATTGTAGTCGGTCATTGCAAAATTGGGCAGAACTGGGACTTGTGTTCTCTGAATTGTGAGGACCTCATCTGACGGGAGATGACACTTCACTGTTTGTGCACAGGACACAATAGGGACAACATTTGGTGGCAAACCGGGAAGGTGAATGCGCACAATTTCTATACCATTGTTAAATGGAACGTCTAGCTTGATGAATAGTGTGTCAAGAGTATTGTAGCCCTCTGCAGTTGTATGGCTGGTCCAGTCCCAGACAGTTCCTTCCGCTCCATTTGTCACACCACACTCAGTTACAATGTTCTTCTTAATGATTACTGGCATATTTCTGCAAATTGAGAGGCACCCAGGGGCATTGTCACTGGCTTTATGTGACAAATTCCATAGGACTTCACGTCGGCTTTGGGATATATGTGATGTGGTCCAATTCTTCTGCTGCCGCCGTCTCTTTCCTTTTGGCTGCCGTTTCTTTGCTGAATATGCATCCTCATCCTGGTCATTGCTTGCTTTGTCTACACTGTAGAAGCGGAGGAGCTCCTGTTGAGTATCTGCTGCAAACTTTTTGCATCCAAGCTCATTGATCGCATCCCGATGGCTATTAAGTCCAGTAATCACTGAAGTGTGTCGGAATGTGTTTGATTGCAATCTTCCAGGGCAGTTGCTCGCAGTGAGACTACGCAAGAACTCCAGGTCTTGTTTCGTGCATGCAGCATATCGCATATTCATCAGGGCTGTTCTCAGTTGAGTGTCTGCATCCGACATATTCGTCTGTCTCATGTTTTCCTTGAGCATGACAACTGTTGTAAACTGATGCCATAAAGACTTTCCAATTGCTTGGTTCTGACCATTTGGAGTTGTGCCAGAACGAAATGAAAGTCCAACCTTTCTACTAAAGAGTGATGCACCTGCCTGTTGAACTGGTGGCAACTGTGCAAAATCTCCAGCCAATATCATATGGAACCCCCCAAATGGCTTGTCAGTGGATGGACGGCACTTTGCAAATAATGCTGCAATTTTCCGCAGGTTGTCACAAGATATCATTGATACTTCATCCACAAAAACATATCGCACGTGTGTGAGATTTGCTTGTACTGCCGAGGATGCTGAATCCTTTCTGCTGTCCCGTATAATCCCTAATGCTGAATGGTATGTGTGTCCATTAATCTGTGATGCCGCTGAACCTGTGGGAGCTAGCAGCAACAAGCAGCCCTCTTGTCCAATCTCTTTGAAGAAGAAGGTGAGTGCCTTGATAACCTGAGATTTGCCTGTTCCGGCCATCCCACCCAAGTACATGAGAAATTGCTCTCGATCTCCCAATGCTACATGATTGGCAACCAGTTTAAAGGCCCTGTCCTGATCCTCATTTAATGTGAACTGTTTACTAATGGGATCAATCAGCTCACTAGGAATCACTCTCTCCCCTATGTCATTGTAAAATGAGGTTGGAGGATTTAGTTCATTCCAGTCAACCACCCGAACATTATCATTTTGCTGAAATCCAGGTTGAGTAGGCTGCTTTGGATTTTGAACAGTGGATGGAGTGAAATTTTTCATAGATTGACTCAGTGATTTTGCCTGTTTCACATGATCTAGCTCTTTAGTCCAGTGTGACTTTGATTGACTATATGACGGTTCATCCAAAATTGAAGGGACCCTGATGTGGTTAGCCAGAGTACTTGTCCATCCCCTCCTTTTGAGAACTTCAGATATTTGGTTGTGTTCATTCAATCTTTTTTTATGACTTGGTCCGTGTTCGGTAGACTCTTGCATCATGCTTGCAAACTTGGAGAGTGGGTCCTCAAATGATTCATCATCATCTGGCTGGGCCTTGACACCACTTTTATCCTCATTATCATTGTCACTGTCACAGTCATGTTGATCCTCCACTTTTCGTCGTGAGCTATAATCATCCCTTGCATCCAGGCACTCATACCGCAGGTTGAAGTGGTCCATAATCTCATTTTGGCGCACTGAGAACTCATGGCTTTCAAATATTTCCTCCCAAGAGACTGAATGAGATTTCAGGTCATGTCCACTCCGCCATGGTTTGAATAATGTTAGCATAGTGGAACAATAGAGTTCACGATCCCCTGCATCACGTCTAGGAAGAGGGCCACCCAAAAAATTTGGCACCACATCTACCCTTGAGTTGTCCAGCTTGACTGCATATGTGCTTGACTGTGGATGCTCTGCTGTGAATCGGCAAAATTTCTCATTCTCAACACCTTCACCATAGGCCAGGGGCTGAGCAGAAACACTTGGTTGTTCAACAGACCCAGGAGGATTGTGTTTTGACTTGACTGAGAGGCGGATCCAATCATAGAGACAGAACTGTTCATGTTCCAGAGGGCGGTACATATAGTCTGTCACTGGTGTAAGTGCGAGCCATTCCATTCGCTCCCCTGCTGTCTCATTTGTTGTGAGAACAATTTTGTACTCTGCCATCTTACCAGGCATATTTTGCTCTTCATGTGAATCTACATCCATATTGTCCTCATTTGGGAGGGGAAAGACAGACATGACTTCCTTCACAAAACTCCTCCAGTAAACATGACGGAAAGTGTGACTCTTATAATGATCAGGAAGATCCAACAAATAGGAGGACGCAAGTGGTGCACCAATTTCATATTTGGATGTGAAGCTATTGACAATGGATGTGATAATTTTGCGCCCTTTCTCATGTCTGTCAGCATCAACACAATCAAGTGGTTGGGCCCTGTCTAATTGTTTACGAATCAAGCTGAACATGCTTGGTGTTTTCAGGCTTGGCTTTGTGATGTAGTCAGTTGCATATGCCATAACAGCTTTTATTGCTGTACCAGTGAGTAAGCATGAAACATCAGTGTTACACCGTAGCATGTAGGTGAGAAAGTGATTGACTGAGTTCATTTGGGGTTCATCATGACGTAGATGGATGTATCCTGTGTCATCTACAGCTGTTTGAGTAATGACCTCCCTAGGAAATCGACTTTTGCATCGCTTTCCACCTTTAACAAAGCAGCGACAATTGCATTCGTGAATATTGGCCTTAAGAAGGAGATCATCAACATCTGAATTCTTTTGCTCATTCCAAATCACTATGGCAGTGGAGCTTGTGCATGCTGCTGGAAGAGTCATTGTTGGTTTCACATAACCTGGAGATTGCTCTTTATTGTCAACTGTGTGTGTAACAGTATTGAGGGAGCCACCTGGAAGATAGCCCTGAACACAGCTGTCAATGTACTCAATCATCTTTCTCTGGAATTCACTGTCGCCACTTAGGAGCCTCTCTTTAATTTGCTCAGGGGAGATGGCACCTTTGATCCAAAGCAGGAGGTGGAGGTGCAAAGTGAGACGGCCTTGTTGTTCAACAGTCCCATAAAATGCATTTGTGAATCCAAAAAGACCGGGCTCTTCTTTCTGCCAACGTAATATTTCCTTAGTGAATATGTTTGCCATGTGGTGGAAGAAGCGTGCACTGGCGGTTGGGTTGTTGATGACTTGTCGCAGTCGATCAGAGCTCTTCATGAGTTTAATTTTGCTGGGCACAAAATCCTGATCTTGACCTGCATAGTAGAGGCAGAGTGGATTGTCATAATCTGCTGGAGCAAATGTTATAAACCAGGATGGGGCTCCAAGATATGACATGAGAGACCACAGTTCATTACGCTGATACCGCTTTGCAGTCATAGATCCAGTAACATGGCCTGTTACCATGTCAAGCTCACCAAGAATCTTGAAGCAGCGTTTCTCATCATCTGTCTGAGGATGGTAACCTCCATCCAAGTCCATTTTTTCTGCAAGATCTGCAAAAACCTGTTTATCTGTTGCCGCAATCATGTCAATGAGGCGTTTGAACTTGGGCTTCTCACTTAAAAATGCACCAGAGCGACTACCTTCAATAATCTGTTCTTGGTTCAGTGCAATAAGGGCAAACTCAGGGTCAGTTTGGAAGCGCTTGTCATAGTACATCATGAGGTGCTTTTTGTGTACACGATCAGACATCTTAACCAGTGATTTTGCCATTCCAATACCACCACGCCCATAGGGAAATAGCCATGGAAACATTCTAGGAAATAGCTGAGGATTGTTCCATGTGTCCTCAGGTTGTGAACCACTGGGAACTGCTAATGCTTTACCACCAGCCATCATGTGATTCATGCTGATAGCCTTTATTCGCATCTTGTTTGAAGGCTCAAGGTCATCTGGTGCAACACCTTGAACAGCAAATGGACAGTTTCCTTCAGAAACTCCAAGTGCACTTTCATTATCATTAGCCGCTCTAGATTCTATGGGATTATTGATTTCATCATCCACAGTCTGTTTAACCTGGGGTTGCTGCCAAGAAAAAACAAATGGGATTTCATTATCTGGGTAAGTATCCAAATTGTGCTGTGAGATAGTACAATCCTCGTAGTGCTCATTATTCAGTTTAAGCCAATCAAGAGCATGCTTCACCACATTGCGTCTCACAAGAAGAGGTACTTTCAGCTTATCTTCATCAGTTGGACGTGCTGCTCCTGTGAATACAACTGCAAGTATTTCATCAAGCTCTTCCCGTGGAGGAGGTAGTGTGTCATAGAGAATAGGATATGGGTTGGGATAGGAAATCATATTTCCCATTAGCTTTGACATTCCTGCACCATTATTACTTTGACCCTTTGACACTCTCATAACACAGCGATTGTGTCGCACACGCGCAATAAGCAATTTCTCTGCAAAGGTGAGTTGTGCGAGCTGTGGTGGAATTTTGCCAATCCAAAGGCCATTTGCCAGGGCTAGTTTTGGACGCCTGCCATTGTCAAGACTGGTTTTACATGTAGCACATACTAAGTGACAACTATCTGCTAGGACAGGTCCATTTTCGAATTGAATTGGCTGAGCTGAGCTTGTTCTTTCAAGACGGACCATCTGATTCTCCGTTAGCAACATTTCCCAATTCTCAGGCAATTCAGATGTAGAAATCATTTCTGCAGATCGATTAAGCTTCCCACAGACACAGCAGCCTGATTCTTCTATAGCCATTTCTGTAAGACATTCTGCAACACTACTCACAATTTGAGCTTGCTCTTTCAATTCCATTGGGACAGGTGGATAAATGGGTGCCTGCATCATTGTGCGATCTGCTCTGAGAACAAGACACAGTGAGTGTGAATTCTGAACGTCAGCAGTGTTGTAGTTTAACTTTTGCCGCTCAATAATCTGCTTCAGTGTCTTTGTAATATTCTCAGTGATATCCAGAGTGTCTGAATCAAACAAGTAGCATTTCTCCCTCCAGAGAGATTCTAAAATATCTTCATGTAGTATTTTGTTTGGAAGCCAAACCTGATCGACAAAGGTAAAACGAGTGCTTGGAGAAAAATGCTCCAGATAGTTGCCCAGTTTCTCACCATGATGCATGGCAAGTTCACTTTTGCGATGAGGTAAGCTGGTGTAGGACAAATTGTTGTCCTCAATTTTTGTGAATACTGTGGCAATAATTTTGCATGAACGACCACATTTGTGTGCCCCGATAATTGATTGGTAGCCTCCACATGTATCTAGTTTTCTCAATTTATGAGGGACACTTATGCCATGAGCAAGACATGTCTCATGAAGCTCTTCACCTTTCAACTTGTGAGTCAACATTTGCGGTGGGAGTGTGCACAGAATACTACTTGCTGTAGCTGTGTATTCTGATGCAGGGATATGTTGCACAAATTGCCAAGCCCCAGTCAAATTGTTAGCAAGTTGTGTTTTTTCACACTCAATTACAGAGTATGGGAGTAGCTCAAGCCCAAGGAAGAATCGAGAGTTCTTTTGTGGCAGTCGCCGTTTCACAGTGGTTTTACTTGCCCCACCACATTCATGAGCATTTTGTTTAAGGATAGCAAATTTGTTGGAAATTCCCTGGTGATGAATATAATTCCAGCAAAACCTTTGTAGGTGTGTGGCAAACTCCAAATGTGCAGAGAAAAGGCATAGCTTCACACTTTCTGACTGGACCCACAACAACCACCCAAGCTGTTTCAAGCTCCAATGTCTGCGTCGCCGCCTAGTTGACCGGAAAGACATGTTATGGGACTCGTAAATGCGACAGAAAACGGAATCAAACCATGGATGATCTTTTTGCTTGGCAGAATGGCGATGGTGAGCAGTCAGGTTTATGAGAAATTCCAGTGTTGGTACCACATCTCGTGCATATATCACAACATCTGGCGCGTGGGGCCCCAAAACTGCCCTTAATGGCCCAAAAACTGCCCTTATTGGCCCAAAAATTGCCTCTGGCACAGTTCTTGCTCTTGGCACAATGTTTGCCTCTGGCACAATTTCTGCCTCTGGCACAATTTCTGCCTCTGGCACAATTTCTGCCTTGGGCACATGTATTGCCTCGGGCACAAGTATTGCCTCGGGCACAGGATCTGGCTCAGAAGGCCGAAATTGATAACTCACTTGTGACTGGCCAAGACCAGTAGGGGAGTGATACTGATTCTCGCGCGACGCCAACAAGTACAGGGGGATAGGATCAAACATGGGGGACACACTACTGTTACCTCTGATCATCCACCGAGGATCAAAGATTTCGGGAAGACCAGTGGCGGCAGCACATGGAAGCCAGTCGAGCTGGGCTTTTGAAATTGTGAGCAACTGCCAAAGCGCGCGCAGATTAACACGCACTCGGGTGTAGGGGCTGGGATCTCGCAGGTCCTTGTCCAAACGACAAGGAGAGTACTGCGATAGCGGCAGAGTAGCAGAAGAGATGCATTTTGCGCAGAAGTGTTGTGAGATGAGAGAGTTGAGAGGCTGAGTTGTAGTGACGGCGAGCGCCGGAAAAAGTGTGGAGCGCTCCACTGTCTCCGTGCTTGCACCGTCCAGACCCCAGCGCACACCACGGCAACAAACCTACGGGCCTATACAATATGCCTCCTAGGACTTGTGCGCGCACTCGTTTGCACAAATCTCGCACAAATTAGTTTGCTTGTAAGAAATTAGAGCCGCGTACGTATTGATGGTGCTATGGTACAAACTCAGGTGCATACTGTAGTATATGAACGTGTTTGTAAAATAGTACAATCCAACACAAATGGAACACCATGACTAGAACAGGAGGGAAGAGGAGTATGGCACAGCAGGCGGTGATGAAGCCAGTGGACCGCTGGCGCACAGAAGTGGCGCGCGGACGAAAAAAAATGTGCGGCCCTGCGTCTGAGTGTGCACAGAAAACCTTACCCTGCAGACTTCGTCCTACACCCATGACGGTGAGAACTCTGTCGCAGGACCACATCCTGCGTCAACGCCTTGCGTAGGCTCGGCAGGAGGGTATACAGGCGGTCAAAAGACCGGGCCCTACCCTGCAGACGTCGTCCTACACCTATGACGGCGAGAATTCTGTCGCAGGACCACATCCTGCGTCAACGCCTTGCATAGGCTCGGCAGGAGGGTTTGCAGGCAACAATCGGGTCGCGCAAAACAGAATGCCGCGCGGCGAGACAAGTCTGGACATGCAGGGGCAAAAAAGGAGGGAATTGAAAGACAAGGAGGTAGACAGTCGAGCGCGAATTTGAGGTAAAGCGTGGGCAGGGGCAGAAACGCGATTTGCGGCCGCACGAGGCCGCAAATTGCGCTTGGGCAGGTGCAGAAGCAATGGCGGCGCACCTGAGGCTTGTATCTCGCATTTTTTGTTGTTCTTTGCGCGCCGCGTGAGTTTCGGCGCGGGACTGCAGGTACGGAGACAATAGGATAAGGCGGATGAGGCGGGGTGGGTGGCAGGCGGCCCGAGGGAAGAGGCAAAGGGCAATAAGCGCGCATGCACGCACGCCGTTTCTCCAGCAAACCAACCTCTGCAGCAGCTGGGGATCTCTTCCGCAGTCTCTGCAAACTCAATATAGGCTACCCGTACCTAATTCGCTCATTTCTGCTTCCTCAAATTTACCTAGAAGTGTTCGCAAGCTCTGATAAGTATAATTGCTCACCAAACCTCCTCCCCACCGCTTGCCATTGCGACTGTGTGCAAATTCGGTATGTTTCTGCCGCTAGAGTATGTGAATCGTACTGAATCCTGGCTGAGCCTCTATGTACAAACTTTCAGCTCGATCCGACCTGTTTTGGTGCCGCGGTGAGTGCGTCTGATCCGGGTGGTGATGCCAGCTGTGAAAACTTGCCCATACCGTGCTCTTCCTGTCAGCATTGAGCATATATCTGGTTTCATAGAAATAATATGTGCATTCATCTGCCTAAAAGAGTGTTGTGTAAGCTTGAACGATGTCTGATGCTGCGAGCTCGAGGAACACTATTTAGGCACCGACTAGGCAAATTCCGAAGATCGGCTCAGAGGAAAGGGACGGCACATTCGTGACCGTAACAACACGCGGCGCGTGCGAAGAGCGGCGAGCGGCGAAGAAAAGGAAGATGCGAAGCCATGGAAACAATGTACGGCGGAGATGAAGAAAAGACGAAACAACGAGCGTTGTGCCAAGAAATAGAGCCGAAACGCAATCAAGACTCACCTCA